>Ga0302306_10000707_pt1 | contig 19772 bp, 30 predicted proteins | sample III_Palsa_E3_1_FD_198761 | JGI IMG/M metagenome (GOLD analysis project Ga0302306, IMG submission 198761) | Peat permafrost microbial communities from Stordalen Mire near Abisko, Sweden - III_Palsa_E3_1 | ecosystem: Environmental > Terrestrial > Soil > Palsa > Peat permafrost | place: Sweden...
GAAAAATATTAGCATAATAAGCATTCGAATCTTCTGTTCCAGATTGGATTTGAGCAACCGGAAAAATATGTTTCTTAAAATATAACAAACTTCCGATGAGTCTTGACTTCCCGCATTTTGGCTTGCCTATTACGATAGTCTTGGATCCCCCAGTTTTTTCTTCAGAATGATAGGGGCTTATTTGATGGGGATTAAATTCCTTTATATTCACTTCTCCATCTTTATCGAAAATTAAAGACTTATTTTTACCAGTTTTTTTCTTTGATCCTTTACTAACATCGTATAATAATTTTCTTTGAGTAACATTATCGGCAATTTGTTCTTCGTCCATATCTTGATCACGCCATTCTTGACTAGTTCCAACTTGAGACATAATGTATTTATAATATAATATGTAATAACTTAAATGATTTATTAATTATATAAATAGTAAATTTATATAATTATTCCAATAATCCTTCTTTTAATAATTCGAATTTATTAGCATATCCAGATATCCAATTATATTCTATTCCTTCTTCTGTATTCCATAATGATTTAGGTGGTAACATAATTGATGTTTGTCCAAATTTAATAATTTCACCATTTTCATCTGTTTTAGAAATAATTCCATTTTCAATTAAATCATCTATCGGTATTATAATAAAATTATTTATATGATCCTCATTAACAATTTCAAATATAAAAAAATCAATATCATCTTTATCTGTATATGGTTGTTTATCTTTTCCAATATCACGTCCTGATTTTTTAATAGAACAAGTATATGATCTTTCACTCCGTTTATATGAACAAGTTTTATGTTGTATTTTATAACCATTAATATAACAATCAACAGAATCTCCATTAGTGTCATTTCTTTCATAATTTAATCCATGTTTCTCACAATACTTTTTAAGTCTTAATAACGATAAATATTCTTGTTTATTAGATGGTGATAAATATTCAGAAATATCTTTTGTTAAATGATGAGATTCTCTTGATCTTTTTATTAATTCAATCGAAAATTTTTCAAAATCTGTAAAACAAAATTTCTTATATTTAGATCTAGTTGATTTAGGATTAAATGATACATATTTTGTTTTTGATTCTATTTCTTTGTATAACATTACAGTATAAATTTTATCTGGAATATTAACACCTACTATAATTGTATCATCAAAATATTTTCCTTCAGCATCAAGATCATATGTTTTATGACCCTTTTTATAAACTAGAGTTTTTATTTGAATTCCTCTTAATTTATTAGGATCATCCTTTAATTTAAAAATAATATCAAATTTATTTCCACTTTGTCCAATTCTTTCAATTTCTTTCACTTTATCTGAATTTCTATATATTTCAGCAATAAATTTTTCAGCTTTATCACCAATTGAAGTTGCTTTTTTACCTTTTAATTTTTTCATAGCATCAAATTCTGCTTTGGTCATATTGTGTTTATCAGAATTCATATGTTTTTCATATGAATCTTTACTAGCAAATACCATTTTACAATCTTCGCATTTATATTCTTTTTCTATTCGTTCATCTTTTGTTTTATCTTTATGTTTATCAGTTAATAAATGTTTTTTATAACATCGTTTATCACTAAATTGATAATTACACGGATAACAATAATTTTCTTTTTCATCTACTTCTTCTTCATTATCTGATTTATTTTCTAATTTTTCTTCATTATATTCTTTATCTGAATCACTTTCTAATTCTTTTTTATTTTTTAATTCTTCATCTCCAAAAATAATTTCTATTTTTGGAATAGTTTTCATTTTGACTATTTCTTTTATTTCCATAACTTTCTTTTTTGTTTCATTGTCTGATTTTTTATGTTCACAATTGATTGATTTACACATGATTTTAACAATATTTTTAATTTTAACATTTTTGTTAAAATTAAAATCATTTTTTATTATTTAATTTATTCATTTTTTATTTCAAAATTTAATTCAAATTCCAATAGTATTTAGTATAAATTTATACTTTAAAATTTTTAATATATATACATACTGAAATCTTTTATTAACTCTTCAATATGAAATAATTGTTTCAATCCATTTCTCAATCCTATAATTGAATTTGCTTTTGATCCAATAAAATTATTTTGAAAATAAATCTTTTTACCATCTAATTTAATCGAATAAATAATACTTTGTTTATCATTTTCCACAATTAATACGTCTTCTTTAGTATCATAATTTTTCCCCAATTCTAATTTTACATTTTCTGGAAATAAATCTTTTATTTCCTCTTTAATCTGAATCAACGGTTTTGATGAATCGATTTCCATTGTTTTTATTTAATTTTAATAAATTATTTATTAAAATTAGTTTTATTGATGAATCACATAAAATTTAATAATCCATAATCAATTAATTTATTATTGATAATTTTGGTATCTTTTATATATACATCTATTTTTTGAAATTCATTCATAAAAACACAAGTTATGAAAGGATACACTTTCATATATTTTTTAAATCCATTTTTTATTTCATTATAATCATTTTGACATTGAATACGAAATCCATAAAAACCATTTTTAACACATTTAATAATTAAATTATCAATACCAAATATTGTTATATTTACAGTATTATTATAGATTTTTTTTCCGTCAGAACTGTTATGGATTTGATATAAATTTTCCAATGATTTCAAATCAAATATAGTATATTTTGAAATTATGTTTACTAAATTTCTATTTAATTTCGTATTTTTTTGAAATAATTTTATATACATTTTTATAATCATTTCAAATAAATATAAAATCAGTTTTTTATAATTAATCCATATAATCTAATAATCCTATTTCAATTGATTTGGCCTTTATATTTTCACTTTTTAATATAACTCGAATACTTTTTATGGTATCATAATAATTAAATTCTATAAAATTATGTTTGTTATTTAGAATTTTTTCATGAATTCGTTTGACATCTTTATAAATATCATCAGACAAACAATTTTGAACATATCCATTAAATCCATTTTTAACACATTTAAATAAAATTCTTTTAATTTTATCTAATGTTATTTTTAATTCCTTTTTTGTATTATATAAAATTTCTACTGATTTGAGAGTAAATTCATTATATTTTATAATCAAATTAATAATATTTATATTTAATTTACTTGTGTTAATAAATAATTTTTTTGACATTATTAATAAATAATTAAAAATAAATAGAAGAATCAGTTTTCTTTATATTAAAGAAAACTGATTTTTCTATTTATTTAATAAAATAAAATTATTTCTTTTATATCTTTTTTTTAAATGAAACTTATAACAAACAATACTTCTCTTAATAAAAATATATCAACTATAATTAACAAATATATAAATTATTCATATGATCATATAATTAAAAATAAATCACATCAAATAACAAATATCGAATATACAATTGATTATTCTATATTAGATCTTATTATTTTATCATTACGATATGGTTATGATTTCTTTTCGCGGTTGATAGACCGTGGATTTTATATGGGTAAATGGATATATGATACTTTTATGAAAGATCTTTCATATCCAAAATATATTAAATATGAAAGAAAAAATTTTAATCATCATTTATATATAAAAAATGGAAGTGAACAAAATTGTATAGATATTCATGATTTAAATGTTATTAATAAAAAATATATTTGATAATAATTTTATTAATTTACTTGTATTAATAAATAACTTTTTTTGTTATTCTCTTTACTGTGTATTATTATTATTTAAAATATTATTTATTACAATTTATGATTTTATTTATTAATAAATAAAATCAAACTATAAAAATAAATAAATGATAATTGACATAATTCATAATATTATGTCAGACATTTTGAATATATTTATTAATAATGAAAAATCAGTAAATATTGAAAAAAAAATTAAAAAAAAACAACATAATTATAAGCGATTATTACAATATGATTACAAACAATTATTACAACATAATATAAATAATAATTTGATAAATATAATAACAAATTATATTCCAATTATTAAACCATATTTATCAGAATTAATATTGGTCACTCGTAATATTAAAATTTTTTGTGATCATAATGATCCTATTTATGGGAGATTTAGATATGGAAATCAAACACCAATAGATATTTATTTAAAAAAATTAAAATCAAACTAAATTTAAATTTCAATTTAAAATATTCATTTTTTATTTATTAATTTAATAATAAATAAAGTTAAAAAAATTAATCTATATATGTAATATTAAATCCTAAATATCCTTGTAAATTTGTAGATCCTGTAAATGGCGAACATGTTATTCCACTTCCTATTGTTAAATTATTCCCCGTTATATAGACTCTTCCTGGACATGTAACTCCGGCTTGAATAATATCAACTGGAAATGAAGATGTTGATGTATTTAATGGAACATATTCTGATGGTAAAGGTGGGAAATTAATAACACTTGAACTATTATTTCCTGTTATCGAAATTCCATTAAATGTCAATATAACAGATCTATTAGTTCTTGTAGCATAAATAGTTCCAGTTATTGGAGAAAATGGTCCTGTAAGTCCGTAATTTAATGTATCAGTATGATAAGAATAAGGAAAAGGAGGAACAATATCGAAGTTTTTAGATACAGAAGAAAACGGATTTAAATAACTAAATAATTTGCTAGTATATGAAACATCATCTATATTTACGATATTTTTAGGATCTTTTATAGATTTTTGTATTGGGTTTTCAATAGTAGACTTGACAATTTTAAAATCTGTCATTTTATTTATTAAAAAGAATAAATATTTATTATTAAATATTTATTTTAATTCCACATTTTAGTAAATTATAAACCAATTATTTATTTTTTCTCAATACCCAATAATCACCATTACTATCAGTTAATTTAGTAATTTTATTATTACTCATAAATTTATAATTAATATTTGATGTTGCAATATGTAATAATTCTGTTTTATGTTTCAATTCATCAAAATATAATTTTTTATTTGTTTTAATATTACCTTACTATGTAAGGAGATAAACAATAATTGTTGGATTAATTTTATCAAATTATTATTTAAATGACAAAAATGATCATTTAAATGACGGAATATATAATAAACCTTACCACCATTCTGAATATTCATTTTAATATTTAAAAACTAATTTATTATTGTTTATCTTTTTAATTAATAAAATTAGTTTTTATAGAAATGTATTATTATTCTTGGTTATTAAAAACTTTATTATTACCTCAATTAATATCAAGTTTAACTTATATTGTAATTGGTTATTTATTTAAAATTAAAAAATATTCTCCATATTTAATAAAAATACCCGATAGAAAAGTCTACGACGGAAAACTTGATAGAAAAATTGAAAACAATGAGAAAATTAAGAAAAAATTAACTTTGAATTTAATATTAAATTCAGTAATATCGTTAATAATAGGATTATTATTTTTACAAATATTACCAACAGAAATAAATCCAGATATTTATATTGAAAAAACATATTTCATTATGTTTAAAAAAGTTATTATTACATATGTGATTTCACAAATTGTTTTCTTTTTTACTCATATTATGTTTCATACTAAATTCATGTATAAACATTTTCATTATGTTCATCATCAAATTGATCAACCATTTAGTATATCGGCAAATTATAGTCATCCAGTAGAATTTATTTTCTCTAATTTACCAACTATTATGACAGGTGTTATATTAACAGAAATGTCATGGGTATTAACATGTTTTTGTTGGCTACCAATTATAACAATAGAAAGTATGTTAGAACATTCGGGATATAAATTGGTTTACAATTCAAAATTATTTGGAGAAATAGTATTATTTGATCCATCACATCATGATAAACATCATAAATTAAAAATGTATAATTATAGTTCATATGAATTTGTTGATAAATTTTTTAAAACTTTTAAATAAAATTAATTTTAATAAAATAATAATATCAATACTATTATTTTATAATACAAATTTGTTTAGTTATTTTAATTATTTAACAAAAACTAATTTATTATTTAAATTAACAAATAAGATAAATAATGGATAAATATTGTTTTGTATGTAAATATAATAATTGTTGTGAGGAATGTGAAAAAGATCATTGTAATACATGTGAAACTTTTATATGTTTATGCTGTAATGATTGGTGGTCAATGGATGATTGTATAATATGTTTTACATGTAAAAATCCATATTGTGATAAAAATGCTTTTTTCTGTTGGGATTGTGATAATATAATTTGTCATATATGTTTGGAAAAACAAGAAGAAATAATGAAGGAATATGTTCATTATGGGATGGTTCCGAAAGGTGATAAAAATAGATTATATTGTGAAGTATGTTGGAATTATAAACAAATTAAATTTATAGATGAATTTACAATTTACAAAGAAAAAAATAAAGAAAAATATTCTTTATTAAAGATGAAAAATAGTAAGAAATTGATAGTGAGTTTTGATGATTTTAATTATAAATTAGCAATAATAAATACTAGTAAAATAAAATTATTAGATCATACAAAAATATCAAATAATATTATTAATGTAATTTTAAAATTTTTATAAGATATAAAAACTAATTTTTATAATTCTTTTATCAAGAATATTTATTTTTAATATTAAAATGAATTATAATAAAGATATTTTTGATAAAGGATGTCCATCTTCTATTTTAAATACATCTAATTCTGAATTAAAATATGTTATATTTACAGTATTAAAAGATAGACAAGGAACAAAACCGTTACTAGATATAAGAAATGATGGTGTATTAGTAACATATTATGCTCCATACTATATTAGGACTTTTCCATCATTAACTCAATGTAATAATATTGGTAGTGAAAAATTACAACAAAAACAAGTATGGATATATAAACCAATTAATTCTAAAAATTGGTTAGTTAGAGATCATAATATGAAAATGTCTACAGTTTCAATATTTTCTCACTTATAATTTAAAATCATTTTTAATAAAATAAAAATGATTTTATTATCTAATTATTTCATTTTAAATAAATAATAAATTAAATGTCTAAAATTTCTTTTGAAGATTTTATTGATACTAAGAAAAATAAAAAAGAAATAGATCCTAATGAATGGGATGGAAAATCAATGGAATTGAAAGATCAAATTTTACATCGTCCTGATACTTATATTGGAACTACAATGAATAAAGAAAGGACTGATTATATATATTCAGATGAAGAGGAAAAGATAATTTCCAAAAATATTATTGGAAATAGAGGATTAGAAAGATTTATTGAAGAAATTTTATCAAATGTTATTGATAATAAAACCAGAAGTGAAGAAAAAGGAATTAAAATGACAAAAATTAAAGTTAAACTTGAAAAAGATAATAAAAATAATATTAAATTTACAGTATGGAATAATGGTAAAACAATTCCTATTAAAATTTTTAAAGGAACTAATAAATATAATCCCGAAATGGCATTTTTTACATTATTGGTATCTGAAAATTATAATGATAAAAATATAAGAAAAACATCTGGAAGAAATGGATACGGTGCAAAATTACTTGCTATTTTCTCTAAATATGTTCAAATAAGAACATATGATAAAAATCAGAAACTTTTGTATACACAAACATGTGTAGATAATATGAGTATAATAAATAAACCAATTATAGAGAAAAAATCAGAAGTTAAATTAGATAAAGATGAATTAAATGGATTTACAGAAATTAGTTGGATTACAGATCTTTCACACTTTGAAATGAAATCATATTCCGAAGATATTTTATCTTTATTTAAAAGATTTTGTTTTGATTGTTCTATGGTTTCTAAAACTCCTTTATATTTTACCGGATTAAATGGTAAAGAGGAATTATTACCTATCAAAGATTTAATTTCTTATTCTTCTCTTTATACAAAAGAAAAAGAGGAAGAAGTGGAAGATGAAGAAGATGATGGAGAAGAGAAGAAAAAAAGAAAGAAAGTTAATGAAACAATGTCATTTTCTTGTGTTGAAAAGAAAACAAAGAAAAATGAAGATGGAGAAGATGAAGAATATGAAAATGTATCAGAAGTTGTTTTAATTCCATCAAATGGTAAAGAATTTGAACAAGTATCTTTTGTTAATGGTTGTTATACTCCTGATGGAGGTGTTCATGTTGATGAATGGGTTGAACAAATTTTTAGACCAATTGTTGAAAAAATAAATTCAAAAGGAACTAGAAAACCCAAAGAAGAAAAAAAGAAAGCAAAGAAGAAAGTAGTAAAGAAAGAAAGACCAAAAATTAATATTAAAGATGTAAAGAATAATTTTATGATCTTTGTAAATTCTTGGTTAGATCAACCAAGATTTGGAGATCAATCAAAAAGTGAATTAACATATCCAAAAATGACAATTACAGTTCCAGAGAAAAATATTACTAAATTAATGAAATGGAGTTTTGTTGATCGTATTGAACAACTTATTAAAATGAAAGAATTCATGTCTCTTAAAACTACTCAAGCTAAAAAAGGTGAAGTTATTCTTCTTTCTGGTTATGATAAAGCTAATAAAGCAGGTAAAGAACCTGGTTGTATTTTAGCAGTATGTGAAGGATTATCAGCAAAGTCAACATTATCAGGAGGTTTAAGTGTTGGATTTTTAGGAAAAAAAGGAAGAGATTATATAGGATTATATGCTGTTCAAGGAAAAATATTAAATTGTAGAAATGCCAAATCAGCACAAATAGCGAAAAATAAAGAAATTGTAGGATTAATTAAAATTTTGAAATTAGTATATGAAGAAGATTATTCTGATGATGAAAAATTCAATAAACTTCCTTATCATAAAGTTTGTATTTTTACTGATGCTGATGATGATGGAATTCATATTACTGGATTACTTATTAATTTATTTGATGCTTTATTTCCAAGTTTATTAAAAAGAGATTTCTTGTATATTATGAATACACCAATTTTATCAGTTGAAAAACATAAAGGAGAACCTGTTAAGATGTTTTGTGATCAAAGAATAGGGAAAGAATATATAAATGAAAATAATTTACCAAAAGATATTTTGAAATATTATAAAGGACTTGGTAGTTGGGAATCTAAGAAATTTAAAGAGATATGTGGTAAAAATTTAAGTAGATTAAAACTTGATAAAGATTCTAAAAAATTAATTAATATTGCTTTTAACAAAAAATTCACTGATGTTCGTAAAAAATGGGTTTGTGATAAAACAGAATATTTATCTTTTAATAGTGAAACTGGAACTGAATATAAAAATAAACCAATCATCAATGAATTATCTATTTCTACATTTATTCAAACATCATTAGTTGAATTTTTTAAAACTTTATGTAGAAGATCATTACCATCTTTATATGATGGATTAAAGGAAAGTCAACGTAAAATATTATTTGGAATGTTTAAAAATAAATTAACTTTTAAAAAGAAATCAAATAAACTTGTTCAAGTTGGTTCTCTAATTACAAGAGATTCAAATTATCATTATGGAGATGATAATTTATATGAAACTGCGGGAAGAATGGCACAAAAATTTATTGGAAGTAATAATATTCCTTTATTATATGATGATGGATCTTTTGGAACTAGATTAAATAATAAAGATATGGCGTCTGCCAGATATATTTTTACAAAATTAAACTATTTAACCGAACTTATTTTTAAAGATATTCATTTATCTCAACAAATTGAAGAAGAAGGATTATTTATAGAACCAGAACATTATGTTCCTATTATTCCTATGATTTTAGTAAATGGATGTATTGTTGGTATTGGAAGTGGTTGGAGTTGTTCAGTTCCAGCACATAATGTAGAAGATTTAATAAAATGGATAAAATGTTGGTTAAAATGTAATGGTAAAATTATTATTATTGATGGAAAAAATACCGAAATAACTGAAGAAAATCAAGTCAGTGACGAAAATAAAGAACAATTTAAAATGATGGAAACCCCTGAATTAATTCCATGGTATAGAAATTTTACTGGAGAAATTGAAGTTTTAGAAAATAAAGTAATAACAAAAGGAGTTATTAATAAATATAAAAAAGGATATCAAATTACAGAAATTCCAGTTGGAATGTGGATTGATTCTGTAAAGGAAAATTTTGAAAAAATGGAAGCAAAAAAAGAAATTAAATTTACCAATAATTGTTCACAGAAAGATGAAAATAGTATTGATTTTTATATTATTCCTTCTGATTCTAAAGATTCTAAAAAAGAAATAAATACTAAAACATTAGGATTAGAAAAAGTAATTAGAACTAGTAATATGGTTTTGTTTACAGATGATCGAGATATTAATAAATATAAAACTACAGATCTAATTATGGATAAATATTGTAAAAAACGATTAGAATTTTACTCTCTTCGTAAAAAATTCGATCTTAAAGAATTAACAGAAAATAAAATTAAAATTAATAATAAAATCAAATTTATTAATGAATATATTGAAGGTCGTTTGATCATTAATAAACGTAAAAGAAAAGATGTTGATATTGATCTTGACAAAATGGGATTTGATCGTATAATTGAAAAGAAGAAAATGAAAAAAGAAGATGATGAAGAAAAAAAGGATTTAAATAATAAGGAAAATAAAAAAACATTTAAATATTTATGGGAATTGAAATTAGAACATTTAACAACTGAAAAAATGGAGAAATTGAAAAAAGAATTAAATAATATAGAAGAAACTATTAAATCTGTTAAAGATAAAGATGAAAAAGAACAATGGATTGAAGAATTGGATGAATTTTTAGTTCATTATCATAAATGGTTAAAAATGATTTCTTAAATGACGGAAATGACGAAAATGATGGAAATTTTATTATTGAAATAATATAAAAAACTAATTATTTTATAAGAATATAAATAAAATGGTAAATGGTAAATGGTGGTAAAGTTTATTATATATTTCATAATTTAAATAGCAAAAATTATAAATTAAATAATAATATTATCAAGATAATACAATCTTATTGTATAAATATAAAATATACTAAATTGAAGTTATTACAAGAATTATTTAAATCTACACATGAAATTAGATGGAAATTAGATATAGATTCAAAATTAAATATAGATATTATGAATTTAAAAATTAAAAATGAATTACATGGAAGAAAAAATAAATATTTACATTGGTATTGTGATTAAATAAATATTAATATTATTATTTAATATTTATTTATAAATAAATGGAAGTAAAAGAAAAAATCAATTTTATAGGACAAGGAACTTTTGGATGTTCATATCATCCACCATTATCATGTAAAGAAGAAGAATTAAATATTTCATATGGAAATAATAACTATATTATGAAAATTGCTACAAATTTAGATATAGAAGATGATATTAAAATGTCTGATATTTTACAAAAAATTGATCCAATACAACAATATTTTTTATATGTTATTCCAAAAAAATGTTCCCTTAAAATTCCAATAGAATATTTAAAAGAAAAATGTATAGTTGTTCAAAAAAATCCAGATAAACAATTCAATGGTTATTTTATTAAATATGGGGGAATAACCATTAAACAATATATTTCTAAATATCCTGAAAAAATGACTATCAAACGTGTTTGGACGTGGTTGATCAAATTAATTTATTCAATTTCTTTATTACAAAAACATAATATTTGTCATTTAGATATTAAATCTGATAATATTGTTATTGATAATTTAGATAATATATATTTAATAGATTTTGGTTTAACAGTTCAAATTACTGATACTGTTAAAAAAAAGTATACATCTGAATTTATTGGAACTTTTTATCCTGTATATCCTTTATTTTATAATGCTGTTACTAATGGTACATATGAACAATTAGTCAATGAATATAAAGATAGATTAGGAAATGATTTTTCTATAATAAAAGAACTTGTTACATTAACAGGAGATGAAGATAGATATTGGAAAACTATTATACTTCCTAATATATATAAAATTGATATTTATAGTCTTGGGAAATTATTCTTGTATAATATTTATATTGAATTTAAAGAAACTTTCAAAAATGAAAATGCAAAATTAACTGAACAATTAAGTTTTTTATTAAAATCAATGACTCTTCCAACTTATAAAGAACAATTTGATGTTAAAAAATGTTTGGATTATATTAATAAATTAAATATCGAAGAAAACTTGGGAACTATCATTACTCGTTTATCTGAAATATATATTTCAGATGAAGGAAAGAAAAAAGCATTAAATAATTTATGTAAATTGTCAAAAGATGTTCCTAAAGATGATTTAATTGTTTATTTTGATAATACTGATAAAATATATTATTGTTTATCTAAAGATGATTTATTAAAAATGAAACCATATTATATAAATCCACAAAATCCATTAAAATTTATCGATTATAATTTTATTGATAAAATCAAAGATCATTATAAATTACAAACTAATAAACAATAATATCGAAAATAGAATTAGATTACAATTTTTAGTTTATTTAATATTTATAAAAATAATAAATATAGTAAATAAAATATAGTAAAAAAAAATATTGGAGAATTAATTAAAAAATCTGATATAGATCAAAGAAAATAAAAAGGCAAATGCTAATATTTTATATAAGAATTTAATTTTTATTGCTGTTAATATTCCAAATAATATCGTTCCTAATATAATTACTTTAAATTCATTTAATCCTTTTTTAACTTTTGCGATCTCTTCATCAGATTTGAAAATCTCATTAACTGCTTGTAATTCATTATGTGTTGCGTGTGAATCTTCAACTGGTAATGTATTGATATCAGTCATTATTATTTAATTATAAGAATTAAATAATTCTAAATAATATTTAATTCTTTCATTTTAATTAATATCTAAATAATTATGTATTTCTATCATACTTCCATTTGTTATGACAATACATTTTAAATACACTTTTTTTCGTCGTAGACTATAACTGCCACATTCATGTTTTGAAAGAAAACTATGACATTCATCACATGTAAATTTTTTACATGTAGAACATATTGTGTTAAAATAACCACAATTTTTTCTTTTTTGTTCTTCATTAGAATATAGTTGGATTTAAATAATTTTTTATTACCATTTACCTTACTATGTAAGGAGATAAACAATAAAGATTTAAATTTAAATATTTATTTACCAATGAAATATGAAAATTAATAAATTTTTCCATTTTTAAATAATTAAAGATTGTAATTATTACAAATTAGTTTTAACATTTTAACTTTAATTAATATTTTTTAACAAATTAAACTTTCTAACTTTTAATCATTTTTATTATTTTTTAAAATTAAACTTTCTAACTTTAATCATTTCTATTATTTTAAAAAAATAAACTTTTGATCATTTTAAAAAAATAAAATGATCAAATGATTTCAAATTATTTTGTTAGTTTAACAAAATAATTTCATAATAATATCATAATTGATTTTTAAATCATTAAATGACTACTTTACCATTAAAAAAACGATCTATTGTTCAAAAAAATAAACAAGTTACCCCAATTTCTGTTATCAAACGAAGTAATGAAAAAGATGATCATAAATCTAAGAAACTAAATTTTGATGATAAACTTATAACTGATAATAAAGAGAAAAAAGAGAAAAAAAATAAAGAAAATGATGATCATAAAGATACAAAAAGAAATAAAGATAATGATCATAGAAAAGATAAAGACGATAGTGATGATCGAACAAAAAATAGAAATAGAGAAAGAGATGATCGTAGAGATGATAGAGATGATAGAAAAAAAGATGATCAAATTAAAAATAAAGATAGAAAAAATGATAATCACAGAGATGATAAAGATGATAGAATAAAAAATAGAGATAGAGATGATCGTAGAGAAAGAGATAGTAGAGAAAGAGATAGTAGAGAAAGGGATGAAGATAAAAATAGGGATGAAGATAAAAATAGGGATAGAGAAAAAGATGATGATCGAATAAAAAATAAAGAAAAAGATGATCGTAGAGATGATGAAGAAGATGATAGAGAAGAAAAATTTTTATTTACAAAATTAAAAGATTTATTAATAGAAAATAAAAATAAAATATTAAGATTATATTCAGAAGATGGTCTTTATAAATTTATTGAAATTATATCTTTAATTGATGGTGAAAAAATATTAATTTATATTCCTTCCAAATATCCAATTCCTATTTCTTTGGAATATCCGCATATCGAATTAGCAACAGTTGATATTAATGAAGATTTTGATAAAGAATTGGATAAAATTAATCCATCTTCAGCAGAATTAAAAGATTATAAAGATATTTCATTATTAAGTAAAAAAAAGAATGTTAATATTACAGATGATGAATTATTAGATCAACTCAATAATTACACTTCTGTTGATCTTGAAAAAGAATATTTATCAAATATTAAAAATTCAATTAAAATTTTTGAATCTCAATTAGAAAGATTTGAAAAAACAACTGCTAAAATAAAATATAAATTTGGTATTTTAAATTCTCGTATTCTTTCCATTATCAATAGACATAATGATATTCAACATTTTATTTTTAAACAACCTGTTAAAAGTATTAATAAAGAATTAGTTATTGTTTTAGATTTAGAAAGTTATTATAATAAATTAGATGTTCATGATGACATTAATATTGATATTCGAAAAATATATATGAATATATTTTCATCTTTCAATTCTATTCATTCAAAAGAAAATACAGAAGCAGAAAATAAAATACAAAATTTTTTATCAATTATAGAAAAAATACCAAAACAATATGACGAACAACAAAATTATTTAAAATTATTAAATGAAATAACTTCTAAATTTGTTAAATATAATGAAGAAGAAAAAGTTTTACAAGATAAATTATTAAAAATTCGCTATTCTGACGAAACTGACGTTTCACGATCTTTCCAAATTAATAAATTAGAATTAGAAATTGAAAAATTAGAAAAAGTTAGAGATGAAGCAATTTATCTCTATAGAGAAATGAAAAATAAATATACTGAAATAATGTTAAATTACGATCATGTTCTTTACGATAATTTGATCCTTTTAAATAAAATTGGAATCAATCTTAAAATGTTAAAAATTTAAGATTTAAAATGAATATATAACGGCAAATAAAAGTTAAAATTAAAAATATTTATAAAATAATTTTATTTTATAAAATGTTAAAATTAAATTATTAAAACTAAATTATTAAAACTAAATTATTAAAACTAAACTATTAAAACTAAATTTAGTTAAAAAAAATGTCATTACCTTCATTTAAATTAAGAAAATATCCAACTGATATTATTAAAAGTTCAGTTCATAAATATTTAAGAAGAAAAAATAAAGATATGTTTATAAGATGTATGTTAGAATTTTATTTAATATGTAAAGATAATAAAAATTTTGATCCGTTAATTATAAGAATACAAATAATATGTGCTGAAGAAATTTTATTTAATAATTATAATTCCATTATCTCTATATATCAAAAATTAAAAGAATTTAGAAATAATTTTGATAATTATTCATTAATTATAGATTGTTGTTATTTATTAATTAACAGTAGAAGAACAAGATTAGTTAAATATATATTAGGATATTATTCTCTTGGTATTGATTATGGATTTTGTCAACTTAATTCAAAAACAGAAAAAAAAGAATATAAATTATTAACAGCGCCTTTTAAAAAAGAAAAAGATTCTGAATTATTAGTTGATAATGTTAATATGTTTTATACATTGTTTAAAAATTTTGATTACAGATGTTTTTATTATGCTTTGAAAACATTTTATAAATTTAAAAATTCTTCTATTCGTTTTAAAACTAAAAAGAAGGCTATGTATTGGATCTGGGAAATACTTTTAGATGAGACTAAAAATAATAAACAATTAAATGAATATATTAAGATAATGTTAGAATATTTCCATTATCCTTGTAATTATAAATCTATTTTTTTAATTCAATCAATATTATTATATTTACATCAAAAAGATGAGGAAAAAGATATACTTAATGAAGAAAAAATTGATTATAAAAAAATAATAGAAAGACATAAACGAATAAAATTTACAATTGATCCTTTTTGTATTGATGTCCATACTAAAATAGGAAGATCATATGGAAAAACTAAATTTGATTTTTATAATGATGGTATAATTATTGTTGATGAAAATTTAAAATATGTAGATAAACATCATTTTGATGTTTATATAAAAGCATTAAAGCAATATCATAGTAATAAAATTATTTCAAAACAATTAAAAATTTAATTAAAACCAATTTATTCTTTTATTTTAAATTATTATTTAAAATGACATTTCCATCATATTTAGAATTAAAAAATGAAATTATTAAATATGTTTCTTATAATATGTTTACAATAATATTAAAATATACAATTCCAAAATGTAAAAATTTTAATTGTAACGATTATGCTTTTAATTATGAATGTTGTTCTTTAGATTGTGCTTTTGCTTGTTCATATTATAATTACTAATTTAATTTATAATTAACACATTTAATATATTCATGCTCACATTTTTTATTTTCTACTGTAGACTTTGTTTTAAAAGAAAAAGAATTTTTTAAACATTTTCTATAATTATTTTCACAATATATTACATAATTAACAGATTTTTTCGAATAAATAGTAAACATCTTACTATAACAAAATAAATTATTTGAATAATAGAATATTTAATAATTAAATTATTATTAAATAATGAGTGTTAGTATTAATCCACAAGGAACCGGTATACGAATTTATATCGATGATACAAGCTAAAGAATTAAAACAATTAGAAAAGAATAGATATGATAACTATGAAAATGTGTGGAATAGTAAATATATTGACAAGAAAGATATAAAATGGAGAAAATGTTCAAGTTGTGATCTTATGGAATGGTGTAAAAATGATGAATATTTAGGATATCAATGTGAAGAATGTGATGATTTTATTTAAAACTAATAAATTAAATTCTTTTTATCATTTATATAAAATGACTGATCTTGAATTAAAAATGGATAATATATTGACAACATCACAAAGAGATAAATTACATGAAATTGCTGAAAAATTAATGAATACAAAATCTTTTAAAAAAGCAATTATTAAATATGATTTCGAAACTCTTTTAAAAATTATGGAAACAAGTGTTGGTGAAAGTTTAAATGAACTCGAACCCGAACCAATTTTAATTAAATGTAAAAATGGAAAACAAGTAAATATAGAAAAAGAAATTATAATGGCTGTAATTAAAACACATTTAAAGAAACATTATGAATATAAAAATACAGCATTTAAAATATTTAAATTTTCAGGATATATTGCTTTAGTTGGTGTTATTGGGTTTTTTGGAATAAAATTGTATTCATTAGTAAAATAAATTAATAATTATTAATTTATTTTTATTCATTAAGTAAATAATCAAGATCATCTTTAACTTGTTTTTGTAAGTTATTTTTTTCAATTATTTTTTTAAATTCATCAATTTGACTTTGTAATCTTTTAATAATTATGTTTAATTCATTATCTATACATAAATTTTGAGATGTAAATGTTTTTGGTAAATTCCAAAAAATTGTATGTAAATTTACATATTCAGATAAAGTTTTATTAGCATCTGGTAAATGATTTATAACACTTGGACAAGGATGTTGATGAATTCTATTCATAAAAGCCATTGAAAATAATTTCGCATATTCAGATTTATGATCATTCAATTGTGTTAATTGTCCAACTTGATATGTCATTTTTGTTGAATATCTTTTAACATTATTTTTAATCATTTTGTTAAATAAAATTTTTTGTGTTGTAATACGTAACATTTCTTTTGTAAAATGATATTTATTTTTTATTTTATTTAAATAAAAAAAATTAGTTTTTTTTTATAATTTTGATTTTATTATTCACACATCTGTCAAACAAATCTTTATGATTATTTTCTACATTATTAATAGTTTCCATTATATTTTTAATTGATGTCCCATATACTGAATTCATAATATGAATAAAAGAACCAATATGAACTAATACTCTTATTTTATTATTTATAATATTTTCTTTACTGATCATATTATATTGACCAATTAATCTAAGTAGATTATTATTCACTTTATTTTTTAAATGATTCATTTTATCTTATTATATAGGATTTGATTATAAATGTTAGTTTTTATTTACTTTATTTAAATAATTTATTCATAAAATCAGAAAAATCATTATTTAATATAATTAACTAATTATATTAAATGTCTATTAACACTAAAAGTATTTGGAATAGTGAAGTTTGTAAACATACAGATGAAGATCGATCAAAAAATCCAGAAAAATATGAAATGAAAGATAAAAAAACTTCAGCAATGTTAGATCATATTGTTTCATATAGAAATGAAAATTTTCATAACGAAAAAAATGAAGCCGAACATTTCATCCGAAATATTAATAATAAAATGATCAAAGATACTGATTTAACAAATCGCCAATTAGGAATTTTAATTCGTGTCTATGGTCATAATTGGAAAAATCAATTAACCATTAATTAAACAATCATATTTAATTAATTTAATTATAACTTGTTAATTTAATATATTTAATTGATCGATTAATAGAAAATATATCGATCATATATAAATCCCTTTTATCTTCTTCAAAACAAAATTGATATATATGTTTTAATTTATTATGAAACATAATAATATCATTTGGGATAATTATATCTTTTATAAATATATTAAAATGATATTCTGATACTGAAAATCCTTTATATCCCATTTATATTGATTTTACTATTAAATCTGTAATTGACATATTTAATAATTGATTTGTAAACTTTCTTATTTTTGGAATAGTTGATGTTAATTTCTTAATATTAACTATATTATAATTTCTAATAATATTAAGTAAATTATTATTCAATTTTAAAGTTCTTAATATTTTATCCATTTAAATTATTATTTTATTGTTTATGTATTACTATTACTTACTATTACTTACTATGTAAGAGATAAACAATAAGAGATAAACAATAAGAGATAAACAATAAGAGATAAACAATAAGAGATAAACAATAAAAAAATCAGTTTTTAACAATTAAATCGATGTATTTAATTGCTCCTGGAATAGAATGTATATCAATAAAAAATAAATCCCTTCCATCTCCTTTAAAACAAAATTGATAATAATTTTTGCCTGATAATTTTAAAATATTAATAGGAATAGTTAGATTTTCAATAATATAATAATGAAATTTTGATATTGAAAATCCTTTATATCCAATTTGTATTGATTTTACAATTAAATTTGTTATTGACATATCAGTAATTTGAAGTAATGATATTCGGTGATCTGATATAGTTGATATTAATTTTTTAATATCAACTTCAATATAGTTTCTAATAATATTAATTAAATTATTATTTAATTTTGTAGTTCTGAAAAAAATATTATTCATTGAAATACTTTACTATTACTTACTATGTAAGAGATAAATAGTCGATAAATAAAAAGAGAATAATAAATATATAAAAACAGTTTATTATTATTTAGAAATATAATAATTTCTAAATAATAATATAATAATTTATCAGTTTTTTAGTATTATTGTGAATAAGTTTAATAAACTTTTTTACCACAATAATCACATGAAGAACTATTCGTTATATAATGTGGACAAATTCTCCTATAATTATAGAAATTAACTATCCATGTGCCAACCATTCTTATAGAAAAAATTTGGGGTTATTACACCAGCAAAAATTCGTTTATTTGTGTTTGTTAAACCACATATACCACCCATAATTCCACCGGTAACAGTTGAAGAAATTAACATTTTATCTTACTCC
>Ga0302306_10000709_pt1 | contig 19764 bp, 22 predicted proteins | sample III_Palsa_E3_1_FD_198761 | JGI IMG/M metagenome (GOLD analysis project Ga0302306, IMG submission 198761) | Peat permafrost microbial communities from Stordalen Mire near Abisko, Sweden - III_Palsa_E3_1 | ecosystem: Environmental > Terrestrial > Soil > Palsa > Peat permafrost | place: Sweden...
TTTTCTTTAAATGGATTAAACAAAATTTAAAAATTAAAAAGTTTTTTGGTCAAAATGAGAACGCCATTAAGATACAAATTATTACTGCAATGATCGCTTATATTTTGCTGAAAATCATTGAAACAAACTTAACTTGATAAAGTATAATATTTATCAACCAATAGAAGCTATTTTTGACAAACCCCCTCCCAATCAAAGCTATAAGCAAGCGGCAGTAATTAAGATTTGGTGATAATTTACCCGGACACTAGTGCACATAAGTGGGAGAAGGGCTTAATATTAATTACTTATATACCCACAGCTTCCTGTGTTTCTTCTTTTTTCTTTAACACCTCTATCGCAAGCATCACCCCACCTACAGTTATAGCAGCATCGGCAATATTAAAAGTTGGCCAGTGCCATGCTTTATAATACAGCGAGATAAAATCGATAACATATCCAAAAATTAATCTGTCTATAAGATTACCAAGGGCTCCTCCTAAAATCAGGGATAAGCTTATTCCCTCTGCTACTGCGGTAACACGCGTTTTATAGATCCAAACACTCAAAATCCCACTCATAAGGACTGCAACCCCTGCTAAAAACCAACGTTGCCATCCTGTTTGATTAGCCAAAAAGCTCCATGCCGCCCCATAATTATGAGCTAACATTAATTTTACACCAGGCACAATAGCTATAAATTGATGAAAATCCAAATAATGCGAGCTCAAGATTTTAGTATACTGGTCGAAAACTACGACCAATAACATAATTAAAATCCAGATTTGCTTAGATTGCCAATTCGTTTTAAGCATAGCTTCTTTGCTCCCCTTCACCGGTTACATTGGTAATACAACGTGCGCATATATTAGGATGCTGCGCATTTTTATGCACACTTTCAGAGCGGTTCCAGCACCGTTCACATTTCTCTGCTTGAAAGGATTTGATACTTAACCAAATTCCTGCAATTTCTGTAGGTAACGCATTACTTGGCTTTGATTCTACAGCATGCAAACTTACTCGAGAGGTTAAGACTACAAAAGACAATTCAAATTTTAAGTTTTTAAGGAGGGCTTGCCAAGTAGCATCGGCATAAATTTCTAAATCAGCTTCTAAACTGGAACCGATGATAGCAGTATTTCTGGCCCCTTCAAGCACTTTATTAACGCAATTTCTAAATAATATGATGTTTTGCCAATATTCTGCGGTAAAAGGCATTTGCAGCTGGACTACTGGCGCGTGAAACCAAGTGCTTAAAAATACGGATTTCGTACGTTCCCCGGGCATGTATTCCCAGATTTCTTCAGCGGTAAAACTTAAAATAGGACTTAACCAGCGCACCAAATATTCACTTAAGTAATACAATGCCGTTTGCGCAGAGCGCCTGGGTAGACCTTCTGTCTTAGCAGTATATAATCTATCTTTTATAATATCTAAATAAAAACTGCCCAATTCATTGACACAAAAATTATGTATTTTATGGAAAATCAAATGAAATTGATAATCGTTATAAGCTAAAATTATTTCTTCTTGTAATAAAGCGGTTTGATAAATAATCCATTTATCAAGTTCCAGCATAGCATCTACGGATATGCAATGTTCATTAGGAGTAAACTCATGTAAATTACCTAGTAAAAATCTCATGGTATTACGAATACGTCGATAAGCATCGCTCATTCTATTGAAAATTTCATCTGATACTGTTACATCGGTACGGTAGTCTGTAGCAGCCACCCATAATCTTAATACATCTGCCCCGAGGCTATTTATAATTTTTTCAGGAGCTACCCCATTACCCGCTGATTTAGAAAATTTATGGCCTTTAACATCTACCGTAAAACCATGGGTCAACACCGTTTTGTAGGGAGCTACGCCCTTCATGGCAATAGAAGTTAACAGAGAAGATTGAAACCAACCACGATGCTGATCGGAGCCTTCTAAATATAAATCTGCCGGACTATGTAAAGCTTTATTTGCATCTAATACACAAGCGTGTACTACTCCAGATTCGAACCATACATCTAGAGTATCAAGACTTTTACTATAGTGAGCAGCATCTTCTCTTAAAAGTTCTTGGACATCAATATCATACCAAGCATTGATACCGTGCTGTTCTATGCGCTGTGCTACTTTTTCGTGTAACGCGGCCGTATCAGGATGCAATGCTCCTGTTTCTTTATGTAAAAATAAACATAAAGGCACTCCCCAGGTTCGCTGCCTTGAAATACACCAACCCGGATGCGATTCAATCATACCGGTGATACGCGCTTCCCCCCAAGTGGGTAGCCATTCGACAGTTTTAATAGCCTGTAGCGCTTTTTCTCGTAACCCAGCATGGTCCATGCTAATAAACCATTGAGGTGTTGCTCTAAAAATAATGGGGGATTTATGACGCCAACAATGGGGATAGCTATGTTGCACTACATCTTGCTTCAGTAAAAAACCCGCTTCTTCTAATATTTTTATGATTTTATTATTAGCTTTAAATACATGCTCTCCTGCTAAAAGCGGAGTACTAGCAATAAAACATCCATTTCCTGCCACGGGGCTCTCGCTATTCAAAGCATATTGTAATCCGACCACGTAATCTTCTTGTCCATGCGCCGGCGCTGTATGGACACACCCAGTACCAGCATCTAAGGTTACATGATCTCCTAAAATTATCGGAACTGTGCGATCATAAAAGGGGTGTTGTAGCATTATACCTTCGAGCTCTTTGCCTATAATGGTATCCAATACTTTTACGGCTTCTATTGAAATACCTATGGCATTTAAAAAATTTTCTTTAAGCCCATCGGCTACTACATATTTTTTGGGGCCCAAGGCAGTCTCTACTTCTAGGACTGCATAAAGATATTGACCATTTACTGCCACCGCCTGATTAGCTGGTAAAGTCCAAGGAGTAGTAGTCCAAATTACAAATTGAGCATCTTGCAGGGATTTCGTGAATTTATCTGCGACTTCTTGTACTGCAAAGCCTACATAAATGGTAGGTGAAGTTTTATCTAGATAAATCACTTCTGCTTCTGCTAACGCCGAGCCGCAATCGATACACCAATGCACGGGTTTAAAACCCTGCTGCACATGATTATTTTGAATAATTTTACTTAAAGCCCGAACCGTGTTTGCTTCATAATCAAAACTCATGGTGCGATAAGGGTTCTCCCAATCACCCAGTACGCCTAAGCGTTTAAATGATTCTTTTTGGGCTTGAATTTGGGTTTCAGCATATTCCCGGCAGGCATTACGAAAAGTGGTAGCATCTACTTTTACATTCGGTTTACCTATTTTTTTTTCTACATTCAATTCAATAGGCAGACCATGACAATCCCAGCCGGGCACAAAGGGAGCATTAAAGCCACTTAAACGTTTTGATTTTACGATAATATCTTTTAAAATTTTATTGAGTGCATGCCCTAAATGAATGCTCCCATTAGCATAAGGGGGCCCGTCATTTAAAATAAAGGTGGGTTTATCCAAGCTTTTAGCTTGAATGACATTATAAAGCTCTATTGCATCCCATTTTTTTAAAATGTCAGGTTCCCGCTGCGATAGACTTGCTTTCATAGGAAAACCTGTCTGCGGTAAATTTAAGCTATCTTTATAATCTATTGTATTGTCGTTCATAATCACCCTAAAAAACTTTTCTTTTATGTGCGTGCCATTAATAAATGTTGGACCCGTATACCACTTACCCATAAACTTGACAAATAACTACAAGCCCCTACTAATATTATCATTAGCAAAGCAAGCATGCGTTCACTCCTATTCCAAGCCAACCATTGGTCCATGGAATAATTTGTTTTTATAATAACTGCAGCTAATATGCTGTTTGCAAAAGCCAACTGTAGTGCATATTTTTTCCAGTTAGATAATGCTTGATATAATTTTCTTTTTTTCAAAATCCAAAACAGTAAAGCCGCATTGAGTAGCGCTGCTAGTGAAGTAGCGAGAGCAAGGCCTGCGTGATGCCAAAACTTAATAAAAATAGCATTTAAAATAACATGAATTACCACAATAGACATAGCTATTTTTACGGGGGTTTTAATATCTTGCCGCGCATAGTAGGCGGAAGCTAAAATTTTAACGAGCATAAAGCCCATAACCCCTACAGAATAAGCCATTAGGCTTTTAGAGCTCATAACCACATCGTGATTAGTAAAATGTCCTGACTGAAATAAAGTGCTTAATAAAGGTCCCGCTAACAAGTATAGCCCTACACAAGAAGGCATTCCTATTAAGCATATCATCCGCAAGCCCCAATCTAGAGTGTGCGAAAAACTTATAGTATCGCGCACTGCATGTTGGCGGGATAAATTAGGCAACACGACAGTTGCAATGGCCACCCCAAAAATTCCTAAAGGGAATTCCATTAATCTATCAGAATAATACAGCCAAGAAACACTACCCACTGGTAGAAAAGAAGCAAAACTTGAATCAATCAATAAATTTAATTGATTAACAGAAACCCCTAACAGGGCTGGTATCATCAGTTTTATAATACGGCGTACTCCAGGATCTTGCCAACCTATGGTAGGCTTTGGAAATAAACCCCTACGCCATAAAAAAGGCAACAAAAAGCTTAATTGCACTATGCCACCTAAGAACACCCCTATCGCCAGTGCCATTACCGGCTCGGTAAAATAACTACCAAAACAATAAGCACTGATAATCATACAGATATTTAAAAATACTGGAGTTAAGGCAGGTATGGCAAAATTCCCAAAACTATTTAAAACGCTGCCTAAAAATGCCGTCAATGAAATTAATAATAAATAAGGGAAAGTAATACGCAACATATCGGTGGCAAGCAAAAAACGTAAAGGCTCTCCCGTAAATCCCGGCGCAAAGGCAAGCACGACGATGGGCGCGCCTAGCACACCTAATAGGGTTACTCCAAGCAAAACCAATGATAAAGTTCCCGATACTTTATTAATAAAATCTTTTACTTCACTTTCAGAACGGTTACTGCGGTATTCTGCTAAAATAGGTACAAAGGCTTGTGAAAAAGCGCCTTCTGCAAATAAACGTCGCATAAAATTGGGGATTTTAAATGCCATTAAAAAAGCATCATAACTCAAACCCGCCCCAAAATAATGCGCAGCTACCATATCTCGTACATACCCTAAAATGCGGGAAATAAAAGTCATCAATCCGACGATACTAGTAGATTTTAACAGTTGCTTACTCATGAAAAAACTAATTTTCTTATGTTGAGTACTATCATTGCAGGCCAAAGCAAGTAGTGGTATTTACTGTTACCCCATCTGAAGCATAAGCCACTTTATTGGTTATAGCAGGTCCTCCTGTTACCGCTGGATATCTATTAATATTTGCGATTGCAAAAACATTACACGCAGAATCTTGAGTTTGGGTACCGGTTGCACTGAGGGCAATTGCATAATTTTGCCCGCTATTCTGTACCGTCGGCAAGATAGTGTAATAGCCACCAGGCTGGCTCGTCAATGAGCCCAGTCCAAGGCTTGAAGCTTGGGCCGTATAAAAATTATTTTGGGCATAATAATTTTCTTGTGCGGCTTGAATATTAAATAACGTACTTAAGGCTTCTGCTCGATGGCTTTGTAAGATATAACGACTATAACTTGGGAAAGCAAGTGCTGATAAAATCCCAATAATAGCCACTACTACCATTAATTCAATCAAACTAAAACCTGCAAATAATTTTTTCTTCATACCAGTACCCCGCCCTTGTATTTGACTTAAGCCTTTTAAACGAAATATTATATGATACTGAGCTTACAATTACGAAACCTATTTATAAAGTTAGTTAAATAATGTATACTAAAGTTAATATTTCCTCCAAAATATCTCGCCGCTTTATTGCGGGTTATCCTTGGCTTTTTTCCAATGAATTACCCACTCAAGCTTTAAAAGATTTACCACCGGGTAGCCTTATCACAGTTATGGCAAATGGTACATTTTTAGCTACCGGCTATTATAATAAACATTCTTTAATCGCTTTCAGGGCTTTGTCTTACCAAGCCCAACAAATTATAGATACTGCTTTTTTTATTGAAAAATTTTCTAAAGCATTACTTTTACGAGAGCTTTTTTTTACCACACCCTATTATCGGCTTATACATGCCGAAGGGGACGCCTTACCTGGACTCATCATTGATAGGTTCAATGATGTTTTTGTATTACAGTGTAATACCTATGGTATTCAAAATCTAATAGAGCCAATCACGCAAGCCTTACAAAGTTTATTTGCACCCAAAACTATTCTTTTTAAAAATGATAGCCCTATTCGTTTGCTAGAGCAGTTAACTGAAACATCCCCCGTAGTTATAGGAGAGCCTTTAGAAATCCTAACTATTAAAGAAAATGGGGCCCATTTTGAATTAGCAATAAATCATAGCCAAAAAACTGGTTGGTTTTATGATCATGCACCTAACCGCAGGCTTATTGCGACTTTAAGTAAAAATAAAACGGTATTAGATTATTTTTGTTATAGCGGGGGTTTTAGTATCCAAGCGGCTCTGGCGGGCGCCAAAAAAGTGATTGGTGTAGATAGATCAGCCCACGCTATTAAAAATGCAAGTCACGCAGCTCAACTGAATGGCGTAGAGCAGCAATGTACCTTTGTATGTGCAGAAACCTTTGATGACATGAAAACCCGCATTCTCAAGCAAGAAAGTTACGATATAGTCATTTTAGATCCCCCTGCCTTTGTTAAAGTAAAAAAAGATTTAAGTGCGGGTTTAAAAGGCTATGAAAAATTATTACAATTAGGATTGCAATTGTTAAGCCCCTCTGGCATTTTGCTTATCGCTTCTTGTTCTTATCATGTGCATGAAAGTGATTTGCGCCACTGTTTACATAACGCTTTACATAAAGCAAAACGTGCGGGCCGTATTGCATGCCGTACTCCAGCAGGAATGGATCATCCCTTACATCCTGCTTTAATGGAATCGGAATACTTAAAAGGTTTTATGGTAGTGGTGGATTAGCTTTTGCTTGCCACTCAAACCAATACTATATTATTTTTGTTTTTTTGTTAGGAAATAGCAATGCCTCGCTTATTAACCTTGGTACCAAAATCTGATCCTGGCTTACGCACCGTTATTCCTGTCATAACTAATTTTAATGACGCGATACTTAAAGAAGTAATAGCTGACATGTTGTATTCTATTGAGCCTGCGCAATTAAAAGCGGTCAATGCTCCTTTTGAAAGTGCCGCAGGTATGGCAGCTAATCAATGGGGCATTCAGAGGCGAGTATGTTTATTTTCTCCCAGTGGAGCTGGCCCCCATAGCCCACCGCCAGAAGTACTAATAAATCCAAGTTATAAACCATTTGTGCGTGAGGGTGAAGCGAGCCCATGTAAAATTAAGGATTGGGAAGGGTGCTTTTCAGTGCCGCTGGCTGCAGGGCTTATAAATAGGTATCAAGCTATAATAGCTACTTATTACACAGTAGATGGTGCAAAGATAGAAAAACTACTAGAAGATTTTCCTGCACGCGTTTTTCAACACGAAACTGATCATTTGGATGGTAAATTATATGATGGCTTATTAGACAACCATAGCGGCCCTGAATGTTGTGAACGCAAGTTATTTTCTAATTGTGAAGCATTACATACATTTTGGTTAGATATAGTAAAGCCTAATCGAGAAAAATGAAAGTAAACTTACTAATTTTTATTTGTATTCTTAGCCCTTGCACACGATATATCGTTTAAAAGTTCTTGACACTTACCGCTAAGATGGGAGAATATAGCCCCTACCATAGACTTAATAACTTTGGAGTAATTCTCTTGGCTAATTCTTTACAAGCAAAAAAACGGGCCCGTCAAGCGGAAAAAAGACGCTGTCATAACGCGAGCCAACGTTCCTGTATGCGCACTTATTTAAAGCGAGTCATTAAAGCCATTACCGATGGAAATCGTGAACTTGCAGGTTCGGAATACCTTTTAGCGACTTCAGTGGTCGATAAAATGGCATCAAAAGGCCTTATTCATAAAAATAAAGCAGCACGTCACAAAAGCCGTTTGAATGCCCGTATAAAAGCTATGGCTTAAAATTAAGAAATAGCGCCATAAAATCCCTTATTCTAATACAATATGGAACATAAGGCGCTGCATCTTAGCAAAATTTTTATTTTTAATTAATTATTTTTTATTAAATTTTTGGCGTTTGTAAGTTCCTTTTTTAAATCTTTTGCCTGCTCTGCTAATTCATTTTCCACTATTGATAATGCTTTATTTACTTGTTTTTTTACTGTATTAAAGTTTTCAGTAGCCGTTTTTACAGCCTCTTTTTTTTCCTGTAGGCTTGCTAAATCGTTAAGCAAAGCGTATTTATAAGTATCAGTTGATTTAAGCATGTATAATTACTCCCGCTTAGCACGTAATTTGTTAGTTAAATTGATTAATTAAATTTATCATATTTTATTCATAAAAGCAAAACTCGTTTGTCGCCATTTTTTTTAAGCATAATTTTTATTAAAAGCAAACGTAAAACTTTACTACAAGCAGCTTATATACTTGTAAGCGCTCGCATAAACTTCGAAAAGAACTACTTTACTTGCAATATAGGCTGCTTTACTTGCAATATAGGCTGCTTTACTTGCAATATAGATTGTTACATGATAAAACATACTATCATTTTACTTATTATTATTTAATAATTGATATTAAACGCTTTTTTTAAGGCTGAGTGATAGTAAATAATTAAGTAAAAAAAGAATATTGAATAACTATTATTTTGAGATTGAATAAATCGCTTCTGCGAGGAGTAATATAATGAACTTTAGAAATACTACACTAAACTTGTATAAGTTTTTTCAAGCCTCTATTGCTTATACACGCAATTATTTACAACAAAAAATCCCCTTTGATAAAAGTGTAGACAACCTATCTCATAATCAGTTTCCATGTAAAACTACTTCTTTACCTATTGTATCTATACCAACCTTACAAGCTGCTAATAAATTTTATGCAAAATTAAATAATGATGTAGACACATGCTTAGAGCAAGAAACTAATAGCAAGCATACATTAGATTTACAATCTCTCGAGCCCTTTTTTTTCAATAATATACCTGACCGCACCATAAATACAGATAATGACTTGCCAAATCAAGTAATGCCACCCATTTCTCCTCCTAGTTTACCTAAACCAGACTTTAAACGCCGTGGCTCTTATTCCATTGATGAAGGTAATTGGCTTGCTTATAATGATTACCATATCCATGAAGAACTATTTAATAAATATGGAATAGTAGCGTTCAAACAGCATAGTGATGTGGAAATTGAAGATCAATCAGATGATTTTAAAAACGATTCCCTCTCTAAAACAGAAGAAAATACTGACGACAATAACCTTACACCCATTGTAGTTACTGGTAATAGTTTTTCTATTAGTAGTCGCATTATGCTTTTCTCAACACTTACCAACGACTCTTTAAAAAGTAACAAAAAAAATATTTATTTACATAATATTTTACAAAATATGGGAACGGCTACTCATCACAAAGAGGAAAGTACATATTCCACTTTATCACTTTGCAATACTAAAAGAAGAGAAGAATGTTTTTTACCTTTTAGCTTTCAAACCGAAACCCACGAAACATTAGGCTTTTACCTTTACAGCTGGCTTGCAAAAAATGTTAAAAATCTGGAATTATCTGGCTTTGAACAATTTGTGACTGCCGGTTGTATGTTTGGAGCGAGCTTAAAAGGTATCGATCAATATGGTGCAACTATAGAGCTAATTAAACACGATAGAAAATTTCACGCGACACAAATAATTCAAAAAATTGATTACAATTCTAAAACTCCAAATCCTTATGAAGAAATGCTATTTGCTGAAACTTCCAAATTAGCTTTATTAATAAATAGATTAACTAAAAAAGGGCAAAAAGCTAAATTATATTACCATTTACCCTATTATGATTATATGTTATTTGGCATTAAATTATATATTTCTAAAAATATAACGTTAAATGCATTGAGCCAATTTTTTAAGGCTATTTGCCAAAAAAAGAATACTTATGTAAAAAAAATATCTCATATTTGCTCCAATAATAATATTGAACTGGTTATTGAATCTCCTTTTGATAATTTATTTGGCACCACCCTGGACATGTATACAAAAGATATGACAGAGGATATTCTTAAAAAATTGAATTTTACCAATGCTTCTCCTGAGATTATAAATATGCATTCCAAAGACGAGCAAGTAGAACCTACTAGAGAGGATATAGAAAGGACGCTGGTACAAGAGTGTTTGAATAAGCTTAAAGAAAACAAATTCAAAGAAAATCATCAAGTCATTTGGCGTGATTTTATTGTAGACAAAGGAGTTGCAAACATCAAAACATTAGAAGATTTATTTAAATTAGCTAATGCAAGTATGATAGCAATAGCTGCCAAAAATAATAAAGATTATGAAACCTGTTCTTTATTACCGCTTTCTGAAAAACAAATCCAATTAGGTTACACCAATCATTGCAAACATTCGAACAAAAAATACCCTGAAGTATTTAATGCTAATTTTCTAGATCCGATAATAAGTTATGATCATATTAGTAAAGGCTTATTATTTTATTTTGGGCATTGCCAAAATAGCTTAACAGATTTAATAAATAACAAACATATTTTAACCCACGCCCATGCAAATATTGCCAAGCAAGATTTACAACAAAAACCGAGCATTGAATTAAAAGATATATTATTACTCCAAGCACAGGAAGATAATGCATGCAAAAGCCCGAGAGCATAAAAAACTTATTATGTAAAAAATATTCTAATATTTTTGATGGTGTTAATCCTGAAAACTTATCGATTGAGGAAATATTTGATATTACTGTTAAATATTTTGAATCCATCATCAACTGCATGCCTGGTAATGTATATTGGCTTGACAAAGATTCAAAAGTAGTGGGTTGCAATGAAAACGTTTTAAAAAATTTTGGGTTTAAGCATGTTGATTCAATGAAAGGATTAACTTTTCAAGATATGGGTGAGATAGCTCATTGGCCTCTTGAGACTACCATGTCATTTGCTAACGATACGTTAGAAGTTATTCAAACCAAAAAAGCCAAACTCAATATCGAAGAACCCCCCATACCATCTTTTGATGGTGGTCTAATCCATTTTTTGACCAGTCGCGTGCCTTTATTCAATAAAAATGGTGATGTTATTGGTATAGTGGGTGTTTCTACCGATATCACTGAAAGAAAAAAAATGGAAGTCAATTTATTAAAAGAAAAAAAGAAGGCCGAGATAGCAAATCTTGCTAAAACTGAATTTCTAGAAAATATGCGGCACGATATTAGAACTCCTTTAGTGGGGATTATTGGGTTTTCTGAGCTTTTACAGGATATTACCGACCCCAACACTTTAAATGAATACACTACCCTTTTAGCGCAGAGTTGCAAAGAATTATTAAGATTTTTAAATGAAGTACTAGAATCCATTCATGTGGCGTCGGGTGAAATTCCTTTATTAAAAAAGAAGTTCTCTTTACGGGATGTAGTAGGCAAACTCGTTACTTTAAATTCTCCTAAAGCAAAAGATAAAAAAATAACTCTAAACATAATAGGGGATGATAAAATTCCTAAGTATGTAATAGGAGATCCGGTTCGCATTTACCGTATTATATTAGAATTATTGGTGAATGCACTTAAATTTACACCTCATTCAGGCCATATTGATATAAGCCTACAGCTTGCTAAAAAAACTAATAATAACCTAATTGTTAAACTCATAGTTGCCGATAACGGCCCCGGCATACCGGTGGATAGGCAACAAGAACTTTTTATGCGCTTTAAAAGGCTCGTACCATCATATCAAGGTATTTATAAAGGTTCAGGCCTTGGCTTATCTATTGTTAAACAATTTATTGATGATTTGGAAGGAGAAATTTATATTGAGAGTTTACCTGCTAAATCAGGTACTAAATTTATTTGTTTGTTGCCATTAAAAGCAGCGCTCTTAAATGATGCCGAAGGGATTTAAAAATCTGTTTTTTTGGTACTTTAACGCGCGACTCTTGCAATTATTTTTACTTTTACAGCTTGGGTAAAAATTTCTTAAGGTTCATTTACCCCCCAAAAAGCGTATTATTCTATTATCTTTACTCCATTACTTTTAGTGAAATTTAAGGAAAAAAATTGTTTACATTGAAGAAAACTTTTAAAATCATATCCAGAATCTATCTTGTCGCTTTAATGACTCCCCTTGCTTCAGCTGTTTTCGGCACAAACTATTTGTATAAACGATTTATAAGAAAAGTTAAAGTTACTGCAAATAATCCTTTTCTATTAATGCCGCAACGAGAAAGCTCTCTACATATTCAGCTGAATGTTCAGCTGAATGCGAGCCTAATTAATCTTTATAGCGCACTGTTGAGCATAAATTTTATAACTCAACTATTTATCGGGATTGACATGGCTATTTTGGGACCTGAAAGCCTTTACAAAAGTATAGCTGTAGATAAAGTAGTATTATTTTCTATCATTTCCCCAAGCATTCTAGGTGTAAGCGCATATGCTGCAACATTAATTGCACCTATAAAAGACACAATAAATCATTCTTTAGTAAATAAGCTAGAAGACACGGATTTTTATATATTTATAAAAAGTTATTTAATTAGTTTTCTCCCCCCAAAATTGCAATACGAGCATCGTGATTGGTTAGGTAATACTGCTTTACACCGAGCTACTTATCAACATGATATTGAAGAATATGAACGTCTCCTTAAAATTAAGCATGGGGATTTAGAAGTGCAAAATAGTGAAGGAATGACCGTTATTGATCTTGGTGTAAACAATAGCAATCCTGTTTTTAAAGATATGTTTACCCACTCCCTGAAAAATCATAGAATTGCTTTACAAACAGTATTAGTCAATGAATTAGAAATTAAGAATGCATTTCCAAGAGACGTTATCAATATTATTGATGACTATTTACTGCCCCAGAGCTACACGCCACAAGGTCAAGCATTTATATCTCAAACATATAAACCTTTATGTTATGGTGACTATAAACAAAAGGAGATTACAGAAGATTCTCTTTCATGCGAAGGAAAACAAAAGAAGGAGCTATAGCTTTTGTTGACTTTAAAGCAATTTTTTTTTAATTCTTGCCTAAAGCAGCTCTCTTAAATGATGCCGAAGGAGTTTAAAATCTGCTTTTTGCACTTTGACATAGCCCTTGCAATTATTCCTAATCCTAGAGCATGGGTAAAAATTTCTTAAAATACACTTTTATCTTCAAATAGCGTATTATTCTTTTATCCATATTGCATTACGTTTAGTTAACTCTAAGGAAAAAGGGGGTTACATTGAAGAAAACTTTTAAAATCTTATCCAGAATCTTTCTGGCAGGTATAATGACTCCCCTTGCGTCCACTTTATTTGGCATCAATTATCTTTACCAATGTTGTATAAAAAAAGATACTGCAAATAATCCTTTTATGTTAGGGCTGCCGCAAAGAGAAGACACGCAAATTATTATGCAACATGGGGGCCTAAACGTTGAAAGTAACGAAATGTTGGCCCTAAGTTTTATAAGTCAATGCTTTTGGATGCTATTATTTGGAATTAGTATGATGACAAATGGGCCTAATAGTATAGATGTATTATTAATTTCTCAGCTTTGCTCAAGCTTTATAGGCATTGTCACACAATCAGTAACATTAATTTTTCCTAGAGGAAACAGAGAAAATAATTTTATTTTAAATCATATTGCCCATTCTGATTTCTATGACGTTATAAGAGATTATTTAATTAGTTATTCACCTAAAAAATGGCAAATGCAGCTTTTGCGCCGTGATTGGTTAGGTAATACCCCCCTACACCGAGCAGTTTATAAAGGCGATATTGAAGAATGGACAAATCTTTTACATCATGACATTGATCTTGAAGCGCAAAATTTTGAACAATTTACTGTTATTGATGTTAGCGTTAATCAAAGTAATCCTATCTTGCAAGAGGTGTTTACCCAGTCCCTTAAAAGCCAAAGAGTCGGTTTACAAGAAATCTTAGCCAATGAATTAGAAATTAAGAATGGATTTCCAAGAGATCTTATTAATATTATTGATGACTATTTACGACCCCAAAGCTTCACGCCTCAAGGCAAAGCATTTATATCCCAAGCCCTTAGTACACCTTTACGGTATGGAAAATATCAGAAAAATCAGGGCATCGAGTATTCGGATTCTCTTTCATGCGTAGGAAAGCTAAAGAAAGAGCACTAATGAATATGATTGGCTTTCCATTAAAAATTTTCTAATTGTCGCCTGAAGCAACGCCAAATAAATCTGGCATTATAGAGTCATCAACCGGTATTTCTACCTTAGGCACGGTATTCAAATAATGCATAATTTGTTGAGACAAGCGTTCCGTATTTACCCTTTCGGCACCCGAGATAGCATATACGGGCCCTTTCCAATCTAATTGCTCAACGACTGTATTGGTTAAGGTTTCAAGCATTTCATGCGGCACGGTATCAATTTTATTTAATACCAGCCATCTATCTTGCGCTGCAAGTTTTGGACTGTATTTTATTAATTCATTTTGTATTGCCCGAGCTTGCATTACTATCTCATCCACTTCCAGGCTCGAAATATCGATAATGTGCAACAATAAACGAGTGCGGGTTAAATGTTTTAAAAAGCGCAATCCAAGGCCTGCCCCTTCTGCCGCTCCTTCGATTAACCCAGGTATATCTGCCATCACAAAACTTTGGCCAGAGCTTATTTTAACCACTCCCAGATTTGGATAAAGGGTGGTAAAAGGATAATCTGCTACTTTTGGAGTTGCCGCCGATACGGCGCGAATAAGGGTAGACTTTCCAGCATTAGGTAAGCCTAATAATCCTACATCCGCTAATAATTTTAATTCTAATTTTAACCGTCTTTTCTCGCCCAATCTGCCTTTAGTAATTTTACGAGGAGCACGATTAGTACTGGTTTTAAACCGCAAATTACCTAAGCCATGCAAACCACCTTTTGCAACGAGTAAGGTTTGTCCTGCTTTAACAATGTCCCCCATGAACTCTGCAGTATCGGCGTCATACACGGTAGTGCCTACAGGAACTTTGATATAAAAATCTTCAGCACTTTTTCCGGTACAATGACTCCCCATACCGGGTTGGCCATTCTTAGCTTTATAATGTTGTTGAAAACGAAAATCGATGAGCGTATTTAAACCTAAGTCGCCCTCTAAATAGATATTGCCGCCGTCCCCGCCATCGCCGCCGTTGGGACCTCCTAAAGGAATACATTTTTCTCGTCGAAAGCTTAGACAGCCATCGCCGCCCTTTCCGGCTTGAATATGTACAAATGCTTCATCTACAAATTTCATATAGCAACATTACTTAGTAGTTATCAGGGGTAAAAAAAACCCTGCTTAATAACAGGGTTTTTTCAATATTTATAGGATTATTCAGCCTGAGCTAGGGCTGCTTGCGCTTCTTCTGGAATTATATTTACAAAAGTGCGATTATTTAACCCTTTTTTAACAAATTTTACAAAGCCAGTTACTTTAGCAAATAAAGTATCGTCTTTACCGCGCCCTACATTTTCACCTGCGTGAAAAGGGGTACCGCGCTGACGCACCAAAATATTACCGGCCAATACTAATTCGCCGCCAAATTTTTTTACTCCAAGACGTTTTGAATGTGAATCACGTCCGTTACGAGTACTACCACCTGCTTTTTTATGTGCCATGCTATTACGCTCCTATAGCCGTAATTTTTATTTCCGTAAACCATTGCCTATGGCCTATAGTCTTACGGTGGGTTTTACGACGTTTCATTTTCATAATTCTGATTTTTTCGCCACGGCCATGCTCTACAACATCCGCTTTCACTACTTTACCTGATAAATAAGGAGTGCCTATATGCACCTCTTGTCCTTCATTAGCAAGCATTAATACTTTATCAAAAATAACTGAAGCGCCGGCTTCTGCCTCTAATTTTTCAAGTTTGAGGGTTTGCCCTAGCTTCACTCGATATTGTTTGCCACCGCTCACAAAAACCGCGTACATAATTTGGTAACTCCAGGTATGAATTATTAAGCTAGCAAGCCAAAAAGCTGCAAGCCTATAAAGCTGTTATTAAAGTGGCTTATTGTACGCAATATTAATCTTTGCTGCAAGAGCCTAACTTTTTAAATTGCCGAAAAAGGTACAACAACGAAAATACTTGTATGCAGTTGCACCTTAGCGGTATAGTCGCCCATATTAAGCGCACTCCTAAAGGAAAACAACTTTTAGCATGTTATTACAGGATATCCATCAATTAGTAGCTGGTAACTTTGCCCAAGTCGACTTGGTTATGCAAGCTGGCCTAAACTCAGAAGTAAGTCTAATAAATGATATTACCAAAAACATCATTCAAAGTGGGGGCAAGCGTTTTAGGCCTTTAATTGTATTACTTAGCGCGCATGCTTGTGGCTATAAAGGTGATGAACACATTAAGCTTGCCGCCATTATAGAATTTATTCATACCGCCACTTTACTACATGACGATGTTATTGATTTGTCCCTGTTACGTAGAGGAGTTAAAACCGCTAATGCGATTTGGGGCAATAAATCTGCAATTTTAGTGGGTGATTACCTTTATTCTCGGGCCTTTCAGATAATGGTACAGCTCAATTCGCTTGAGGTAATGGCAGTGTTAGCAAAGGCAAGTAACTTGATAACCGAGGGCGAAGTCTTACAATTAATGCATAATTACAACCCAAATATTAGTGAAGCAACTTATTTAACTATCGTACACCATAAAACTGCTACTCTGTTTGAAGCCGCTGCCCAATTAGGGGCGATTATAAGTAAAGCGCCGCTTTTTGAAACACATTTACTGAATTATGGCTATCACTTAGGTATGGCTTTTCAACTCATAGACGATGCCTTAGATTACGGAGTGAATAGCCCTCATTTGGGTAAAAATACCGGTGGGGATTTACGTGAAGGAAAACCAACGCTACCTTTAATTTACCTCTTACAACACGGTAGCGCTTCCCAAAAACAATTAGCTATAAAAGCTTTAGCAGAAAATAATAACGTTCCTTTTGCTACGATTCAGGAGGCCATTGAATCTAGTGGGGCAATTGCGTACACTATTGAATCTGCACGACGCTATGCCATAAAAGCTCAACAAGCCTTACAAGGCCTACCCGATACGCCTTATAAAGTCGCAGCTCATGCATTAGCTAGCTTAGCAGTAGAGCGGGTTTCCTAAAAAATTTATTATTTCGGGGTGTAGCTCAGCCTGGTAGAGCACTGCCTTCGGGAGGCAGGGGTCGCAGGTTCAATTCCTGTCACCCCGACCATAGATACTTATTAATTTTTTTTAAAAATTGGATTAAAATATATGCAAAAAAATCGAGAAACGCCCTACATAGAGCTAGGCAAACTCCCCGTAACCCTGCCGCCACAGCCAGTACAACTGGAAATTGTGAGGCAATTTGATATTAATAAAAATAACGTAAAAGAACACTCTGCTTGGCAAATTAAAGCACATACCGTAAACACTGGAAACAAAAAAGTTATAAACAACAGTTTTCGTTATTAATGTTAACTTTTTTACAAATATGCCAAAACACCCCGCCGTGGGTTTTTGGTTTATTTTTACTGCTCTTAGCAATTGGTTTGCGAGCCCGGAAAACACGCACCGTGCATCCAAGCGTTCTCTTGATAATGCCTATCTTATTCACTATCTTTTCATTAAAATGGGTAATACCGTTTTTTACAATTGATGCTACACGTATTTGGATATTTTTATTATGTGCTTTAATGGGGTGTGCAATAGGTTATACTGAAACCAATAAAAATCCCGTACAATTCAATCCGGTTAAACATAAAATTACTGTCCCAGGCAACCATAGCATCTTATGGTTAATTTTCATTAACTTTTTTGCCCGATTTTATCAAGAATATAATTTATTAGTACAACCTACTCGCTTAATGAATCCTTTACTTATTTTAATAACTTTAGGAATTGCAGGGTTTACGCTAGGATTTGTTATTGGCAAAATGATAAGTTATGTAAAACAATATCTAGACTAAAAATATAGTAAGCGCCCACATGATCTACTACGCTTTTTAAAGCTAATGCATTTAATTTTTCATTTTTTTGTTATTAATTCTCTATATTATATAATAATAAATAACCATAACGAAGAAATAAGACTACATAGGCCGTTAATCTAATGGTTTAGCAACTGCCCTAATTTTTTGCTTGTCAGCGTGTATATGAATAGCATATGATATTTTGAACAGTAAACATTAGGAGCTTTATATGACAATAGCTTATTGGTGCGTTTTAGCATTTGGTCTTAGTCCTTACTTTTTTGCAACGCTTGCTAAATCAAGTAAAGGTTTTAACAACAATACCCCTAGAGAATTCTTGCAACAAGCAACTGGTTGGCGTAAGCGTGCTCATTGGGTACAATTGAATAATTTTGAAACTTTCCCTCTATTTGCTACTTGTACGCTTATTGCGCATCAATTTCATTATTCTCAAACAAAGATAGATAATTATGCTTTAATTTTTATTGGATGCCGTGTGCTATACAGCATATGTTATTTAAAAGACTTAGCTTTTCCTAGAAGTCTTACTTGGCTAGCAAGTATACTATGCTGCTGTGCAATTTTATTCTGCTCCTAAAAAATTTTTAAAAATTACGAATGAACGGCTCATTACAAATTGAGCCATTCATTCATTTCATATAGTGTTTGCAATCCGCCTTGATGCATAAAAAATTTTTGCATTTTCGCTCAATACAACAAATTAAATTTTACATAGGGTGCATATACAGCACATCTTTCCCCCCCTATTATTGAATGCTTATCCTCAAATTTTCCAGCGCATTTTCAAATAAAAATTTTTTACTGGTGGAAAATTGACATAAAAGAGTCATAATGGTAACTTAAGCCATATAAATAAAGTCGACAACAAGCAACTTTACACGATATTTTTATTAATAAGGAGATAAACATGTTATCAAAAGACGAAATTGCAAAAAAATTACAAGCTAAGTTGAATGTAAATCCACGTGAGGGAGAGCCAGATGAAGATATTTCTCAATTAGAATTCAATCAGATAGAAGAACAACCCGGTGCAGCTGAACCTGGCATGGGATTTGAGCAAATAGAAGGACAACCTGCGGCAGTTTTTCGCAATGTAAAACCACTTTCAGTTGCAGAAAAAACTATCACACCCGTATCCAGTATAGAAAGTAGCAGACCAGAAGGGGTACCAGATTTAAATGCTTCGGCCGCGGCAATTAATGCTTACCATTAATGCTTACCATTTTGGTAATTTTCCTAATGAATGGAAAGATATGCATGGCAAGCCAAAAAAAATCTGTATGTTTTTTTCTAGAGGCAAATGTGGGCGTGGCACTGAGTGCACACTGCTACACCTTTGCATAAATTGTTTTGCTGATCATTCTGATATTATTTGTCCTATCAAAGATGAATCTTTTTCTCTACACGCCTCATCATCATTATTTAATGCATGTAATATTTGTAACATTAGTTTTATAGGTCCTTCTGAACACCGAGAACATTGTAATAGCCAAACACATAAAGATATAAGAGAAGAAAAATTTAGGGCTATTGGAAAAAGTCAAACGGACTTTTCTAATCCCTTTGCTACCAAAATACACTCTGCTCCAAGTATGTTATTTACCCGAATTCCAAGCAAATTTTGCCCACTACACACCGAATTTGTTAGTTAGATCACATTTGCCCTAATATAGTAGCAATTTATTTAAATTATTGTTTCGACAGAATGCTTGACATTTTTATT
>Ga0302306_10000721_pt1 | contig 19594 bp, 14 predicted proteins | sample III_Palsa_E3_1_FD_198761 | JGI IMG/M metagenome (GOLD analysis project Ga0302306, IMG submission 198761) | Peat permafrost microbial communities from Stordalen Mire near Abisko, Sweden - III_Palsa_E3_1 | ecosystem: Environmental > Terrestrial > Soil > Palsa > Peat permafrost | place: Sweden...
GGCTTTCTCGTTGCCGCTCCAATCGGCAAAGCCTGCACCAAAAGGTTCATATATCTGTATCCAGGCATCGGTACGCTCCTGATCGGTATGGTCGGGGTTGGTATATATCCAATGCTGAAACTGGTCGACAACCGCTACCCAGGGCAATGTTTTTAACACATCAAACAACTGGTCGCGTTTGGCGCGTTTTAAATCCTCTTCGTTATCAAAATAAACATTCCAGTTATCCATGGATATCAGTTCCATGCTCATGGATGCCAGTTCGGCAACCTCGCTGGGGCAATGTTTAAAATCGTTCAGCTCCAAATCGGCAGTTAAAAATGTATGTACCGCGTGGCCGCCTTCGTGTACCATAGTAGTTAAATCACGAAAGGTATTGGCCGAGTTCATAAATATAAACGGCGCGCCTGTTTCGCTTAATGGGTAGTTATAACCGCCGGGTGCTTTGCCTTTGCGGCTCTCCACATCAAACAGGTGGTTATCCTTCATAATCTCCAAACGCTCGCCTAAATAACTACTGATATTGGTAAAGCACTGGATAGATTTTTCAATCAGTTCCTCGCCGTTTTTAAATGGCTTTAAAGCTGGTTTGCCTGATATATCCACATCCATATCCCAGGGTTTAAGCGCATCTAAACCTAAAGCTTCTTTGCGTTTTTCGGCCTGCTCGCGCAGTATGGGTACAATTTCTTTTTCTATCGCTTCATGAAAAGCATAGCAATCCTGCGGGGTATAATCAAAACGGCCCAATGCCTGGAACATATAATCGCGAAAATTTTCAAAACCTGCGTTCAGTGCAACTTTGTGCCTCAGCGCGCGCAGGTGGTCGAAAAGCTTATCCAAAGTATCCTTATCCTGCAGGCGGCGGGCGGTTATTTTCTCCCAAACTTCCCGGCGTTTGGCGCGGTCGGTGTCTTTTAAAAATACTGATGCCTGTTCTAAAGTGAACTCCTTATCGCCAATATGTACACTCATGGCGCCGCTAATGCCCTGGTATTTTTGCTGCTCAACCTGTATTTCGGTTTGGATGGGGATGTTTTCTTCCCTGAATAATTCAAGCGATTTTTTTACGCCACGCAGGTAAATGAAAAATTTATTTTGGTCGAGTTTATCTACCCACTCGCTGCTGACCAGTTTTTTGTTAAGCTCGTTGCTGTAAGGAGCAATTTTAGGTTCAATTTCGGTGGCGAAGTACTGAAATTTTTCTAATAAACCTTCATCGGTGGTATCGCAGGTCATGCGGATATAACGCCAGGCAAAATCCTCTTCAATAGCAGCGCCCAGTTCACTGCCATCGCGCAGCCATTGCTCCAGTTCTTCAGCCGAATTAATAGGGCGGTCGCTAAGTTCTTTAAATATAGGTTCCAGCGCTTCCCATTTCATTTCAAGGTTAGCGGGTATATAGGTGCGTGTTTTTTTATGGATCATGATTGGATGTGCAAATGTGCTTATATGCAGATGTGCAGATGCAAATATGCAGATTTTAGATAATCGTAATTTAGTTATTGTGTAAATTTTGAATGAATTGTTTGGTAAATAACGGCTTATTGGTCAAGATATATACCAGCCTGATAATGAATGTATAATGTAGTGTGAAAGCATCATTGCCCGTTCACAAACGAACGGTTATTGTATCGTTTCCGAACATTTTAAATTAGTTACCTTTGCTTATTTATCTGAAATTCAAATATTTAAAAATCGGGTATATTAATTGAGCTATTCATACAAACCAATGAGCTATGTTAAAAAATTACCTGCTTGTCGCTTTCCGTAACCTTAAAAGGAACAAAGGGTTCTCGTTCATTAACATTTTAGGCCTTGCCATAGGGATGGCAGCGTGCCTGCTGATTATACAATACGTAACGTACGAACTTAGTTTTGATAATTTCCATGCCAATAAAGCGCGTATTTTTCGTATTGACCAGGACCGCTATAACAACGGCAAACTCAGCACACAGTGGACCGCCGGGACTTTTGGGGCAGGTAATGCTATAAAGGTATTGCCCGAGGTGCAGGATGTGGTAAAAATGGTAGGCAGCGGCGATATACTGGCCAGTAATAAGGATGATAAGCTGGTGATAAACAATGTATATTATGCCAGCAGTAGTTTTTTTAATGTGTTCTCGTTTCCGTTGATTAGCGGCGACCCTAAAACCGCGCTCACAGAACCTAATACCGTTGTAATATCGCAGGAGATTGCCGAAAAGCTTTTTCATGGAACGGACGCGGTAGGCAAAAGCATATTGGTTAATAATGATTACCCGGTAAAAGTGACCGGTGTAATGCGGAAATGGCCGGAGAATACCCACATGAAATGCGATTACCTCATATCATATGCTACCTTTTTAAAGGATGTTGGTTCGGATGATATTGATAGTGAGTGGCGCCGGGATGGCTGCATAACTTATATTTTATTAAGGCCCGGCGCAGATTACAAGGCAGTTGAGGGAAAATTTGCAGTTATAGCCAATAAGGCTTTTGCGCAATTTAAAGCTACTGGCGAAGGTGCGGTGTACTCTTTCATGCCCTTGCAGCAGATACATTTAAGCCCCAATCGTATGGGCGAAATGCAGCCTAATACCGATGGGAAGTCGGTTTACCTGTTGCTGGGCATTGCCATATTTGTTATAATAATAGCCTGGATAAACTATATTAACCTGGCTACCACGCGGGGCGTTGGCCGTGCTAAAGAGGTTGGTGTACGCAAAACCCTTGGTTCTGCAAAAAAGCAGCTTATTGCCCAGTTTATGATAGAAGCGGGTTTGCTTAATTTAATAGCGCTTGTATCCGCGTTTATTTTAATAGCAGGGTTTTTGCCGGTATTCAGCAATATATCCGGGGTGCATTTAAGCTTCACCCTGTTTGTTAGTTCCACATTTTGGCTAACTGTTATCGGCATGCTGTTGGTGGGTACTATATTTTCGGGCTTTTATCCGGCAATAGTATTATCATCATTTAAGCCTGTTGATGTAATGAAAGGCAAACTAAGCGCCACGCAAGGTGGCGGCCTGTTGCGCAAAGGCCTGGTGGTGTTCCAGTTTGCGGCATCTATATTTTTGCTGATAGGATCGATGACGGTATTTAAACAGGTGCAGTTTATGCAAAAGCAAGACCTGGGCGTACGCATAGATCAAACCGTAATTATAAAAGCGCCCCTGGCCCGGATAGATTCATTTTACCGCAATATAAGGGCGTTTAAACACGATAACCTGCAATTGCCCGATGTTAAGAGCGTAAGCGTATCAACCAGTGTACCCGGCGAACCTGTATTTTGGAACGCCGGTGGTATTAAACTGGTTGGCGATGACGATAAAAACGCCAAGCAGTACCGGGTAATTGGTGCTGATTATGATTATTTAACCGCTTACAAAATGAAGGTGCTTGCAGGCCGTGTGTTTGGCGAAAGTTTCAGGACGGATACCGGCTCGCTAGTATTTACTAAAAAAGCAGCCGAACAAATAGGCTTTAACAACCCTGCCGATCTGCTGGGCAAGCGTGTTTTTTTCTGGGGTAAAAACTATACGGTGGTAGGGGTGGTTGATAATTTTCACCAGCAATCGCTGCATGATGCTTATGATGATATTATTTTCCGCTGTATACCCGATGTGCGCGGTAATGTTTCGGTTAAGATAAGCTCTACCAATATCCAGCGTACCATCCAAACTTTACAAGCCAGCTGGAAAACCTATTTCCCCGGCGACCAATTTGATTATTTTTTCATCGACCAGCACTTTAATGAGCAATACAAAGCCGATCAGCACTTTGGGCAGGTGTTCGGCATATTTACAATGATAGCAATTTTGGTGGCCTGCCTGGGCTTGTTCGGCCTGGTATCATATACCATTGTACAGCGCACTAAAGAAATAGGCATCCGCAAAGTTTTGGGTGCATCGATAAACAGTATATTGCAATTGTTGTATAAAGATTTTGCGTGGCTTATTGTTATCGCTTTTATAGTATCCATACCGCTGGCCTGGTACGCCATAAACAAATGGCTGCAGTCGTATGCTTTCCGTACAGATATCAACGCCTTTGTATTTATTATACCGTTTTTAATAGTGTTGATTATCTCGTTCACTACGGTATCGTTTTTAACGGTTAAGGCGGCGTTGATGAACCCGGTTAAAAGTTTGAAGACAGAGTAACAAAAAAGCCCTCCGGTATTACCGCAGGGCTTTTAAAAATTATAGCAACAGGCTAATTATAATTTGCCAATTTCCTGAACAAGGTCAATCAGTTTGTTTGAGTAGCCCCATTCGTTATCATACCATGATACTACTTTAACAAAGTTGTCATTTAAAGCGATACCTGCTTTTGCATCAAATATTGATGTACGTGCATCACCTTTAAAATCTTCTGATACTACTTCATCTTCAGTGTAGCCTAAAATGCCTTTCATAGAACCTTCAGAAGCTTCTTTCATAGCTGCTTTAACCTCAGCATAAGTAGCAGGGTTTTTTAAGCGAACGGTTAAATCAACAACAGATACGTCGGCAACCGGAACACGGAAGCTCATACCGGTTAATTTACCTTTAAGTTCAGGCAATACTAAGCCAACAGCTTTAGCTGCACCGGTTGATGAAGGGATAATATTCTGGTAAGCGCCGCGACCGCCCCTCCAGTCTTTAGCCGATGGGCCGTCAACTGTTTTTTGGGTAGCTGTTACCGCGTGTATAGTGCTCATTAAACCTTCTTCAATACCAAATTTATCATTTAACACCTTAGCAATAGGGGCTAAACAGTTGGTAGTACATGAAGCGTTGGAAACGATGGTTTGCTCAGCTTTAAGCTCCCAGTGGTTAACACCCATTACAAAAGTAGGGGTATCATCTTTAGCTGGCGCGCTCATTACTACTTTTTTAGCACCGGCATCAATGTGTTTTTGCGCGGTATCCAGGGTTAAAAATAAGCCGGTTGATTCAATAACAACTTCGGCGCCTACATCGCCCCATTTAAGGTTTGCAGGGTCCTTTTCGGCAGTAACGCGTATGGTTTTACCGTTTACGATAAGGTTGCCGCCTTCAACAGCAATTGTGCCTTTAAACTGACCATGGGTCGAATCGTATTTTAACATGTAAGCCATATAATCAGGCTCAACCAGGTCATTAATACCAACAATTTCAATGTCGGGCCTGTCAACAGCAGCCCTGAAAGCTAAACGACCGATACGGCCAAAGCCGTTAATTCCTATTTTCATGATTTTTTTAATTTTTATTTGAATAGTAGGTTAATAAATTATTTATAGGTTCTTTAATAATGTTAGTTATCGTAAGGTTATTATCCGCAGCAACCGTATAAAGGTGTTCCTGGAAGTTGGCGGCCACTGATCCGGCAAAGTGGATGGAGGCTCCCGGATATTGCTTATATAAAGGTAATAAATAGGTGCTAATTAATTTGCTAAATCCTTTTATTATGACGCTTTGCAGATATTTATCGTCCTGGTTGTCTAAATAAAAATCGTTAAACGAGCTTAAAAACAGCGCCGGTTGTTTTTGCCGGTACACCTTTTCCAGCAAATTTGAGCGGTCGGCATCGTAGCGTTGCACAAACTTTTTGTTAAGGTCTTCGGGCAGCGTTTCGTTCATAAAGGCTTTAATCAATTCCTTGCCCAGCCAGTTGCCCGATCCTTCATCGGCTAATATATAACCTAATCCGTAATTATTTGGTTTTACTTTTTTGCCGTCGTACCAGGCGGCGTTGCTGCCGCTGCCGCAAATACAAACTATGCCCGGCGAATTTTTACAGCAGGCAATGGCAGTAGCGGCAATATCATGATCGACCGTTACTTTACCAAACTTAAAGAATGCCGACAGCGCGTTGTGTACCACCTGTTTTAACTCATCCGACGAAGCGCCAGCGCCAAAAAAGTAAATGCGTTTTATCTCTTCGGCGTGGTGTATAAGGTTAATGTTTTTGTTGAGGAGCTGCAGTATATACTTCTCATCGTTAAAATAAGGGTTGATGGCGCTGGTTTTAAAGGAAGCGATAGTGCGCCCTTTATCTGCCAGCCGCCAATCGGCATAATGCGATCCGCTATATACCACTGCAATCATTATATCGAAAGGATTTCAACCATTTGCAGTAAATCAGCTTCCAGTTTAAATTCGTGCTGGTTAAGCGCTTCTTCAAGCCCGGTTAATTTAATGTTGTTTGCCTGCAGGCCAACCATTTGTTGTGTTTCGCCGGCTATCAGCGCGTTTACAGCTGCAAAACCCAGTCGGCTGCCCAATATCCGGTCAAAACTCGACGGGCTGCCACCCCTTTGCAAGTGGCCCAGTATGGTTACTTTAATATCGTAATTCTTTACTTCTTTTTGCACGGCTTTAGCAATATCATATACGCCGCCTGTTTTATCGCCTTCGGCAACAATAACAATGCTTGATGATTTTTTATTGCTTTGGCCGGCTATAAGCCCTGCAATCAGGTCGTCAAGCGCGGTTTCTTTCTCTGGCAGCAAAATAGCCTCGGCCCCGCATGATATGCCTGCGCGTAAGGCAATAGCGCCCGAATCCCGGCCCATTACTTCTATAAAAAATAAACGGTCGTGCGCATCGGCAGTATCGCGTATTTTATCAATGGCCTCTATCACTGTATTGGTAGCGGTATCAAAACCCAGGGTATAGGTGGTGCCGCATAAATCGTTATCAATAGTGCCGGGTACGCCTATTACGGCAATATCCGGGTATTTTCTGCAAAAACGCAGTGCACCGGTAAATGTGCCGTCGCCGCCGATAACTACCAATGCATCAATGCCTTTACTCTTTAAATTCTGGTAGGCGGTTTCCATACCCTCATCGGTACGGAACTCCAAACAGCGGGCGGTTTTTAAAATTGTGCCGCCAAGGTTAAGGATATTGCTTACCGAACGATTTGTCATATCGTACATATCGTTTACTATAAGCCCCTTATAACCCTGCCGTATACCTACTACTTCTAAGCCGTTATATATCGCGGTTCGCACTACGGCCCTTATACAAGGGTTCATGCCGGGGGCATCGCCGCCGGAAGTAAGAACTGCTAGTTTTGAAATTTTATGCATCTTTACAACCACAATTATAAGCTACGAAGATAGTGTGTAAAAATTACACATTAAATTTTATTTATTAATTTTGCAATAAGAATTATCCACCTATCTTTAATTTTATTAATAATTTAATTTTAACACTCTTTGGAAATACAATTACCTCATTTCGATTCAGTTTTTTCGACCGATTGCGTGATATTTGGGTTTGAAGCGGGAGAGCTTAAAGTGCTGCTGATTGAGCGGAACGAAGAACCATTTAAAGATTGGTACGCCCTGCCGGGCAATATTGTAGGGCACGACGAGAGCGTTGACGCCGCCGCCAGCCGTATTTTATACGAATTAACCGGCCTGCGCGATTTGCCCATGCGCCAGTTTCATACTTTTGGCGAAGTACAGCGCCATCCGCAGGGTAGGGTGGTAACCATTGCTTATTTTGCGCTCATCCGCATTAACGGGCAAAAAGAACTGATGCCGGTAACACAGTATGCCCGTAAAGCATTTTGGCACCCGGTTAATGATTTGCCAAAACTGGCGTTTGACCATACCGAGATTTTTAACCGGGCATTTAAAAAAATACGTGCCAAATTAAATTACGAGCCGATAGCCTTTGAACTGCTGCCCGAAAAATTTACCCTTACCCAACTGCAAAACCTTTACGAGGCTGTATTAAACAAGCAGTTGGATAAACGTAATTTCCGCAAAAAAATGCTGAGCTATGGCTTTTTGAAAGAATTGGCCGAGAAACAAAAAGGCGTATCCTATCGCGCAGCAAAGCTGTATAAATTTGATAAGCGTAAGTATATTAAGATATTCCAGACGGATATTGCTGGTTAGAGAGTTTGCAGTTTTCAGTAAGCAGTGGGCAGTTGAAAAGGGGTTTTTTAACTAAAAAGGCGATGATTTAATCATCGCCTTTTTATATTATGCAAACTGCACACCGTAAACTGCAAACTATATCTGCGTCGGCGCAAGCTCTAAATGGTATTTCACCAAATCATCTATAGGCGAGCGGATGATGCGGCCAACGGTCATGCCGTTTTCTGTAGCCACTTCTTCAAGCACGTTACGGAAGTTATAACCTACCGAACCAATACAGTTAAAAGTATATTTTTGGTAATCGGGATAATGTGTTACCAGGTTGCGGAAAAAATCTTCGAATGAAGTGCGTACAATATTGCGTGAGTATTCGATATTCACAATATTATCATATACAAATTTACTAAAGCTTGCGCAAAAGCGGTTGGCGCGGGGTTGGGTATAAACCTGCTCGTTTACATCATCGGGCGTAAGTTTAAAGGTGTCCCAAAAGTTTTTGCGTACGGCTTCGGGCATATAGCCCCTAATGTAATCGGTTAATAACTTTTTGCCGATGTAGCAACCACTGCCTTCATCGCCCAAAATATACGCTCCCGAATCAATATTGCTTACAATATCTTTACCATTATAAATACAGGTGTTTGTGCCGGTACCTAATATGGCGGCAAAGCCTTCGGTAGTGCCTAATAAAGCACGCGCGGCAGCCATTAAATCGTGCCCTATGTTAATTTTTGATTTTGTGAAAACCGCCTGCATGGCATCGGCAACAATTTTGCGTTTTTCATCTGTAGAGCAGCCTGCACCGTAATAATTAACTTCGGTTATCGCATCTTTTTCCAAATCGGTAGGTAAATTCTCCTTTAATGACTGGATAATATAGGCCTCACTTGAAAAATAGGGGTTATAACCCTCTGTGTTAAAATAAACTTTTTTACCCTCTTCGGTAACCAGGCACCAATTCGTTTTTGTTGAACCCCCGTCGGCAATTATAATCATATACTATGTTTGAAAAAAAATCGGATAAAAGTATGATTTACTTATTGTAAAAAGAACACCTCAATCGTTAAAAGTAAAAATTTAGGTCGAAAATTAAATATTAGCTTATATATACATAAAAATTAGTGTTAAAATATTTAACATCTAACAGTAAATCAGTTAAATCTAATTACAAAAACGATTTATTAACTTATTGTAAAATTGCTTTTACAGGTTATAAGGTGTTTATAATTAAGTGCAATTATATATAAATGTTATCAATTTATACGAGCAGATTGTTTTATAAATATAAAATATTTTATTTAATGCACCTAAAGCCGTGTATAAATGTTGAATAATTGGCCTTAAATTTTAAGCAGATTTTTGCATCTTTGCACTGCCAAACAGGGCGATGGTCCCATAGCTCAGCTGGATAGAGCAACTGATTTCTAATCAGTAGGTCACAGGTTCGAATCCTGTTGGGATCACCTTTGAAAAAAGCAAGCCGGAAAAATGGCTTGCTTTTTCATTAACTACTTCAGCTGAAATTTGAACATTATTTAAAAGCGAACATTATGCAAAAGCATATCCTGGCAGATAGTATTTTCACGATCGAAGGATTTTGGACTTCGCAAGAGTGTGATGACTTTATTGCTAAAAGTGAAACTATTGGTTATGAGCCTGCAACTGTTGAAACAGGTGGTGGACAACAAGTAATTACAGCGGTCCGTAATAATAATAGAGTTATTTACAAGGATTATGAACTAGCCGAAAGACTTTGGCAAAAAATAGGGCCATTTGTACCTCAACAGATCGGCAATAGTAAAGCTGTTGGATTAAATGAGCTTTTTAGGTTTTATAAATACGAACCAGGACAGGAATTTAAAAGACATAGGGATCAAAGTTATACCAGGAGCGATGGTGACGCGAGCTATTTTACCTTTATGATATATTTGAGCCAAAACTTTGAAGGCGGAGAGACAACCTTCAGTAATGTTACTATTCAGCCCAAAAAGGGCCTGGCACTGGTTTTCCTGCATAATTTAGAGCATGAGGGCAGTCCTGTAAAAAAGGGTTTAAAATACGTTTTACGAACTGACATAATGTTTCGTTTTGAAGAAAAGATTTAAATGTCAAACTGCAAAAACCTGTGCCATTATTTTTTACTCACGCCTTCTAAAACGCGTAGAAAAAGTCAAAAGCCTCAAGTCGAAAGTCTTGAGGCTTTTTTGTTATTAAGCTTTCCAAAAACAAATCCTGTTTAAAAACTGCTAAATACAAGTCAGCTTATGCAATATACCAATTGATGGTTTTGTAAACAATATATTAGTTGCAGGTTTAACAAAAATTAAACCTAAAAAAATGAAAAAATTAAGCGGCATTTTAATCCTTTTGACCATAATTATCGGGGTAGGCAAGGCGCAAAATAAATCTGTTGATCCATCGGTTGATGGATCAGGTCACCCAGTGCGGTACCCCGCATCGGCCCTTGGTTCTGCCTTTTACATTGGTATCAGTATTGATAAAAGCACTAAGTGGATAAAGTATCATAATATGATAGCTAACCAGCCTTTTAACAATTACGTTTTTTTGAAAGGGACAAAAACAATAACCGTTTTTGAATACGTTCCTAAAGATAGCGTCAATTACTATCGTTATAACATTATTGAAAATGATAATAACTGGCTCGCTACGGATGCTATGCCAAATGTAAAAGAAAAGCCAAAATTGATTGGGCAAGACAACGACATTGCTGAAATAAATATTGGAAGTTTTAATGTTGAAAATAAGAAGCTGACTATTGAAATCTACAAAATCAACCAACGCAGCCGGGTAAACACGGCAACTATTTATAATAAGGAAATAGAGCCAGCCACGATTTTTTGGGTGGCGAGGGGGATAATTGGCAAAAAGGGCAGCGCAGCCGTAATGATGGAGCACCTGAAAGATGGCTTTAAATTTAAGATCCAAGATACCGTAACCGTTAGCAATCTAAATCTTGTTATAAAACCAGCCGATGTTACGTTTCTTTATACTGTTTATATAAAAAACTTAGCGACAGGAAGAAGCGTTTTAGTATCAAACAATTGGCAATACGATTACTTCTACGGCAAGGATATGCATTCGCCTTTACCGTATTTAACCGTAAATGCATTCTTTTTTAATGAGCCGGGCAATTATGAGTTACAGATAATACCTGAACTACCCGGGGGCTTTAATATTAAATCGTTTCCCGACAAGGCTACTGTCTTTCATTTTACCATTTTACCATCTGATGTGGTTTACCGGCAAAAGGATGTTATAGTGTTCCTGCTCAGCGGGCTGGCCGCCGTTGCGTGCCTGGTATTTGTGGTTTTTTATACTATCAAAATCAGGAATAAAACGAAGCTTGCCGAACAAAAACAAAAGAAGGATATAGCGCAACTACAGTTGGATGCGGTGCGGTCGCAATTAAACCCTCACTTTTTATTTAACGCCTTATCGGGCATCCAAAACCTAATGAACAAAATGGAGGTTGACCAGGCTAACCGGTACCTCAGTAAATTCGCCCGGCTTACCCGCAACGTGTTAAAAAACGCGGAGTTAATTACCTTAAACGAAGAAAAGGAATTGCTGGATGATTACCTGCAAATGGAACAAATGCGTTTCGGTTTTAATTACGAAATATTGATAGCCCTTGAGCTTGATACATTAAATATACAAATACCCTCTATGTTGCTTCAGCCTTTTGCCGAAAATGCGGTAAAACACGGCATTACAAATATGGGGGTTAGCGGCAAAATTGTTATCAGCATCGTAAAGCACGATACCCATATAGAACTTAGTATAGCGGATAATGGTAAAGGTTTTGATACTGCCAAACAAAACCACGGTTTGGGTTTACAACTTAGTAAAAAGCGCATAGCTTTGTTAAACGCGATCTATAAGGATTCGCCTATCGGGTTTGATGTGCAATCGGGCCCAGGCGGCACCACGGTGCGGATAACTTTAACACATTGGCTATAAATGATACGTTCAATAATAGTTGACGACGAAATATCCAACATCGAAAACCTGCGTGCATTGGCCACAAAGCATTGTCCGCAGGTTAGTGTTATTGGCAGCGCTTTAAATAATGAGGCAGCGGCTGATTTGATTAACCAGCACCAACCCGACCTGGTATTTTTGGATATACAATTAAGCGGCGATTCGGGGCTGAATTTATTAAAACTGGTGCATGGCAGATCGTTCGAGGTGATTTTTGTTACCGCTTACGATCAATACGGCATACAGGCGGTAAAATTTGCCGCGCTTGATTATCTGTTAAAACCCGTCGACATTGATGAATTGGTAATTGCTGTTGCCAAGGCTGAAGCGAAATTAAAAGCGAAACAACACAACCAGCAACTGGATTTTTTATTGAGCAACCTAAAAAAGGACAATAGCCAGCCTGCAAAAATAGCCCTGCAACAGCAAAAGGAAATAAGATATGTGGCTGTAAGCGACATTGTACGCTGCGAAGCAGATAATACCTATACGTTTTTCTACCTAAAAACCGGCGACAGGATACTGGTTTCAAAAGGCTTGAAAGAATATGCTGATATGCTGCCTTCCAATAGTTTTTTACGTACCCACCAAAGCCACCTGGTGAATATTGATTTTGTGAAAAGCTGGCTTAAGGAAGATGGTGGGGTACTATTATTAACCAACGGCGATAAAATCCCCGTTTCACGCCCCAACCGCGAAAGAATACGGTTAGTGCTGGAGGCATCTTAGGTTTAAGAAGTTTAAAGTTTTTAGCTGAAAGTCTAAAGGCTTTTTTGTTTTGTATGTGAGAAATGTTTGATGTAATGGCTGACTACTTGTATAATAACCCCCGATTTGAAAACTTCAGATAGCGGGTGTGTTGCTAATCAGCCACCAACTGGTAATGTAACGGGCCTGTCTTGTTAATGTGCCAGCCGGTTTTCAGGATCAGTTCCCAGCCATCGCCACGAATATTATCCTTTGTCGAATTTAAATTACTGACAGGCAGATAAACAATCTTCCAATCCTTCATCAGCATGGATTTGCTTACCTGTAATTCGCCCCATACATCGGTTACACGTACGGTTGTATAAACCGTGCCGTACTGCCCAAGGTCGAACAAGGTGTTGGGATTAAAACCGATATCCATTTTTTGAAGCCGGATTTCCAGCACAGGTTTTTTGGTGAACAGGTAGGTATACTTTTGGGCCTGGTTTAAACGCAGTTTTTCACGCGCTTTTTCCTCATCAATTATTCCCTGCGCATGATAACGTTTTACGGCTGCCGCGATGCGGGTGCCTAACGGTGCCGGCACAGTCTGTATATGATAATATTGCCGGATAAGTTTCGGAAAAGATGAAGTCGAATCGATCCTGAATGTCCATTGCGGGTCTTTCTGGTAAAGCAAATAACCATATACCGGCCCGGTAACATAGGCCATGGCCCGGATCAGGGTTGGTCGTGAACTCACATGGTCGATAATGCTGTCCAGGTAGGCTGTTAAATGGCTATGGCGCCGGCCGGTCATAACGCCGGTGTATTCCGCCAGCCCTTCATGCATTTCCTGCAGGCGTTCGTTTCCATATGTAGCCGGAAATAACTGTTGCCGTTTTTCGCGAAACATTAGTGCAGTAGCCAGGCACTGTCGGCGTTTGCCAACAGGTTCATTTAGCGCGGCTTTAAGTGCCTGCAGTTCGAGCAATAAATAGAGCCGGCCTTCATAGCTGCCCAGGTAATTTATAGTTGCGCCGTTGGGCGGTAAGCCAAGTGAACGCTGGATGCGATGAAAAAGTTCATGTGTCATCAGGTTAAGCCGGTCTTCACGGTTTGCCGGCAAAGGCCATTGGATAACCGACCATGTTTTCCCTTCCCAGCTGATAGCTGTGTTAGCAATAATGATATCAGCCGGCAGCACACCAGTATAAATGCCTTCCACTGGTTTTAATAAACCCAAGCTGTCGGGTTCATTTGCCCAGGTTCTTCTTGATTCCGGCTCAACCAGCAACATCGGGCCGTATAATTTTTTAGGCCACAGGGTTTGGTTGTCAGCCGCTTGTTTCGCTTCTGCAAAATATTGCGCAGCCTTTGCCGCCGAAGTATCGGCGGTTTGCGCTAAAGCTGTACATAGCCAGCTTGTAAGCATCAACGAAATAAGCATCAACTTTTTCACTACTATATAACAGGAGCTAAAGTAAAAATGTTTAAAAATTCCGCTATAGCTTTGCCCGGTATGGCATGCCAGGCGCCCCAATTTTAGTCTGCTGATTTTTCTTCGCTATACCGGTTTCTTTTGTTTTGGCCAGCCTGGCTTCATCGCGCTCGTTTACAACCCTTTCAAACGTCTCCTCATAATCTGGGTGATTGGTTTTCATTAGCCTGTCCCAAATATTCAGGTATAAGCTATAATTACATTTTGGCAGGCTATGGTGCATATTATGGTGAGTGGAAGGATTAAGCCATTTAAAATATTTATGGCTGGTAAAACCTTTCGGCAGAAACTCAAAACCCATGTGGCTTACCAAAATGTTTACCAGTAATGAACAGATAGAAAATGTAGATATCGCAAACAGGTGATAGGGTATGGTAAACGCAATTATTGGTATTATAGCTATTTGCAACAAAGCTTCTGCCGGGTGAAAAGCGTAAGCCGCAAATGGAGTTGGGTTGGTTGACAGATGGTGTGCTTTATGCACCAGCTTAAATACCGGTTTCCAGTGCATAAACCTGTGTATCCAGTAAAAATAGGTATCCTGCACAACCAGCATCAAAATTATGCTAAATACAAAGTAAACATATCCCTTATCGCTAATTTTAGGGTAAACCCGCGTATAGCCGCGGTTTCCGGCCCAGTTAATTAACAGTATAACTGCTATAAATATTACCATTGTGAGCAGCGACAACATTATCTCGCGTGCAATGTGCCGTTTTTTCGGCCAATACCGTTGGATTTTCATATACCAGTATTTCCGGCTTTGCCATAAATAAAAAGCGCAAAAGGCCACAGCGGTAAATAACAAATACGGAAAAGCTATCAAAAATAAAACCTCAATTGCCTTTTCTTGGGAAAAAAATTGATGCAGCATTTCTATCGGATTAGGTTAAATAATAGGATTAATTTACCATACAATCATGGGGTTTAATTGTATTAAAATTGGCTCGGTAAAGTTGTTTAATCTTTTTAGTTAAATTTAATCTGTAATAAAAAAATTACATTTAAAGAAATATTTAACGATTTAGCAATTGCAATATTATAGTTTAAGTAAATATATTATTATTTTTACTGCATAAATAAGGTATACATACTTATAATACAATCTGTTAGAAACAATATAATATGTAATATATATCATATCCCCTTTTGAATAATTTACCTAATCATTTTTACAACTTAACAAGTTGATAAAATGAACATGTTCGAAGAGATATCAATAAACCTGACCAGGTAATTGCCTTGTTGCAAAAAGAAAAATCAACGTAAGGTTTGACGAATCGGTTGTCCTATTATAAAATTTAAATCATAAAGAGTATTAACATGCTATTTTGAAAAAATAGCATTAACTGGTTTTTGCTTAGCCCGCTTACTTTGTCATACCAATTAACCAATAATTATGAACAGAAAATTAAGAAATTCGATTTCGGGCATTGCGGTAGCTTTTACCTTAATCTTTGCCGTTGGCTGTAGTAAAGATGCAAGCCACCAGGCAGTTAAAACACCTGTTAGTCCAAAATTTAACGCTGCGGATACGGCCCTTTCACTCGCGGCAGTAGCGCCAAACGCATTTTCATTATGGGGCTATTGTACCGATAAACCTTATTTGATCGGCACAACAGGCATTTGTATCCCCGTAGCCACCTCACTTGAATGTGCGAGCGGCGGATTAGGTTCACCCAACGACCTGGCCGCGCAACAGCCTAACGGGAATGGGCAAACTGCCAACGGTTTTCAGTTTTACGGATGCTTTAAAGGCGGCAGCAACGCGCCCGACGGCACAAATGAAATGTCGGTTTTTATTACTGATGATGTAACCTACTGGTCGGGCGATGAGATGGGCTTTACAGAAACTTTAAGCGATCATACCCTAAAGGCTTACGTACAAACACCAAAGCCCGGCGGTGGTACTTACCCGCTTGATTATAAAGTGCTTTTAACCAATGATAACGGCTATCACACTTTTAAGTGTCAGGCCCGTTCAACCGCGCCGGGTACAGTTGATTTTTATATCGATGGTAATTATGTAACAACGGTTTCCAGCTCATATACCGGTCATTATTATAACAATTACGATTACGTGGTTGGCACCACGCATCGTACCTCTAACTGGACATCAACCGGCCAGCAAATAGAAATGTATAATGTTACCACTTACTAAATTTACCGTTTGATTTTTTCATCTAAACCAAATTAACATACAGTTTAGTTAAAAAAACATTAACACAAAAAATTGCCCGCAGGTACTTTAGCTGCTGTTATAAACTAAGCTATTACCTAATAATGAAGATATCTATATTACCCATTGCTATGCTTATTGCAACGGCGGCAACGCTGCCGTTGCATGGGCAAAATTATGCTCACAACCCTTATGCGATCATTTACACAACGGCGCTAAATACTAGTCTGAGGTTAACTAATACAGGCAAAACCACATTCAGCAGAGCTAAAAAAACAGGTACTACCGGCAGTAATATCACGATAGAACCTGATGAGAAATTCCAAACCCTGTTAGGCATTGGCGGGGCTATAACCGATGCCAGCGCCGAGGTGTTTGCTAAATTACCACCCGATCAACAACAGCAGTTTTTAAAATCATATTACGACCCGGTGGAAGGCATTGGCTATACCCTTGCCCGCACCAATATGAACAGCTGCGATTTTTCGAGCGGTAGTTATACCTATGTAGCCGAAAATGATTCTTCCTTATCCACCTTTAATATTGCGCACGATGAGCAATACCGCATACCATTAATCAGCAAAGCGATAAAGGCCGCCGGGGGTAATTTAACCATCTATTTAAGCCCATGGAGCCCGCCGGCATGGATGAAGGATAACGATGATATGCTGCATGGCGGCAAATTGTTACCGCAGTTTCGCCATGCGTGGGCAAGGTATTACGCCAAATTTATAAAGGCTTATGCCGCTCAAAATATTCCTATCTGGGGCTTGACCGTTCAAAACGAACCCATGTCGAGCCAAACCTGGGAGTCATGCATTTATACTGCCGAAGAAGAACGTGATTTTGTGCGGGATTATTTAGGGCCTGAAATGGTTAAACAAGGCTTAGCAGATAAAAAAATCATTATCTGGGACCACAACCGCGATTATATGTATTCTTTTTCCAATACCATTCTTGAAGATACCGCTGCGGCAAAATACGTGTGGGGGACCGGCTATCACTGGTACGAAGACTGGAACGGTGGTAATATGCTTTTTGGCGAAGAAAAAAAGCTGCAGGATAAATATCCTAAAAACAACCTGCTCTTTACAGAAGGCTGCATAGGTAAGTTCGATTTTAACAATATAAATAATTGGGCCAACGGCGAGCATTACGGTCTTTCCATCATTAATGATTTTAACAACGGCACCGTAGGCTGGACGGACTGGAACATATTGCTGGATGAGCACGGCGGCCCAAACCATGTACAAAATTATTGCTTTGCACCGGTGCATGCCGATACAAAAACCGGCCAACTTATTTATACCAGCTCCTACTATTACCTGGGGCAGTTTTCCAAATTTATAAGGCCGGGCGCTGTAAGGGTAGGTAGTGTGAGTAATGAAAAACGCTTGCTATGCACCGCGTTTATTAATACCGATGGCAAACTTGCCGTGGTGGTTATGAATGGTTCGGCAGATAAAATCAATTATACATTAACGGTAAGTGGGTATACGACGACTGTTAACAGTTTGCCACATTCCATCAGTACTTTAATTATCAATTAACATGAGAAGGATTAAAATTACACTATCGGTATTGCTGCTCATCATAGTTTGTTGCAATGCCCGGGCACAGGAAAAAAGGGTGTTGGTTTTCTTTAAAACCATGAAATATTATCATGAATCAATCCCCGCGGCTATTGCAGCCATTGAAAAGTTGGGAACAGAACATCGGTTTTATGTAGATACCACAACCGACGGCAGAAAGTTTAACGATGAGAACCTGCAAAAATATACCACTGTTATATTTTTAAGCACCACCGGTACTACACTGGATACCGTGCAAAGGATAGCCTTTAGGCGTTACATAGAAGCCGGCGGCGGGTATATGGGCATCCATGCGGCCTCCACATCCGATAAAGACTGGACATGGTATGGCAACCTGGTAGGTGCTGTATTCAAAAATCATCCAACACCACAGGAGGGTTATGTGATAGTTACCGATAAAAACAACCCCGCCACGCGCGGCCTGCCTGCGCGCTGGAAACGGATGGACGAATGGTATAATTTTATAAAAATACCAACAGATGTGCATGTATTGCTTTGTGCCGATGAAACAACTTACCAGGGCGGCACAAACGGAACCTATCATCCGCTGGCATGGTATCATGAATACGACGGTGGCAGGTCATTTTATACTGCGCTTGGCCATTTTGCCGATTCATATTCAGATCCTTTATACCTTGGCCATATTTGGGGTGGACTTCAATACGCCATGGGAAGCGGCGAAAAGCTCGATTATAGTAAAGTGCCAACACCACCCGCGCAGTAACACCTCAATTTAACATCAAATCAACATGGATAAATATCATTATGATGCCATTGTAATAGGCTCGGGTATTACGGGTGGCTGGGCCGCAAAGGAGCTTACCCAAAAAGGTTTAAAAGTGCTTTTGCTGGAACGTGGCCGCAATGTTGAGCATATAAAAGATTATACGAGCGCGACAAAAGCCCCCTGGGAATTTCCGCACCGTAACACACCTACACAGGCCGAAATTTCCCTGCGGCCTATGCTTTATAAAGCCGAGATGTTAAATGAAGCCAACCCTGATTTTTGGGTAAACGAAAAAGAAAGCCCATATACCCAAACAAAGCCATTTTATTGGCGGCGGGGTTACCAGGTTGGCGGCCGCTCGCTTACCTGGGGCAGGCAAAGCTACCGCTGGAGCGATTTTGACTTTGAGGCCAATTTAAAAGATGGCATTGCCATAGACTGGCCCGTACGCTACAAGGATATTGCCCCCTGGTATAGCTATGCCGAAAGTTTTGCCGGCATCAGCGGTTCGATAGAAAATTTGCCTCAATTGCCCGACGGTCATTTTTTATCCCCAATGGAAATGAATGTGGTAGAAAAGGATGTAGCTGCGCGAATAAAAAAGGTTTACAATGATAAAAGGCGCATGATTATAGGCCGCACGGCTAATCTTACCCAAGCCATAAACGGGCGTACCAATTGTCAGTATCGCGATAAATGTGCGTTGGGCTGTCCCTTTGGCGCTTACTTCAGTACACAATCGGCAACCATGCCTGCTGCCATGGCAACGGGCAATTTAACAGTGCGACCGTGGTCTATCGTTACTAAAATATTGTATGATAAGGATAAGAAGAAAGCCACCGGGGTTGAAGTTCTGGATGCCGAAAATAACCTTACTTATCAATATACCTCAAATATCATTTTCTTAAATGCCTCAACCTTTAACAGTGCCTGGATATTAATGCATTCGGCAACGGATATATGGCCCGATGGATTGGGAAGCAGCAACGGCGAGTTAGGGCATAATATTATCGACCATCATGTAGGCGGCGGTGCATCGGGCATTGTGGAGGGGTATGATGATAAA
>Ga0302306_10000727_pt1 | contig 19523 bp, 20 predicted proteins | sample III_Palsa_E3_1_FD_198761 | JGI IMG/M metagenome (GOLD analysis project Ga0302306, IMG submission 198761) | Peat permafrost microbial communities from Stordalen Mire near Abisko, Sweden - III_Palsa_E3_1 | ecosystem: Environmental > Terrestrial > Soil > Palsa > Peat permafrost | place: Sweden...
TAATTCGTGAATTAGAAAAAATTCGTGTAATTCGTGCTTATTAAAATCTTTCTACATGGAGATCAAACAAGCCCAGCAATTAGTTGAAGATTGGATAAATACCACCGGCATCCGTTATTTTAATGAACTCACCAACACTAAAAACCATCTTTAGAATATAACGGGGTGATTTTTTGATGGTTTTGAGAATTAAATAGACACGAATTTTCACTAATTTTTCGAATTACACTAAGCATGGTGATTACAATTCGTGCTAAGTAAAACTTCTGTTGTAGTTATTTGATTTTCTTAATTCGTGAATTAGAAAAAATTCGTGTAATTCGTGCTTATCAATTCTTTCCGCATGACGATCAAACAAGCACAGCAGTTAGTCGATGATTGGATAAATACCACCGGCATCCGTTATTTTAATGAACTCACCAATACCGCCATCCTAATGGAGGAAGTTGGCGAGGTTGCCCGTATTATGGCAAGGCAATATGGCGAGCAATCGTTCAAAAAATCGGATACCGAAGTAAACCTGGCCGATGAAATGGCCGATGTGCTTTTTGTGCTGATATGCCTGGCCAACCAAACCGGGATCGACTTAACAGAGGCCCTCGAAAAAAACATGGTAAAGAAGAGCATACGGGATGCCGACAGGCACCGGAATAATGAAAAGTTAAAATAATATACTGGCAGCCAAAGCGTTAATGTTCAACTTAAATCATTAAAAATGAAAAGGTTGCTTTTTATTGCCGTTTTGTTCATCGCATTAGCTGCTTGTAAAGATAAAGATGCCAACAGCGTTAAATTCCTGCCCCCAGCCTATAAAGCAGATGCCGAGGTAAGGGAGAAGGTATTGCCGCCGCCTCCAAACGCGGATGCTAATGCTTCCGGGCCGGTTGGCAATGCTGATGATGCGACAAGCGAAGATAATGCCAATGCCAACCAGAACTCAACCGTAGCAGATACTTCAAAAAAGATAGTTAAAGATGCCACTATTGTATTTGAAACGAATGATCTTTTAGCTGCGCGCGCAAAAATACTCGGTTCGTTAAAAAAATACGGTGGGTATGCTGATGAGGATAATCAAACCACAAACAGCGATTCGAACCGTGTAGAATATGAACTAAAGGTGCATATTCCCTCAAAATACTTCGATTTAATGTTAAACACAGCTTCATCAGCAGCGGATAAGATCGATTCGAAAAGTATTACCATTACTGATTCTACCACCCACTTTATTGATATAACTACCCGTTTAAATAATAAAAAGTTACTGGAAAAACATTACCAGGAGTTACTCGGCAAAGCCACTAAAATATCCGACCTGCTGGAAATTGAAAACAAGCTGAACGAGATCCGCAGCGATATTGAATCGACACAGGGACAACTTAATTATTTAAACAAGCAGGTAGCTTATAGTTCGCTCGATATAACCTTTTATGCCAGGCACAATGCCCGGGTAAATAGCACGGCAGGGTTTGGCTATAAAATTAAAAAAGCATTGGGACATGGCTGGCGAAGGTTGCAAAATTTATTTTTCGGGTTTATAGGACTTTGGCCGTATATAATATTGCTGCTTTTAGCCTGTTGGTTGGTTAAAAAATGGCTAAAGCGCAGGAAAGCGCGGAGAAGGTTACTTGATCAATAATTGATGTGAGCAGCAGCTACGCTAACCTTATCAAACGCTCGCCATCCAAAACCGGGATGGCGCTGGTAATATCTATCTGCAAACAAAAGGCTATATCCTTTTCAATGCCTAATTTCTTTAGTCGCTCGCTGTGCGATGTTTTGGCCAGGTAGGCCGGGATATCGCCCTTAGCCAACTGGAACAGGTCATTGGCGGCGATGGCGGCATCGTCTAAAATAAAATTATGGGCTTTTAATTGCTCAACAACCGCGCCTGCAAAAGCGGTATCTTCCAGGTTAAAATTGTTCTTCCAGCCGGCGCAAACCAGCAGCACATTTTCCTGCTGATCTTTCAGCCAGTTACAAACCGGTGTCAAATTTAAAAAGGAACCGATAATAACCTTTTTTGCTTTGCGCGATAGGTGCAGCGCATGCGTACCGTTAGTTGTAGTAAGCACCACCGTTTTGCCCGCAACTTTCTCTTTAGTATAGGAAAACGGCGAATTTCCAAAATCAAATCCTTCAACCACTTCGCCATTACGCTCGGCAGCTAATAAATATTCCGGGTGTTCCTGCTGGTAAGCGATACATTCTTCCACTTCCGATACGGGAATGATCGCCACGGCACCATTATCTATGCCATAGCAAATAGAGGACGTGGCCCTGAAAATATCGATGATAACCACCACATAATTTTCAACATCAAAAAGGGAGATCAGGGCGGGGGACAGGCAAACGTCAACCCCCCGACCCCCTGAAGGGGGAGGGATAGCGCCGTGAGTAATTGTTAGTGGTACCATAAATATGCTTTATAGCTCCCCCTTCAGGGGGCGGGGGGGGTAAAACGGCGGCTTCACCACCTTTGCCTTTACTTTATTATCTCGTATGCTGATGAATATATCGGAACCTTCCTTCGCAAACTCGTTTTTAACATAGCCCATGCCTATCGCTTTTTGCAGCGATGGCGATTGCGTGCCCGATGTTACTTTGCCAATGATATTGCCTTCAGCATCAGCAATCGGGTAATCATGGCGGGGGATGCCACGGTCTATCATTTCAAAGCCTACCAGCTTTTGGCCGATGCCCTGTTGTTTTTGCGCCTGCAAAGCATCGGAGTTAACAAAATTTTTGCTGAACTTGGTTACCCAGCCCAAACCGGCTTCCAACGGCGATGTGGTATCGTCAATATCATTACCGTACAGGCAAAAGCCCATTTCCAGGCGTAAGGTATCGCGCGCGCCCAAGCCTATCGGCTTAATGCCAAATGGTTCGCCGGCTTTAAATATCGCGTTCCAGATATGCTCGGCATCCACGTTATCAAAATAGATCTCGAAACCACCCGCGCCGGTATAGCCGGTTGCCGATACCACCACATTATCAATCCCGGCAAACTTTCCTTTTTTAAAGGTATAGTACTCCATCGATGGCAGGTCGATATCGGTAAGGCTTTGTAATGCTTCGGCAGCTTTGGGGCCCTGAATGGCTAATAGCGAAGTACGGTCAGATATGTTTTTCATATCCACGCCCCAGGTATTGTATTTGCTTATCCAATCCCAATCCTTATCAATGTTGGAGGCATTAACCACCAGCATATAGGTTTTTTCGTCGATACGGTAAACCAGCAGGTCATCAACTATACCGCCATCTTCGTTAGGCAGGCAGGAGTATTGTACTTTACCATCGTATAGCTTAGTGGCATCGTTGCTGCTCACTTTCTGTATCAGATCAATGGCATGCTCACCTTTTAATATAAATTCGCCCATGTGGCTCACATCAAATACGCCTACCGCTTTGCGTACGGTTTCATGCTCGGCATTAATGCCCGCGTATTGCACAGGCATATTGTAACCCGCGAAAGGGACAATTTTAGCGCCTGCTTTAATGTGTATATCGGTTAAAGCGGTGTTCTTCATAGCAATCAGTTATTGCATGCAAAAGTAATAAAATTAGCCCAAAATCAGGGCAGGAAGCAGCGACTGATAAAAACTAACCAGCTTGTTGGTAACTACATTAATATCGTGTTGCTGTTCTATCAGCTTACGGGCATTCAGGCCAATATTGCGGCAATATTCCTCATCAACAATGCATTTTTGTATGGCATCGTGAAACTCGCTGCTGTTATTGGCTATCAGTATATTTTTGCCATTGTTGTAGTTGATGCCCTCGGCACCCAGCGATGTGGAGATGATACATTTTTCCATTGCCATACCCTCCACTATTTTTACCCGCATACCGCCGCTGGATAGCAGCGGAACTATCATAATGGATTTGCTGTTCACAAATTCCAGCGCGTCGTCAACCTCGCCCTGTATAAATATCTTTCCCATCACCTCGTAATCATCAAAGCGCTCCGGAATATCGTTGCCGGCCACATATAAACGCACACGCAGATCGCCCTCGGTTAGTTCTTTACTAAAATTATCTAAAAACCATTCAATGCCCTCGCGGTTGGGCAGCCAATCCAACGATCCTAAAAAGAACAGGCTCGGTACTTCTGTTTTGCTGTAATCGGGCTTGTATTTTTCCAGGGTGATGCCCACCGGTAATATTTCAATAGGTATTTTGGTGCCGTATTCCAGTAAGGTGGCCTTATCCTGCTCGGTGAATACGGTTATCGCGTCAAACTTATTCAGTTGTTCCAGCTCATAGTTTTTTATCCGCTTGGCGTGCATTTTCAGGTACGATTTTTTGAACGGATCGTTTTTTTGCCCCGCCAGCCGCTGCCATATCTGGTTCTCGATGTTATGCGCCCTGTAAACCAGCCTGGCTTTGGAATTTTTACTCACTGCCGATAGGTACAGCGACACCAGCAGCCCATCAAACTGGATAATATCATAGGCGGTGTTCCTTACTTCGCGTACCAGCAGGCGTTCAAATTCCGGGTCGTAATATTTATCAATGTTGAAGGATGTTTTGCTGAACAGATTAATGGCAACATCCAGCACGGTAACGGTAGTATTAATATCATACGCCCGGTAATTTATTTTATCGAGCAGGTCATCAACCGGGGCGTCTTTTTCGTGCTGCTTTTTTGTATTAAGCGCCACCAGCGAAACCTCGTGGCCTAAATTAACCAGCCCCTTAATGGTGTTATAAACCACAATGGAGTATCCGCCATTTTGCGCGAATGGAATGCGATGAGCTAAAATAAGTATCTTCAATGGGTGCGGTGGTTTGTAACAAAAATACCATCCGCAAAGCCTATATCAAAGCATCTTTAAAAAATACTTAATTGAGGGTCGGTTACGCGGAAGGTACGGCGGTGATAAGGCGTATAACCTATTCTTAAAACGGTTTCGCGGTGTTTTATGGTGGGATAGCCTTTGTTGCTGTGCCAATCGTATTCGGGATGCTCGGCGGCTATTTGCTTCATATAATCATCGCGGTAGGTTTTTGCCAGTATGGATGCCGCCGCAATGCTGAAATATTTGGCATCGCCCTCTACAATGCAATGGTGCGGGGTATCATGGTATTTATTAAAACGGTTACCATCAATAATCAGGAACTGGGGTGTTAAGCTAAGCTTGGCTATGGCCCGGTGCATGGCCAAAAAGGAAGCATTCAGAATGTTGATGGTATCTATCTCCAGGTTATCAACCGATGCCACGGCATGCGCTATGGCTTTTTGTTCAATCTCTATCCGCAATTGGTAGCGCACATCTTCACTTAATTGTTTGGAATCATTAAGCAAGTGATGGTCGAAATCAGCGGGCAATATTACCGCAGCGGCAAACACCGGCCCAGCCAAACACCCGCGACCAGCCTCATCACATCCCGCCTCAATCAACTCCCGCTGGTACCTCGCTAATAACATTCAAATGGTTTTTTCAAATATCTGATTTTTTTGGATGCGTTTTTAAGGTGTGGAAAAAGAAGGAAATTGTTAATTACATTCCTTTTCTCTTTTTCTTAGGCAGTTTCAGCCAGTCTTCAAAATCCTTATGCGTTTTTCCTAAGGTTTTTAAATTGGTGTGGATGTGTAATAGAGGAATGTCTTTATATTTTACCCGCACAACTATAGGCCTGTCCAGTTGAGGTTTGTCTGGTGGATAATCAAAAGCATAGTGGCTTGACTCATGCCTTATGCATATTAATCCCAAATGATTCAGGTATTCAATAAATAAATCGGTTTCAACAGGCTTTATGCCCATGTCAGCAAGGTATTAACAACCTCTCGTTGAAAGTTTTATTAACACTCAGGTGATGTTTTTTCAGGTATTTTTTTTCTGGTGGATCAAAAGATGCAACAGGCAGTTTGCGTAAGCCCCAACCTAAATTCAGCAATACTTTTTCCAGTGTGCCGCGTTTATTCAATTCGTCAAAAAAGATATTCAAAGCTTCTTCAAAACCTTCTTTTGCATCATCTTCATCTTTGCCAAATGACGATAACTCCAATGCCGGGCAATAGGAAACTATGTAGTCGCCGTCTTTTATTAGCTGCACTTCTACAAATGCCTCTACGGTAGCTATACCATCTGTTTCAATGAAATTACTCATGCGTTTTCTTTAATGTTATACAAATATAAATATTTATTAAGATAGCAAGATTAGTCCGTCTGTCATAATTTAGCGCCCCATCCCTAAAATATTCTTAGCGTTAGCAAAGTAATATCATCAATGGCCTTGCCTTTTGTAACCACCTTTAAATGATTTAGAAGTGATTGGTTCAATTTTTCGGGCGTCATATCGCCGTGCTGTATCACAAACTTGCACAATTTGTCCTCGTTCCAGGTTTTGGGGCTGGGTGGGTCGTAATCTATCAGCCCATCGGTATAGTTAAATACCAGGCTTCCGGGGTCAATATCTATTTCGCCTTCGTTCAAAAAAGGCAACTCTTCAAAAACGCCTATCATGGTGGTGCCTAATTTTAGCGATATGGCCTCGCCTTTGGAGTACAAAATAGCCGGGTTATGCCCCGCGTTAATGTAATTAAGCAGGCGCGTTTGCTCATTATATTTAGCCAGGAACAGCGTGATAAATCTTTCGCCTTTGGTGTTGCTCAGCACAATTTTGTTAAGGCGCTCAATAATATTGGTCAGGTCGGTTTCAACCGTTGCCCAGGCATGCAGGCTGGCCTGGAAGTTGGCCATTAACAATGCCGCCGATATTCCCTTGCCCGATACATCGGCAATGCACCATAAAAACTCATGGTCGTTAAGGCGGATAAAGTCAAAATAATCGCCGCCTATGTTCTGGTGGGGCAAATAACGGGCATCCATTTCAACACCGGCATCCTTATGCATGCGGATGGGTACCAGCATGTTTTGCACCTCGACCGCCAGCTCCATTTCGCGCTGAAAGCGCTCCGACTCCAGCCTTTCCTTAAACAGCTTTTTGTTTTCCAGCGCAACCATTATCACATTTATAAGCGTTTGTATAAAGTTGAGGTCGTTATTGATCATTTCGGCCGAGGTGTTAAAATTACCGATGAGCGCGAATGCTATGGCCTTACTTTTTTGATAAATGGGGATGAAATAGTCGTACTGTTTAAGTAGGGGGTCGGCGTTGGTTGATACCGCTGTAGGGGTTTTGAATTTGCCAAGCGAAGCGCAGGCCCGGTTCAGTACGCTTACCGGTTCAAAAACGCCGCCATATTTTGATATGCAGATAAAGTTATCGTCATCCTCTATCAAAAAACGAAATTTACCTACCTGCAGGTAGTTTTGTAAAATAACCTCGAGCATTTGTATCAATACAGGTGTGGCCGTATTTTTATTAATTGCCCTGGTTACCTCAAGCAATGAGTTTAATTCTGATTGTCGCTTTAGCAGCAACCGTATCAGTTCATCTTCGCCGGAGCTATCGTCCATTTTTTGAATTATCGTTAATAGGGTACACTAAAATAAAACAAAATTTTCCGAAAAAAAGGTTAGTTTATAATTTATATATAAGGTATTTACTAAACCGGTGGTTATTTGGTTTTTTTAAAATATAATTTCCCCTATGTGCTGCGGGCAGATTTATTTCACTGTACGCCCCTTCCAAACATATTTGCGGTTATTGCCTATGGAGCCAATATACACCAAATAAACAATATGTACCGATGATAACAAAGCCGTGAGCCAGAGCAGGCTGCCGCGCTTAAAAAAGCGGGTAACCGGCACCAGGAAAGCCGTTTCGAAAATTATCTTCAGCAAAAACTGGATGAGGAAGAGCTTTAAAAAGTAGATGCTGAAAATAGCCAGTGCCGCGTTTACCAACAAGGAGATATTAAAAAGCCAGATGCCTACGGCCAGCGTTACTACTTTCTTATCCTTATATTTAGTCGATTTGGATGCCCAGCGCCGCCTTTGGCTCAAAAATTCCTGCAGGTTGGCTTTGCCGTGGGTGTATACAATTGCTTCGGGCAGCTTTAAAAAGCCGATCTGCCCCGGATAGCGCTCCGCTACTTTTTGCAGCAGCAGTTCATCATCGCCCGATGCAAGCTCATCTATCCCTTTAAAGCCGCCAACGGCATAAAATATATCTTTACGGTAGGCAAAATTGGCGCCATTACAAGTTGATGCCCGGTTATTGCCAATAAATGACGCGCCCACAGCTACCAGGTACGAAAACTCCAGGGTTTGCAACCGTTCAAATAACGACTTCTCCTCAAAATAGGCTACCGGCGATGAGATCATTACCGGCTTTTCCGTTTCAAAATAATTTACGATGGATGATAGCCATTTAGGCCCCATACGGCAATCGGCATCAGTAGCCACCATCAAATCGCCTGTTGATAGGCCTATGGCTTCGGCAATGGCCTTCTTTTTGTAAGAGTTGAGCGGCTTATCTAAATTTAGCTGCATTAATTTTACACCCTGCGCGGCATAGCCGCGTATAATTTCGGCGGTACGATCAGTGGAGTGATCGTCGACAATTATTATTTCTGTTAAATGTTTAGGGTAATCCTGCGCCAAAATATCCTCGATGGTATAAGCTATTTTTTTCTCCTCATCGCGCGCGGCTATCAACACGGTTACTTTGGTCGAGAAATCGATAGCCTCCATTTTAGGGTGCTTTAAATTGGCCCAGCCTTTTATGAGGTAGGTTAACACCAACAGGTAAAGCCCGGTTAGCAGTAACGAATAAATGCTATACAGTTCTATTATCAAAGAAATTGAGTTTAAAAACGAAAACCGAGCCTAAAATAGCCGGAATAATTAAATTAACAAGCCATACAGTTGAAACTGCCGCCATAACCGCTATGGTTTGGTTGGTAATATAGCCAAAAAGCACTGCCGCCGTGCCGCTGCGCACCCCAACATCAAATACATCAATTGATGGGATGGCCGATTGCACCAGGAACAAAACGAATACCATCATCATCATTTGGAAAACGGGCATTTGCGGTATCAGTAAATGGATGAGGAAATAATACTGCGACGAAAAAACCAGGAACCGTGTAATACAAAAACATATAATAATAATAAGTTCATGTTTACGGTACCGTTGCATAATATCAAAAAAGCGGTGAAATTTTTTGAGAAAGGGTATCATGTCAAGCAAATTCACCAGCCATTTAATATGAAAGTAAACGATGATCATCCCCGCTAAAAAGCTGAGCAGCATAAATGCTATCACCAGGAACAGCCAATTGCTTAAATGAATAAAGCTATATATGAACCATAAGGCAGCCGTTAAGCCGAACAGGTTGGTACAAACATTTTGCCCATACGAGCCTACCGCCATTGCAAAAACACCGTGTATGCGTTTGCGGTTGGGCAAAAACATTACCCGGCCTGCATATTCGCCCAGGCGGTTAGGGGTGAATATGGCCCAGGTAAGGCCGCAAAAAACCGCTTCGATGGATTCCCATGCGCTTATCCGCATCAGTTTACGGGTTAAATATTTCCATTTGAATGATTCCAGCGTCCAGTTAACAAACATGAGCACTACTACCAATACCAAAACAAATATTACCCGGTTGCGTGAAAGGTGGCCGACTAAGATTTCGAACCGCTTTAAGTTATCGCCCTTTTGTATAAACTCGCGATAAATAAACCAAAAAGCTAAAACCACAATGGCGGCTTTAAACAGGTAAGAAAGTAACTTTTTAGTAGATTTATTCAACAACAGATTTTTTGTGTAATGTTACGAAATTTGGCCGATGGATTATGATAGTTGATGGTTCATAGTTAATGGTTCATAGTTGATGGTTCATAGTATAACAGCAATGAACTATATGAACCATGAACCATCAACTTTACTAATGCAGACGGGCTTTAAAAAAAGCGATGGTATTTTTATAAGCATCGGCTGCGGCCGCGCTGTTACTGTTAGGGCTGCTTGGGTTGGCGAAAGCGTGGTTGGCATCGTATTGGTGCAGGTATAATTTTTTACCGGCAGCTTTCATATCATCGGCAAATTTGGCTACCACTTTCGGGTTTATCCATTGATCAAGATTGCCGAAATTGCCCAGCACATCGGTATGTAAGGTTTTTAGCTTGTTCACATCCTGCTCGGGCATGCCGTAATACATTACGCAAGCTACAGCCTGGTTGCCTGCCAGTAAACTGGCCTGCAGGCTCCAGCCGCCGCCAAAACACCAGCCCAGCGTGGCAATATTTGCTTTAGGGCCCGCGTAAGCTATGGCACCTTTTATAATGGCTTCGGCGCGGTCATCTTTAACGGCTTGCATTAGTTTACCGGCTTCGGCGCGGTCTGCGGTAACTTTGCCATCGTAAAGGTCAAGGTCGATGATGTTCACATTGCCCAGGTCGTTATATATTTCTTCCGATTCCTTTTTTACATAATCATTCAATCCAAAATACTCATGTACAACCAAAATGTAGTTATTGGTAGGGTTTTTTGCCATCAGCGCGTAAGCATCTGCCGTGCCGCCATCGGGCGTAGGATAAGTAATAGCCTTACCAATGCTGCTTTGAAAATGGATAGGCAGCGGTTTGGGGTGCGACATTACAAACTTTTTATCGGATGCCAGCATGGCAAATTGCTGCGTTGCGGATTGCTTGCAGCAAGCCATTTTGCTCTGGCTAAAAGCTATTGCACTAAAGCAAATAAATAATGCAAAAAGGAAAAGTTTTTTCATCGGAGTTTTCATCGTTTTTGAGTTAGCATATATACAATATTAAAACATTTTTTGTTTTATACCTTACACGAATCATCGGGCTTCCGGGTTGCCTAACTATATCGGCAATATCTTTTTTCCCGGTTAATATTCTATGTAAACTCCATAAATACCAAACGGCCCATAAAGGGCCGCCTGGTTACACTAAACAAAAAAATACGCTTAATTTATACTGTCGCCCTGCTTTATCTCATCGTTGCCGTGCAGTACGATAGCATCGCCGGGTTTTAAATTACCAAATACCTCGGTCGAGTCGTTACCTGAAAGGCCTTCTTTAACGTTTACCAGGTTGGCTTTGCCATCGGCTACGCTAATCACATACTCATGCTCTGTGGAGCGGATAATGGCATTGTTAGGTACCAGCAGCGATTTGGCACCCGATAGCATAGGTATATTAACCTCGGCATACATGCCTGGTTTCAGTTGCCCGTTCGTGTTAGCTACATCAATTTCAATAGCTTCCTGCTGCATGCTGCCCAGGGAATTTGCCGCACGGCTGATCTTTGCCGTATAGGTTTGGCCCGGCATTGAATTAAAAACAAAGCTTACCGGCTGGGTAAGGTCAACCTTATCTACATAATCTTCGGGTATATCAACCGTCAATCGCATTTTGTGAATATCCTGCAAAACAAACATCGGCTGGTCGGTTGCCTTGCCCGGCGCTACCAAAGCGCCCGGAGAAACATTACGATCAATGATCATCCCGTTAAAAGGCGCGTAGATATCCAGGTACCCCTCCATTGTTCTTACAGAAGCGACATTTGAATTTTCCGATTGCGCCATTGCCTGGTCCGCTTTCATTTTTGATAGCGCGTCATCCAGGTCCAGTGGCGATACCGCGCCCGGCTCTTTGGCGGCTTCTTTTAGCCTTTCGTATTTTTCTTTACTGGCGGTGGCATTTTCTTGCGCCTGCAAGTAACGTGAGGTGGCCGCCTGTAATTCAGATTCCATTTCGGGCGCTTCCAGTACTGCCAGTAACTGGCCTTGTTTTACTATGGAGCCACGGTCAACCAATATCTGTTTAACAAAGCCATTTACTTTAGGGAAAAGATTCACTTCGTTAAATGGTATTAGCTGACCGGGCAGCTGTGCCGAGGTTGACAATGTTTTTTCAGAAACAGTACCCGTTTGATATTTATTGGCGTTTTGCTTTGCTCCCCCGGTTAAATCAACCGGTTTTTGATTGCCCGAACAGGCAGCAAAAAATGAGCATATTGTTAATAATAGACAAAATCTATATTTCATGATGTGATGTATTTAAATTTTCTATAACTATGTTTTCTTGCGGCATTAGCGATGGTTCATCGTACGTTGTTTTATTTTGAACCCATGCAAATACTAATGGTAATATGAATAAGGCGGCCAATGTGGAGGCGAATAATCCGCCGATAACCGCGCGGCCTAAGGGCGCTGATTGCTCGCCAGCCTCACCCATGCCTGATGCCATTGGTATCATACCGGCGATCATGGCGAAACTGGTCATCAGTATAGGCCTTAACCTGATAGACGCGCTGGTAATAGCCGCTTTGGTGGCATCCTTAAATTCCAGCCGCAGGCTTTCGCCGTTGGTAACTATCAAAATGGCGTTGGCTACCGATACCCCTGTCGACATGATCATCCCCATGTAGGATTGCAGGTTGAGCGTTGAGCCCGTTAGCAATAAAGCTGTTATGGAGCCCAATATTACTGCCGGGATGGTAACCAAAACCGTAAGCGATAATTTAAACGACTGGTAATTAGCCGCCAGTAATAAAAATATGACCAGGATGGCAAAGCCCAAGCCGTTTTGCAGGCTGCTTAAAGTATCTGTCAATAAGTTCGACATGCCTTCAATTGTAGCTATCAAGCCTTTTGGCGGTTCTCCAACAGATTTTACAGCTTTTTGCACATCGCTGGTTGCCGTACCCAGGTCCATTTTATAAATGTTGGCACTTACGGTAATAAAGCGCCGCGGGCCGGTACGGTCATACTCGCCGGGGGCGGTTGTGAGTTTAAAGGTGGCAACATCAGCCAATGTAGGGCTGCTTTGGCCTTTAACCAAAGGTATCTCCTTTAACTCATCCATCGAGTTCATTACATACTCGGGTATTTCTGCCTGTACCTGGTAGGTGTAGGAATTATTCTGATCGAGCCACAGGTTTTTTAAAGTAAACCTGCTCGATGAGGTACTGGCTGTTACCGAGCGTGCAATATCACTCACATTCAAGCCTAATTGCGCAATCTTTAACCTATCGAGGCTAATGGCAATTACCGGGTAATCCAGTGGCTGGTTTATCTGTACATCCCTTAAATAAGGTATTTGTTTTAGTTTAGCCATCACCTTGTTGGCATAGCCTTCAATTTGCTGCATATCCTTGCCAGCAACCTGCACTTCAATTGGTGTATTGGCCCCCTCGCTCATTATCTTTTCGGTCATGTCGATAGGCTGAAAGCTAATGGTCATCTCCGGTATTTCATGGGCGATGTTTTTACGCAATGCATCTTTCAGATCGTCCATGTTTACCTTATAATCTTCATCCAGGTTTACCTGTAAAACGGCTTCGTGTGTACCGGTATTAAATACATACAGGTTGCTACTGCCAAAACTGCTCGGCACCAGCCCTATATAACCCGACGATATTTTAACATGGTTGTTAACCGTTTGGTTAATGATTTGTAAAACCTGTTTAAATTTAGCTTCAGTTACTTCAAGGCGTGTACCCTCCGGCTCATCAATGCGCATCTGGAACTGGCCATTGTTGAGTTTAGGCATCATATCCTTACCTATTACCACAAAGCCTATACCGGCCAATATTAAAACAGCAGCCAGGTAAATGCAGATAATGAGCTTTTTATTAGGCATTAAACCATTAAGGATATTGATAAACCGCGATTTTACCTTTTCAAAAAAGTCGTTTTCTTCCGGGTGGTCTACTTCTTCCTGCCGGTGCATATTTACTTGTATTTCTTCATTATTATCCAGGTCCTGCGCGGCATGCGCGTGTTTTTGGCCGTGATGATATTGGTAGCGTTCGGCTTTTATCATCCAGTTGCTTAAAATAGGTACCAGGGTTTGAGCCAGCACGTAAGACACGATCATGGTTAAACCTATCGACATGGACAGCGGTAAAAACATCGCTTTGGGTACCCCATTCATCAGGAATGATGGCGCGAATACGGCCAGGATACACAGTAATATCAGCAGTAAAGGGAACGATATTTCTTCGCAGGCATCATATATGGCCAGCCGTTTGGGTTTGCCCATTTCCAGGTGCTGGTGAATGTTCTCAATAGTTACTGTTGCCTGGTCTACCAGGATGCCGATGGCCAGCGCCAGGCCGCTCAAGGTCATGATATTGATGGTTTGCCCAAACAGGCTCAGCAGCAGTACGCCAATTAATATGGATACGGGTATGGTAATAACTACTATCAAACTGCTGCGCCAGTCGCGCAGGAATAAAAGCACCATCAAACCGGTAAGCAAAGCGCCTAATCCGCCTTCGGTCATCAGGCTTTTTACGGCATTCACCACAAAAACCGATTGGTCAAATTCATAGGAGATCTTCACATCATTGGGCAGCAGGTTCTGCATTTCGGGCAGTTTGCTTTTCAGATCCTGTACCACACTCCAGGTTGACGCGGATGCTGTTTTAACCACCGGGATATAAACAGAACGCTTGCCATTAACCAGCGCGTAATCTACGGTAACATCGGCGGCATCGGTAACCCGGGCAATATCCTTTACATAAATAGGTACGCCGTTTTTGGTGAGCACCGGGATGTTGCCAAAGCTATCCGCGTTATTGATCAGCGAGTTCATGGTGGTTAAGTACATCATGTTACCGATCCTCAAATCGCCGGATGGCGCCATTACATTGAATTTGGCGAGGGCATCCACCACTTCATCGGGCGTAAGATCAAAGCTGCGCAGCTTATCGGGGTCGATGCTCAAAATGATCGACCGGGCATTGGAACCAAATGGCGGCGGAGCCGATAAGCCGGGAATGGTAGCAAACATGGGCCTGATCTTGGTGGCGGCCAGGTCATAAATATCCTTCAGGCTTTCGGATTTACTATCCAGCACCAGTTCTCCAACCGGTAACGAGGAAGCATCGTACCTGATCACCTGCGGCGGCAAAGCACCGGGCGGAAAGAAACTCTGTGCCCTGTTTACCTGCAAAGCCACCTCGGCCGAAGCCTCGGCCATGTTGGTGCTTTCGTAAAAAGATATTTTTATAATAGTTAAGCCCTGTATGCTTTTACTGCTGATGTTTTTTACCCCATCAACATACAGAAACTGGTTTTGTAAACCGGTGGCAAAGAAACCCTCCATTTGCTGAGGGGACATGCCACCATAAGATTCGATAACATAGATTGTAGGAAGATTTAGCTTCGGAAAAATATCTATCGGTATATTTATTGCACTGAGCACTGCAAATATTAAAAGGCTCATGGTGATCACCACTACGGTGATCGGCCTTTTCAGTGCGGATGTGACCATTGACATAATTAAATTATTTTAAATAAGTTAAAACTGAATTTACCTGGTTCTCGGTTATCGCTTTCTGGAACAAGGCGTTCGCGTAATCGTATTTTGCCTGCATATAATCCGTTTCGGCACGGTACAGGATATTGAGGGCGGCATCCAGTTCAATAATATCAGTTAATCCGTTTCGGTAAAGCGATAATTTTTGGCGATAACCCTCGGTAGCCGCGTTTAGCTGTTTGGGTATTTCCTTTAACCGGTCGATCGCGGTTTGCATTTCAACATTAGCCTGGCTGTTGCTTACCGAGAGTAGCTCCTGTTGCTCCTGCAGCTTTTTGTAGGCATAATCGGTGCTGGCCCTTTGCGTGCGCAGTTTCAATTGCCTGCGGCGAAGATCGAACAGGTTATAGGATATGCCAATGCCAACCAAATAATTACTGCGGTCGAAACCATACCCGCTGCCCAAATTGCCGTAATCACCCTCGGCATTTACACTGGAGCCACGGCCCCAGGCAGCGGCTTCGAGCGAGATCTTGGGGTTATACATCTTCTTTACCAAATCTTCCCTTTGCAGGCTGTTTTGGTAAACTGATTTGTAGTAGTTTATCAGCGGATGATTCGCGGTATCGGCCGGGAATAAATAAGCATTGGGCTGGCCTATCAGCGTCATTTCTACCGTAGTATCGGCAACAATGGATTGATATGGGAAACCGCTCACGGCTGAAAGCTGTAATTGTTCCTGCTTTAACTGGTTATCAAGCTCGATATAATTGAGCCGGGCCTTTGATAGTTCCGCTTCGGCTATACTGGTATCTACACCTGCCCGCACACCACTTTTAGCCAGCGATTCAATTGATCGCCTGATCTCGGTGGTGCGCTGAATGTTCCGCAATTGAATATCGAGGAAATCCTGCAAACGCAATAGCTGTAAATAATTACTGATGGTATAAGCCTGCAAGTCATATTTTGACTGCGCGAATTGATTTTGCTGAACATTGACATCGGAATTGGCTACCTTATTTTCGGCGCCATATTTACCAAAATTGTAAACCTCCCAGTTTAAGGCGGCAATACCCAAATTATCAGTTAATGTAGTAGTTACATTGGTATTATGAATACCGCCCGAACTGGAGGGGATAATACCAAAGCCAAAATAAGGGCCGGTAGTATTATTGGCGGTTCCCAGGTCGGCCTGGTAATTGAGCGTAAGGTCGGGCAGCCAATTGCTCCTGACCTCGGCAGCCTGCGATTGTTTTATCAATATAGCGGCAGAATCTGTAAGCAAAGCGGGCGCTTTTTGGTTCACGCTGTTGAGCAATTGCTTTAGGGTAACAGGCCCTGGTGATTGCTGTGCATTGGCCATTGCCGTTACCAGCAAAAGGGCTATGCACAGGCATCTTTTTAAACTTAACATTTGATTTTAAGAAATTAATTAAATGAATATTATTTATGGATAGCTTAAATAAAATTTAAGCTATTGTAAAAAATCGCCTATAGCGATAAAGGAGGGATAATCAAATAGAAAGCTTGCCAGTAAGCAAATTGGGCTGTATGGGAATAAGGCCAGCCTGTAGCTCGTTTAAAAAACGTGTGCTAATACTGATCTTTTTAAATAGCGCGGTAAATAATAAGCCAAGTAATGCCGCTATGGTTAAAAGCAATATAGCCGGTGGGTTGCTTAACAGGCGGTGTATGGTGGCTTTTTTAGCCTCCGCATCCTTCAGGTCCTCCGGTTTACGATTTGAAAAACTTTTAATCAGCAAGCTATTTGATGCTACAGGTATATTAGCAAAAGAGATTATGCTAAAACCAATAAAAGGCTTGGCAACAAACAATAAAACAGCCAGGCAGAAAAATACTTTAGCTGTTTTAAGTGAGTTCATTTTATTATTATAATTTAATTAATATATATACAAAGGTGGCAACAAAATGTTCTGAATAATAGTAGTAACATAAATGTTGCATTTATGTTACAGTTAAACAACTTTATTATATTAATATTATTTTTATTATCATACCATGAAAAATAAATTTAGCAAACTAAAAATACAAAGCAGGCTAATTATTACTATTTGTTTGCTGCTGCTATCATTTTCAAGCTTCGCCCAAAATTTAAAAGTAGCGGCGGCAGCCAACCTGCAGGGCGTAATGAAGGCCTTACAGGCAGATTTTACCCAAAAAACCGGCATAGGCGTTGATCCTATCATTGGTGCATCGGGCAATCTTACCACACAAATTACCAACGGCGCGCCCTTTGATGTTTTTTTATCGGCCGATATGGATTTCCCCCAAAAACTGTACAACGGCGGCTTTGCCTTAAAACAACCCGTGGTATATGCATCGGGCAGTTTGATCATTTGCAGCACCCAAAACTTAGGTTTTGATAGTTGGGAACGCCTGTTATTAACCCCCGCTATAAAAAAGATAGCCATTGCTAACCCGGGAATAGCGCCGTATGGCAAAGCGGCTGTAGAAGCACTTAAACTAAAGGGCGTGTTTAGCGAGATACAAAGCAAAATTGTACAGGGCGAAAGCATATCGCAGGTAAATACTTACATTACTACCGGCTCGGTTGATGTGGGTTTCACCACGCAATCGCTGATAAAGGACGCTGCCGGTAAAACTACGCTGTACTGGAAAGTTATCGATCCTAAAACGTATTCGCCCATATTGCAGGGCATGGTGGTATTAAAACATGCCGGCGGCAATGCCAATGCCGAAAAGTTTTATCAATATATTTTAAGTGCCAATGCTAAGCGTATATTTAAGGAATATGGCTACATTGTTGAATAGGATTTATATACGCATTGCCTGATGGATCTGTCGCCTATATGGCTTACTTTAAAGTTAGCAAGCATCACCACATTTTTGTTGCTGCTTATTGGTTTGCCATTGGCCTGGTGGCTATCGAAAGGTAAATCAATAATCAAAATTATCCTGGAGGCCATTATTACCATGCCCTTGGTGCTGCCGCCATCCGTATTGGGATTTTATTTGCTCATCGCGTTCAGTCCGCAGCATGGGGTGGGTAAGTGGCTGCTGCAAACCTTCAATATCCAGTTTGTTTTTTCGTTCCAGGGATTGGTGCTGGCATCGGTTATTTACAGCATGCCCTTTATGATTGGGCCCATTAAATCGGCCTTGCAGCAATTACCGGCATCGCTTGCCCAGGCATCATATACCCTGGGTAAAACACCGCGACAAACATTTTTGCGCGTACTGCTGCCCAATATTAAACCCTCATTATTAACCGCCATAGTGCTTACGTTTGCCCATACCCTGGGCGAATTTGGCGTGGTGCTTATGATAGGCGGTAATATCCCGAATGTTACCCGTGTAGCATCCATAGCCGTGTATGATTCGGTGGAGGGTATGGATTATGCCGCCGCCAATACCTATTCGCTCCTATTATTTTGCATAACTTTTGTGCTGGTGATTGGTGTATTTATTTTTAACAAAGCACATGCTAAAAGCCCCCTGGAATGATCAGCATCGACATACAAAAAAAGCTAAAGGCTTACAGCGGGCAGCAATGGTTAAAAGTGAACCGGGATTTTGCCGATGGCAGCATTACTAAAATTTACGGCCCATCCGGCGCCGGCAAAACCACCTTTTTAAAGGTGATAGCAGGCTTGGTACAACCCGAAAAGGGAATTATAAAGGTTGATGACCGGGTTTGGGTTGATACCGCTTCAAAAATAACGCTATCGCCGCAAGATAGAAGAACCGGCTTTGTTTTCCAGGATTACGCGCTGTTCCCGAACATGACGGTTCAGCAGCATTTGGAATATGCCAGTAACGATGCGCGATGGATACAAAAATTGCTGACTATTGGCAAACTGGAAACTTTGGCAACACACAAACCCCTATATTTATCAGGCGGGCAGCAGCAGCGCCTGGCTATTTTACGGGCATTAGCCATCAAGCCTCAAATATTGCTGATGGATGAACCATTTTCGGCGCTGGACGCGGCTATGAAAGCGGCGCTGATAAGCGAATTGAAAGTGCTGTTTAATGAATTAAAAGCTACCGTATTTATAATAAGCCACAACCCGCAAGAGTTGGAGGGATTATGTGATGAGGAATTGATGATCGATACGGAAGGATAGGAATATTGACAATTTGTTTTGCCTCTTGCATTATAGGTTAAACGTGGATGCTTAATTTTTTGCGTTTCAAGTTGGACACAGCGAAAGGATGTAGGAAACTGAATATCCGTAATTGTCTCTGGTATCGCTGCATACTCGCGCCAGTTGTGGGAAGCAATCTTTAAGCTATACCGGACGAAGAGAAAAGTATTGACTTTGCTTATTTGATTTGCTTTTGTAGAGATTGCTTCGTACCTCGCAATGACGGTTTAAGATAGGCTTAGTG
>Ga0302306_10000738_pt1 | contig 19384 bp, 20 predicted proteins | sample III_Palsa_E3_1_FD_198761 | JGI IMG/M metagenome (GOLD analysis project Ga0302306, IMG submission 198761) | Peat permafrost microbial communities from Stordalen Mire near Abisko, Sweden - III_Palsa_E3_1 | ecosystem: Environmental > Terrestrial > Soil > Palsa > Peat permafrost | place: Sweden...
GTAAAACATGAGTATTTTAGAAAAACTAAAAAAAACAGCTACTAGTAAAGTAGCTGAATTATCTACAAGCCAGTTCTACACTGACTGTAGCGTGAATGGATTCGCTAGTAAAAAAGAAACCAGCGAATATCTGTCCAACCTGGATACCCGCGAGTTAGAAGAGCTTGAACAGCTCTTTGCCTACCTAAAAGATGGCAAACGAATTGATTTCGTTCCCATTGCACGCAATGATCGTAATGGCAACCCTTATGTTTGGATTAACATCCAATTGCGGAAAGGCAATCTAGGGCTGAAAGTTCTGCTTTTTGCAGACTTGCTCAGGTTTTTAAAAGAATACCAAGATGGCGCATTTGCCATCGGGTTCACATTGGAAGACCTCTACGAAGAGGCTGAGCGTGATACAAACGCCGCTTAATTAATTCAAAGGGGGGCATTCGCCCCCTTTTATTATTCCCTCGATAGGACATTGATAATGTGCCTATGCAATGAGAACATTTTAATCTATAAAACCATGCTATTTAATAAAATAATAAATGTCTTCATCAAGGCTAAGCAATTCTTGAAAGACATAATGCCCTTTAAAAAAACAGGTATTCCATCGAATACAATCTTATTCAAGACTCTAACGGGTTGCGGAGCTACCTCACTTGAAATCGAGTGGCCTCGTAACAGTATCATTATTGAACCTAACGTGCCAGTTATCGTCGGCAAGAGTAAGAAGCACAAAAAGGTTCTAGGTGTATATGAGAATGTAACCGCTGATCAGATTGCTGAATATATAGAATCGGATATCCCATTCAAAAAGATAATTGTAACACCTGAATCATTCTATCGGGTTAAGGACGCTATTGGTGAGCGGATTTATACTGATTACTTTCTGTTAATGGATGAATGTGAGCGAACAATTCAAGATGTTGGTTATAGGTCTAATATCATACTTCCTATGTTTGATTTTTTCAAATTCAAGCAAAAGGCTTTTGTGTCCGCTACCCCGATAATGCCGAGCGATCCCATGTTTATAAGGCAAAAGTTTAAGATAATGAGATTAAAGCCGAAATTCCAGCATAAGGAGGCAATTAAACTTATTCATACGAACAATATCATTTTAACTCTGCAAAAGTTCATTGAAAACAACCCACGGGATAAATACTTCATCTTCTTCAACAGCACCGAGAACATAGCCGAGGTAATAACAAAGCTAAATATAAAGCCAGAAAGCGCCATTTATTGCTCCCGCGATAGTAGAAAAAAGTTGAGATTAAATGAGTACATCCATGTGTATACCGAGCTGAAGAACTTTAAGAAGTTCAACTTTCTGACTTGTCGCTTCTTTTCTGCAGTTGATATAGACTATGAAACGCATGAAAGTGATTCTATGGTAATAATGGTTTCAGATCTCGTATTTGCGCAACACACGATGATTGACCCCAAAAGCGAGGCAATACAGATTGTTGGACGGTTTCGCAAGTCAGATGTAGTGGATTTTAAAAAAGAGATCGTACATATCACTAACACAAATCCAAACCTGGAATCAATGGGCACATCTGAGATATTGGAATATATAAAAGAGTGTCACCTGGTTTATAAGGTCATTAACCGTTTTTATTTATCAGTAACAACCATTGGCGCAAAAGACATCTTGAGGCAAATGCTTGAACGAATTGATTACAGTCGTTTCATAAATAAGCACGATGGTTCAAGAAATCATTACATGGTTGACAATATGATACACGAAGAGAAAATCAAAGGCTACTATCAGTCTATCAGCAATTTAAAGCGAGCATACAAGGCTAGCAATGCTTTTATTGTACACAAGGTCGAAACTGAGCAATATGCCTATACCGATAAGGATAGGCTTGAAAATCGCAAAAGCGCACCACTTAAAAGCTTAACCAAAATAGTTGCAGAGGCGTTGAAGGAATTACATTCTGGTACATACACTGATTTTCAGATACAGCAGGAATTGGCTAATCTGCAATGGGACTTTCCTAATATTATGGTTCATATTAACCGCATCGGTCAGGAAGAAGCTTCAAAGCTTGGTTATGATCTTTATGCTATAAAAGCAAAATTAAATGAAAAGGACAAGGCCCGGGATAGTTTTGGTTTAATGACATTCATTAAAGAAAATTTCAGTTCCGGTGATAAGCAGTCTTCTACATTTATAGAAGATACATTAGAACGTGGAATCAAATCATTAAACCTAACTGGGCTAGCTCCCGGTGTCCGGTTGCTTCGTAAGTTTTGTGAGTTATCGGAAAACAGAGTGTACATCGGCAAGAACGCAAAAGGTGAGGATATACGTGGATATAAAATTATCAGATTCTGGGATAACATTAGTTAACAACGTACACAATCGTAAAAAAGGGTCTATTATATGCCCCCTTTTCTCAATATGGTTGCTTGAAAGGCTTGGCTTGATCAGCCAGGCCTTTACTATTCATTTTTTTATTTTTAATTTTTTGGGAGCAATGATTAAATATACCCCTACCATATAATTTATACCCCACGCACATCAAGCCTCTTAACACCTCATTCCCCTGGCACCAAGTTGGCGAAAACCGTCGCGGGAGCAAGATCACTTATATCCATAGTGTCTGTTAAAAACAAAATCTTTTCTCAGCGATAATCCGCCTTACTCCCCCGAACGGTTTTCCAATCCACCATCCCACCAACGAGGCTTAAAGCTATTACCACCTATCGGTAATTCCCGTCCATCATCATACCGCTTACAAGTAAAAAACATTATTTCTTAACCACTAAAAATCATTTTAAAATGAAACAACAAAATCAAGTAACGCCCAAAGCAGAAGAAACTTTAACTGCCAAAAACGAGTGCGTTAAAACTGCTTATTTTACAACCATCAGCGAGGTTAAAGAGCTTATCAAACTCTACCCCACTGATTATTTAAGAACCTACATCGAGGTTGATTATTCTTCCATCGGGATAAACACCAAACATGGCTTTTACTCTCCTCTGGTGCATCTTCAGTTAGAAGAAACCGAAGGGCAATTCATTATCACCTTTGCCCGTAACATCCTCTTAAAACAACAGGTCGGCAACTACCTGGATTCTTTACTTACCCGTTGTGTTTATAAAAATACAGCCGAGGCGAATACAGCAGTTCACATTGAAGATGCTTTAAGCATTAACCTTTATAAAGTTGATGACTTCAGGCATGCCAAGCAATTGCTTGACCGGGGATTTAAAGATTGTAAAAAAGCAACAGTAGAAGTTTAACAATAGAAAGGCGTGTAACAACGCCTTTTTTTATTTAAAGTAATTCATCATGAATACATTGATCCAGGAGATACTTACGCCAGCAAGGGAGCCTAAGCTTTTATTCACTTCTGATAACCCGCCATTTAATGACCTTCGGCATAAAAATGTCGAGGTAATGCGGGTTTATACCAACATTGTTAAGGACTTCAGGTACATCCTCTCCCGAATGAATTATAACGAGCATCGTACTTACTTGTTAACCAGCTACGAGAGTAATAGTAAATATGCTGATAACGTCCTTTTTGACTTCGTTTGTGTGATGTGCTCACTTACTTTAAGCGTTAAAAAATATGCCTACTACATCACATTAGAGGCTGATTCAGAGATCGCGAAAGTGATCGGGGTACACAATTATCTGAAGGTGTTACGTGCCGTCTACCGGGCTACAATGCAGGAAAACACCGAGCACTATTTAGAAGAATGTGTGGATATACAAACCTGCCTAAATGATCATTACAGCTATTTTAAAAACAGGATCAAATTAGCCGGGGAAGAAAACTCAATGGTTGTGATTGAAGATGCTGTCATAGAATGAGAATAAAGTTGAGCTCCGAGGGGGGCTCACTTTATTTCCCATTGATGTGTAAGCGTTTGCAATCACACCATATCAACTAATTACTCACTTATTAAAATAAAACAATGTACGAACAGATTAAAAACCCATACTATCAGCAGATACTAAAGCTCAATCCATTACTGGCAAATGCAATCCGTCCGAGGGACGTTGCTATATTTCATGCTTATGATCGGATCACCATGTCCTTACGTGGGATGCTAAGGGTTCATTATTCCAGGGAGATGCAAAAATGTGTTGAGTTCAAATACCCTGATGAAGTGATAGGTAAACCGTTCATAAGAGAGTTTGTGTGCCATTATTGCGCGGTTACACTATCCTTACATGGAGCTGATTATATCATCACCCTAACTATTGGTAAAGAAGTGCTGGATAAAGGTAGTGGCATGAACTCAACAGCCGTAATGAGGGTAGCTTTTAAACATACAATGGTGAGCGATACAGCTTTTACCATCGAGAACTGTTTACAGATCGTTTTGATCAATAACACCTATGCTTTATTTAAAAGAAAGGAGGAAGAAGCAGACCGGAAGAAAATACTTTGGAATGCTGGCATTGATGAAGCTTAAAATAATTAATTTAGTGCCTTAAATCAATGAAAGGAAACAGAGTATTATAAGAAAGTAATCATAATTACATATAGATATAAGTGTTAGCTTATTGTTCTGTCTCGGAGAATCGGGAAATTTAAAGAAGGCAGCAAGAGTAAATAAGTTCAGCACCTACGCAACAAGCGTAGGGTTGACTTATTTGTTGTTGCCTGGCTTTTCCCGAGCCATCCGAGACACATTTAAGTTCAGTCCTGCGCTTATTGTGTTTAAAAACCAACTGATGAGGGCTGCATCAGTACTTAAATCAATTCACTTTTATGAAAAAAAACTATTTTATCCTGGCCCTTTTAATGTTAGTCCTGTCAAGTTGTGGCGGTATCCGTTATCAGATAGGAGAATCTTCAGACGCATTCTTTAAACAGAATCATTCCCATTCATTTGATATGGTTAAATCCTCAAATGAATGGGCGGTTTATAAATGGATTAATAATTGGTCGTACACCGACCCGCCTTATTTCTTTTACTTCCGTGACGGTGCATTATACCAGGTTGACCGGGGAGAAAGAGCACCTGATGTGATCATAGAAAACAGATAAGCAATGAGATTTGTCGGGTGGCTTGTTTACTTCGTACTTGGTGCGGTAGTATTCTATTTTATATGTGTGTTTATTGAGAATGGCGCAAGTGTCGACAATTGGACTGCCTTTATGCGAGGGGTGTTTATAATCGGCCTTATAGGTTGGGGGGCATTTCTTGCTTGGTGGGTTAACCAGGATTAAATATATAGGGCTTGCTTACGCAGGCCCTATTTTTATTATACTTAAACTTCATTATGCATTGTTTTAAAGTAATAAAAAGTCAAACAAGACACATCGACCAATAATTGCTGTATGATCAAGAAGCTAATAATTTTAACAATTCTGTCGATTGCAAGTGTTAGAGTTTTTGCACAGAAAATTGATAAATCTGACAGACTTCCAGCTTATACAAGTTTCTATAATATAAATAAGATTGTACTCGAAGTTTATAAGATTGATTCTGTTGTAATTAATAATATCGACCAAACAAAGCGTTATCGTAATGCTTCAGCAGCTATCATCTTTTACACGCAAAGTAATTATACGATACATTAATGACATTAATAATGCCTGGGGAAGATTCGGAGAGTTGGGGTCAAGTTCGAAGTCTAAATGAATAAATAATTCCTACAACAAAAACTATTAACAAGTAAGCCCAATAATCAGTTTATATGGACTTTCACAAATACTGTTGATGGCTTATTTGGGATTGCCATAATTAATATAGAAAGAGAAACTATAGATAATAGTTCGGTAGTAATATTTAAAATCAAGGTGGACAATGGGATAACTTGTAAGTTTAATTGCACTAAACTCAAAAGAAAGCCAGAATAAACGATTACTCTTTGTAAAAAAGCTCATTAATAAAGGGCAAGCTACTGTTCATTATATAACTGAAGTGAATTTGATTATTTTCGGCATTATAAATAAATACAAATGCTTATAGAGGTAATTGAAAAACAAGAATATCTTATCACGTTAGATTATAACTAGTTGAAAAGGAACCCAATCCAAAAAGGTTTCAGATGTTCCTTCGTTACCGATACAAGTTCGCAATTATTGAAAGTTCCATCAGAAAAGAATCTAAAAACCCAAGCACTCGCAAGACACTAATTATTTACGACTATGGAAATAAATCAGTTATTATACTTTGTTTCTAAGAATTGGACATACAGTTTTATAACGGACGAAATTTTTGCCAATTCCAGAAATTCGACTCACTCTCTTATAGTACATAAATACTATAAAGGGAAAAAGCATTCAGAACACATTTGTGCATTGAACCCAAATTCGGTGGTTGATTTGGTTATGGATCTGAATAAAAAGTCAGAGATATTCTCTGAAGAGGATGCGGAAGATATTCTAAATCAGAATATTGATTCAAAATCAGAAAATTCAAGGTTAAATCAATCAATAATAGACTTCAAAAGCAAATTATCTCTTTTATAAGAAGCTTAAAATGTAATATTAACAATGAACGAAGAATTTGATTTCGGAAAAGATAAATTCACTAAAAGCCCTTTAGTAATACACATTGCGAAGGAAATTAGTTCCTATTATCTAAGAGTTAAAGAGCCTAACTTAAATAATCAACAAATAATAAAGTCGAAGTCTGAAATTTATTTACATGAACTAAATGACGAGTTAAGCGAAATTCTTAATAATCTTGACGACTTAGAATTAATCCGTAATTACCTTATAGACTTATCACCTCCAACCCACGATTATTACGATGAGAAACACGTTGCCAAGCATATAAGATATCATATAGAGAACTATATAATAAGGGTATATAAATTTAAGGATCAATTGTTATCATTAATAAAAACGATATTACAATTACAGATTACCCACCCAATGCGGTTGAAAAAGGAAGTTTTATCTTATATAAAGGATAACAACCTATTAATAGGAAACTATCTACATCTTATAGATCAACTGTTTGACCCTATAAAACCTCATAGAAACTCTTTAGCACACACTAGACGTCTTAAGTATTCAGATTTGTCAATGCTCGAAATTACTTATGATTATAAATTAGCTGATGATGAAAACCACCAAATGTTTATAGAAATGCAAAGAAGTATTGTTAGTAGAATCATAAACGACTTGGATATATATCTAAAAAACGTTGACACATTACTAAAGGTGACTTGTGTTACTTTACAGCCTTCGTTCATAAATAAGTATAAAGAATTAGGAGCTGCAAGTAGTGAGAATTAAGATAATCTATACTCAATGATTACAAAACAAGAATTTAATGGCTACTGGAATCTGCCTAATATTGTTAATCCTACACCTGGTTTACTAACTTTTGATCCATTTACCAATCCACAACTTCAATTAATAGGTAATTAGAAGGCGGTGACGAGTTTAATATTCTTAATAATGAAGAAGTTATTTTTGGATTTTCAACAAACGGAAAAAAACTCTCATTACTAAATAACAGAAATGGAGGAAACGCGATGTCTTTTCCCGGAATACCTTCAATAACATATCTTCCTGGTTATATCATTATTGGCACTCATTTATCTGAACCTAATAGTCCATTCTTTAATGCAATTGAATTAGAGATCGAGTTATTAACTAAATGGATAGATATTTGGGGATTCAAAAATACTGAAGATCGAAGTACTAATCATTTCAACATTAGATATGAACTTCCAGATGATGTTGAATTTATCATTAATGATAATGTTAAGGGCTGTTTTACATTCGCCGGGTCAAGTACACACAACTACGAAGAAGAGTTTTTGAGTACTCATAAAGCAAAACTAAAAATTACAAGCACAGAGAATTTAACTTTACATGAGATTTTGGAATATGGCTGGCATTTTAAAAAATTCCTCACGTTGGCAACCCAAAGTAACACTTATTTCAAAACAATACATTTAACATCAAAACATATCGTTGGTTCTGATGGTGATGAAGTCTTTCCACAAAGGTTAGAACTGCTTTACAGGCAACGGCAATTGGAGTTAAAGGTAGAAAACAATAATAAACTATACTTCTTATTTACTTTTCTAGACGTGGCCGAACAATTTCAAAGTTTAATTAAGAACTGGTATAATAAAAAAGATATTCTGCAACCCATAATTGACACGGCTTACGAAAGTTATTCTAAAACTCCTGCCTTTTTAGAGACATCATTCTTGAATAGTATACAAGCACTAGAAATATATCATAGAAGATTTAGACAGAAAACATATGAATTAATTGCCGAACACTCTATAATATGGGAAGGAATAGTAAATAACTTATCTGAAGAGCAGGTTAAATACATAAGTAAATTTGAATATGCTTATGAACCGGGATTAACAAAAAGACTAAAAGATCTTATAAAGGAATTTGACATAAGTACTATCCGGAGGCTATTAGGAAATACAAAACAAACTAAAGACTTTATATTTAAAACAGTTGCATCCAGAAACTATTATACCCACTATGATTTAAAATCTAAAGATAATGCGCTGAAGGGTGCTACATTGCTATATACAACAGAGAAACTCAAGGCTTTATTACTTGTTACAATACTCTTTGAACTAGGATTGAATCATCAGACAATTGAAAAGATGCTTACTAAAATTGAGCCTTATAAATATCAATTTTTATTACGTAATTACTAAACACTTATCACAATTATTAATATGAATAAAAACGAAAAAATTAAATTAGTCAGAGAATCCTTTAAGAATCTTGACACAAACTATTCTGAGAGGGCAGCCTTAGTTCTAACAGAGTTATATAACGATTCACAAGTGATAATAGAGAATCTAATCAAGGTAAAAACAATTAATCCTAACATTTTAAGTAGCATCGAAGAATTAGGTCATGACATAATCACCATGAATTCCAAAGACAGGGATATTAATGAAAAAAATTCCATTTACAGAAAGATTAAAGAAGACTTAAAAGATGATCTAGTGGATCTTTTGATTAAATTACCTAGTTAACAGAAACTGGAAATAAGGTGTTCTTCATTTCTAAGCTACACATACAATCACGCCAGTTTACGTTTGGTTCAATAAGCTTTCAGCACATTGAACGCTCACCGGCATAGCCGAACTGTCATGCTTGTTGTAGTAGCAAAGTCATTCATCACATTCGCTTTCTCTGTCTTTATCCAAGTATCACTTATGCTTCGCTTTTACTTGGCTTATCAGCCAGGTAACGCTCGTAACGTTCTACATTTATAAATCCAATCGCGAATCATAATTTTAGCTCACCAGCTAATCGCTCAGTCGGCACAAGCATCAAATTTGTTTTATTGCGGATGATTTGATGCTTGCTTGTGTGGTACATACTCCATATTGCTTTTCAAGCTTCTTTATGGAGACCTTCGCTCAATTCGCTTGGTGGGTGAGCTTCACAAAATGATGGACTAATTTAGTCATTTGGATTATGGTTATATTTATAATACTTTAGCCATTATTAAAAACCCAAACCTATCTAACAAATGTCAGAAGGAATAGCAAAAGAAGATCCAACTAAAGTCAAGGCAGATCCGTCAAAAAATTTCTTTATATCAATGCTGGTAAAAGATATTACTTTACGTGATGCAATTGGTGACTTAGTTGATAATGCAGTCGATGCTATAAAAGCTAAGGCGACAAATCCAGAATTATTAAATGGTTATCATATCGAGATAAAGCTTGACCCAAATGGGTTTTCAATAAAAGATAATGGCTATGGAATGGAAGCTGAAGTTGCACGAAAATACGCATTTAACTTCGGAAAGTCAGATGAGCGTCAGTTAACTAAGAAATCTATCGGCCAATTTGGAATTGGAATGAAGAGAGCTTTTTTCAAACTGGGGAGTAACATTCATATAAAGTCAGTTGCACCCACTTCTGAATTCCAACTTACCATCGATGTTAACAAATGGCAAAAAGAAACCGGGAATAACTGGCAATTCGAATTCGATAACAACACTCTAAGAGAGAATATTACCAATGAAGAACAAAGCTTAGGCTTGGAGATAACGATTACTCAACTTAGTGATGATTCTAAAACGAGCTTTGTCGATAAAACATTTATTGATCGACTTCAAAAAGAGATAGCGTTGGAACATATGCTAAATATTAATAAAGGGTTAATAATTGATGTTAATGGTGCAGATCTAACTGCGAATCAAATAACATTGGTGAATGATGACTTGATTAAACCTACGTACTGGGAAAAAACCGGAGACGGCGAATCTGTTAAGATTTTAGCTGGTATTTCTGCTAAAGATGGAGATGATGGCGGATGGTATATATTTTGTAATGACAGGTTAATTGTTGCAAAAGATCAAACATCAGAAACAGTTTGGACAGGTGCTAAAGGCGATGGGGTACCTAAATATCACGCCCAATATCATAGATTTAGAGGATATGCCTTTTTCGAAGCAAACGATTCATCTAAGTTGCCTTGGAATACAACTAAAACTGGCATGGATATGGATTCTCCGTATTACAAAGAAGTAAGGCAGAGAATGATAACCATGAGTCGACAAGTAATGGGCTTGCTCGATAAATTGAAAGAAGAAAAAGAAAAAGGAAATCCACAAGACAGTCAAAATCTAAACAAAGCTGTTGAAAAAAGTCTTAACTCACCTAAACCGGTGCTAGAGGTTTTAAAAGAAAGCCGAACGCTCAATAATAGCTTTCATTTCCCAACAGCATTGTTTAATCCCTTAAAGAAAAGCAATTCGATTAAGATTACTTATCAGGTTTCATCCGAAAGATATGAAGCCGTCAAACAGACTATTGGAGAGGAAAACTCCACAGAGGTTGGTTTAAAGACATTTGATTACTATTATAATAATGAAATTTAGTCATGTCTAGTAGTTTCGAAAAAATCAATTACAGTCTCCGGCCAAATAAAAGCATTGAAAGAAAGATGATGTGCGAAGCGTTTAGTAGATTGGCTCTTTTAGATCAGCTAAGTAATTATAGATACATTGGCATGGGATCTGCATATTTTGCTGATTTTACGCTATTTCATAAGGTTTTAGGAATAACAGACTTAATCAGCATTGAGAAGGAAGAAGCTAAGAAAAGTAGATTCGAATTTAATAAACCTTATTCATGCATAGAGATGAAATATGGCAACTCTTCGACCATCCTTCCTAACTTGGGATTAGACACAAAGAAAAACATTGTTTGGCTTGACTACGATGATAGAATTACAGACTTTATGTTTGCGGACATTAATACTTTCTTTGCAAATGCTTCGCCAGGCAGTTTATTTCTGCTATCTGTAAATGTAGAAGAAGAATATTTACCTCAAAAGCAAGACAGTGAATTCAAAACAATCACACTAAAAGAACATAGGTTAAACCAAATATTACAGAGGGTAGGTAAAGAGAAATTGCCAAATGAATTCATGGATATCAATTTCAACACTAAAAATACAACTGCCGTAACGTATGAAATGATAAAACGTCAAATAGATACAACTTTACTCACAAGAAATCTATCAACAGAGGATAAACTGGTTTACAAGCAGTTATTTAACTTTATTTATAGTGACAATGCTACAATCTTGACAGTCGGTGGAATAATTCACGATGATAATCAAGCAGAAAAGGTAAACGAAATGGCTTTCTCAAATTTAGAATTCATAAGAGATACATCAGATTTTTATAAGATAAGCGCCCCAAATCTTACCTTTAGGGAAATAAAGGCTTTAGACAAAGCACTTCCTGATAAATATAATGCTGAAGTAGAAGGGGGAAAGTTTAAGAACAAAACGCTACAGGAAATTCCAGTTATATTAAGCGATGTACGAAGTTATACAAAAGTTTACAGATACTATCCTAACTTTGCAGAGGCGTTAATTTAAAAATGAACAATCGGTTATATAGTGTTATAGATTTATTTGCAGGTGCTGGTGGATTTGGATTAGGTTTTACAGGAGCAGGAAACAAATATAAAATGATTTGCTCTTTAGAGACTGATAAATGGGCTGTTGAGACATTACAGGCAAATAATCATGACGGCCATCTAATTATACATAGCGATATAAGAAACTTTGATACTGCTGAAAAAATCAAAGCAGCTTGTACGCAAGCTCCCGATATAATTATTGGTGGGCCTCCTTGCCAAGGATTCAGTTTGGCTGGACCTGTAAAAGACCCTCATGATCCTCGAAACTCCTTATTTAAAAATTACGCTCAATGGGTTCAAGTTCAACAGCCGAAGATTTTCGTAATGGAAAATGTAAGAGGTATATTGACCAGACGGAATGATCGTGGAGAGAAGGTAATTGACATTATTATAGACACATTTGAAAAAATCTCATATACTGTAAATATTTGGAAGCTAAATGCAGCGCATTTTGGTGTTCCTCAAAGCAGAGAACGTGTATTTATTGTCGGTCATTATAATAATATTCTCATTCCCCCTCCGCAAAGAACGCATTTTCTTCCAGAAGAGGAATTAAAGCTGAATGGTTCTGCAAAAGATTTGAAAGCGGCCATTAAAGTAATAGATGCAATAGGAGATTTACCTGAATTAAACGCAGGTGAAGGGAAAGAAATTTCTTTTTACTCAAAGCTACCACAGACTGATTACCAAATTGCATTAAGAGGAAGTGAAACAGCTATCTATAATCATGTCACAATGTCTCATACTAAACGTATTATAAAACGCTACGAAGAAATCTTAAAAGGAGTAAAAATAAACAATCTGGAGGATGAGTTTAAAGTTAGAAAACGGAATGGGAATGGAATACTATCAAATACTGAATATAATTCAAATTACAGGCATTTACGGCCTAATATGATATCATACACAATTCCAGCTTCTTTCTATTCTAATTTTGTACATCCTAACCAACCAAGAAATATAACTTCCAGAGAGGCTGCCAGGCTACAATCCTTTCCGGATAATTATATATTTAAAGGCAAAAGAACTCAAATTTCATCCAAACTGCTAAAACAGTTAGGTAAGGACGACGAAAATCACCTTTCGCAGTACAATCAAATTGGCAATGCTGTCCCGCCACTATTAGCTAAAGCAATTGCTCTCCATTTAGTTAATTACATGGAATAAACTGACGGAGTAATACAAGTCTAATTGTCAAATTTTCACTTGAGACCACACTAAGTTTTATTTCAATCTGTAACTATTAACCTAATTAAAATGCTAATTCAGGCAGCATATCTCTTAATCTTTCATCGTTCACTTCACCTAACCCACGTAAATAATTCAATGTGACAATCATATTAGAGTGTTGCAATAGCTGTTGTAGTATATGTAAGTCCTTTGTCTTTCGATAAACGTTTATGACAGCGGTATGCCTAAATGAATATATTGTTTGATTTAGTTCAACTACTTGCTCTTTAAGCATCTTAGGCCTGATTTTTAACCACATTGTATTGAAATAGGTTTCGTTGTAAGGCTGAGTATTTAATGTAAATATATTAGTATCTGCATTAGTTACGTTTATCAATCGCTCTCTTAAAACTTCCTGAACATAGCCTGGAATATAAACGGTTCTGATACGTTTACTTTTATTTTCTGTTCCTGAAAGGTGAATTTCAGTAAAGCCTTTAACAATGTGCTTGAGCTTTAATAACCTAATTTCCTGGTGAGGCCTCAATAAGCATCCATAAGTTAAAATACAACACAGGTACAGATTTGAATTATGATCTTTCAGGTAGTTTAATACCTTCTTTAATTGTTCATCTGAATATGGTGCATGTAATGTTGCTTTACCGCGTGCAGGCTTAGTGTGTTTTACAATGTTTCTTTCAGCATATCCCTTTCTAACCATTTCATTAAAGAACATACCTAGTTGACGGCGACGATTAATATAATTGCGCTCACTCGTTTGAAAGCCATTAAGAAAGCTCTCGATAAGCTGCAACCCTATTTCGTCACATCTACCATTAAGTTCTTTGCTATTGAGGAAACTGGTAAACATGCGATGAATAGCCTTTAGATTCCGTTTATAAGCTTCGCAAAGGTTAGATTTCAGCTTCTCATCAAGAATGGTTTGCAACGCGACTTTAAGGCTTGGCTTTTCCAACTCCTTGTTGTAAGGGTTCCAACCGCTATTTAATGCTTTGGTAAACTCGTATTCTATTTGTTTAAGAATTCTGTTCCTATCAGGAACGCTGTCGAATTGATTAGGATTGAGATTTAAATTTAAACGCGATCCGTTATACTCCCTTTGACGTTTACCGTCATAATAGTAACTGATGTAAGCTCTTTCGTTAGTGTTTTTTGGAATACAAATCTTAGGTGTCGTAAACATGATATTTGGCGCATCTGATGGCGCAAAGACAAGTTTAAGACATCTAAGTAATTGACTATAAGGCGAGAATCGAACTCATATCTAGAGTTTAGGAAACTCCTATTCTATCCGTTGAACTACGGGACCGAATGGCGGCAAATATAGGGAAATTATTACAAGTATCCAGGGTAATTGCCATCGTTTTGCCTTTGTCGAAGCCTATAGCCTGTCAATTTTAATTAAACTTACTACTGGTATCTTTCCTGAATTTTTCAAGTACCGGCATTAACCGGGCTACCTGTTCGGGGTTTTTATCAATCAGGTTTACGCGTTCGGCAGGATCCCACGATAGGTTAAAGAGCTCTATAAGCACAGTGCCGTCTTTTACATTTTTAGTGCGCCTTAGTTTCCAGTCGCCATCACGTACTACCTCGCCACCCAGCGCATTCACATAAAAAATGATCCGGTGTGATTTTTTATTATTCGGATCGGTAAGTAATCCTGATATCGATTGACCATCAAGCTCGCGTCCTTTCGGAAGCGGAGCGCCTGTCCATTCAGCAAATGTTGGTAATATATCCAGGCAGGAGAAAGCCGATGTAATGGTTTTATTTTTCAGCGTATGTCCTTTCCAATAAATGATAAAGGGTACGCGGTCGCCGCCTTCATAAGTTTCAAATTTAGAGCCACGGAATATGCCCGGCGATCCGGCATGATACTGGCGCGTTACCCCATCTGCCAACATGCGGGCAGGTATATTAACCCAGGGGCCGTTATCGCTCGAGAAAACAAAAATGGTATTATCAGCCAATCCTTTTGCCTTAAGCGCATCCCATAGTTTGGCAAAGCTTTCGTCCAGTTCCTCTATTATATCGCCATACTCGCCACCGTCGGAGTGTACTTTTCTATATTTACGCGCTGCAAACGCTATTGGCAAATGTGGCATATTGTGCGCCAGATACAGAAAGAATGGTTGTCTTGATGATTGCTGATTGATAAACTTGATCGATTCATCGGTATAAAGATCAATTAAGGTACTATCCTGAGGTTTATAGATAACCGGGGTTCGGTTTCTGAATATCTTGATTACGGTATCGGTAGTTACATATGGTGCCCGGAAATCGTGGCTGTATAACATCCCATAAAAAGAATCGAAGCCCTTATTATTCGGCAGCGAAGTATCGCGGTCACCCAGGTGCCATTTACCTACCATACCTGTGCGGTAACCTATCCCTTTAAGCATTTGCGCAATAGTTATTTCGTTTTGCGGGATACCATGATCATCACCCGGCCCCAACGGCACAGGCAAATTCATCCGGTTAGCATATCGGCCGGTAAGCAATGCCGCCCGCGAAGGTGTACATATAGGCGATGTTACCACATAACTGGTAGCACGTATGCCTTCATGAGCCATACTATCCAAAAACGGCGTTTTGATGAGCGGGTTACCATAACAGCCTAAATCGCCATAGCCCAAATCATCCGTAAGGATAAAAATGATATTCGGTTTTTTTTGCCCATAGCTGAGTACCGAAAGTATCAATAGCGAAAATAAAAGCAGTATGTTTTTCATGGTAATGTGTGCGATTAAAACCTGCAGATAATGATAATATTAAAGCCGGTAATTTACATGATTTAAATTACCGGCTTTTTAGTTCCTTATATTGTTACAATAGGTGCCTGTTAGCGTATTACCGAGCCATTATGGAACGGATCAACCGGGGCTACAAAACTTAGTTTACCTTCCGAATCTTCGGCCATCAATATCATTCCTTGTGATAAGATACCTTTTATTTCGCGTGGTTCAAGGTTTACTAAAATGCTTACCTGTTTGCCTATTATGGCCTCTGGTTCGTAAAACTCGGCAATGCCTGATACTACTATGCGTTGATCTATCCCGGTATCAATCGTCAGCTTTAGCAACTTTTTGGTTTTGGCAACTTTTTCGGCAGTTAAAATAGTGCAGGTGCGTATATCCATAGCTGCGAATGATTCATAGCTGATGTTTTCTTTCGCAGGCACAATTGGCGTTTTTGTTGCTACGATTGCCGCTTGTTTTTTATCCAGTAATTTTTGTATCTGCACGTCAACCACCTCATCCTCTACCTTCTCAAATAATAAAGCAGCAGGGTTTAGTTGATGTCCATTCTCAAACTTAACCGCATCACCAAAAGACACGCCATCTAAACTATAATTCAGCATGCCGAAGATCTTAGTAGCCGTACCCGGTAAAAATGGCTGCAGACAAGTAGCTAAATTGGCAATAATAAATAAGCAATTATGCAGTGCCTCTTTAGCATCACCCGGGTTGGTTTTAATGCTTTTCCACGGCTCTTTATCAGTCAGGTATTTATTGCCTAAACGGGCAATATCCATTACGTTTTGCAGGGCTTGTCTAAATTTGTAATGCTCCAAATTTTGGTCAAGCTCATTATAATATTCACCTATCTGTGCGCTAAGCAAGTTGTCGGTTAGCACAATCTCACCGGTAGCGGTTTCTACTTTACCCTCATAAAACTTGTGCATTAGTATCATCACCCGGTTTACAAAATTGCCTAAGATGGCAACAAGTTCGTTGTTTACACGTGCCTGGTAATCTTTCCAGGTAAACTCGCTGTCGCTGGTTTCTGGCAATATGGATGTCAACACATAACGCAATTCATCCTGTTTACCCGGAAATTCTTCCAGGTATTCATGCAACCAAACTGCATGGTTGCGTGAGGTCGAAAGTTTTTCGCCTTCTAAATTTAAAAACTCATTCGCAGGTACATTTTGCGGTAAAATGTATTCACCATGCGCGTGCAATATCGATGGGAAAATAATACAATGGAATACGATATTATCCTTGCCGATAAAATGGATCAGGCATGAATCATCAGCTTCATTCTCTTGCTTTTTCCAGTAAACTTTCCAGTCTTTTCCTTTATCAATAGCCCATTGTTTGGTAGCTGAAATGTATCCTATCGGCGCATCCATCCACACGTACAGCTTCTTGCCCTTAGCTTCATCCAAAGGCACATCAATGCCCCAATCCAGGTCGCGGGTCATCGAGCGTGGCTGAAGGCCTGATTTTAACCATGAGCGGCATTGCCCAAACACATTAACTTTCCATTCGCCTTCTTTTGTATCGATCCAGCTTTCCAGCCATGGCTGATATTTATCCAGCGGCAAATACCAGTGTTTAGTTGGCCTTAAAACAGGTGGTTTACCGCTTAGTGTCGATACCGGATTGATCAGATCTGTTGGGTTTAATGATGTGCCACAGTTTTCGCATTGGTCGCCGTAAGCACGTTCATTACCGCAATTTGGGCAGGTACCTGTAATATATCTATCCGCTAAAAACTGGTCAAAATCCTCATCATAATATTGCTCCGAGTATTGTTCTACAAACTCATCCTTTTCATATAAATTCAAAAAGAACTCTTGCGAAAGATCATGGTGTATAGCCGAAGATGTGCGGTGATACATATCAAACGCAATCCCAAACTCTTCAAAGCTTTCTTTTATCTGGTTGTGATATTTATCAATTATAGCTTGTGGCGTAGTATCTTCCTTTTTAGCTTTTATGGTTATAGCCGCGCCGTGCTCGTCCGATCCGCAGATGTAAACCACATCCTTCTTTTTGAGGCGCAGGTAGCGTACAAAAATATCGGCAGGCAAATAGGCCCCTGCTAAATGACCAATATGTAGCGGTCCATTTGCGTATGGCAAGGCCGAAGTAACGGTAAATCTTTTAAATTTATTAAGTTGTGACATTAATGTGCGTCCTTAGTAATAACTTGGCAAAGATAATTTATTTTAGCGAGGAACCCGATCACCTGCATCAAATCGGGCCAGCTAATGTTTTTTATTGATGATGATGATAAATACCGGCCATCCCATAATTTCTGCAATACAACCGCCCTACCTTAAAAAGGGCGATAAAATAGCCATCACCTGCCCGGCTAAAAAACTACCCGGACCCATGACGGATGCTATTCAACTGTTAGAGTCCTGGGGATTAGAGGTTGTTTTGGGTGACACACTGAATTTGTCGTTTCACCAATTTGCGGGTGATGATGACGAACGTGCGCAAGATATGCAACGCTTTATTGATGATGATAGCATAAAGGCCATTATTGCTGCTCGTGGCGGTTACGGTACGATCCGAATGATAGACAAAGTTGATTTTTCGAAATTAAAAACCAATCCAAAATGGGTAGTGGGCTTTAGTGATATTACCGTGCTACACACCCATTTGCATAATAATTTCAACTTACAAACCATACACGGGCAAATGCCGGTGAATATTCCGGATGCATCTGCAAAATCTTTAGAATCACTACGTAAAGCATTATTTGGCGAGGAAATCCGTTATCAATTACACACTAATACTTTAAACCACGAAGGTGAGGCTAGCGGGGTATTAGTTGGCGGTAATCTTTCGTTGCTGGTAGCTGTATCAGGCTCTGTTTCTGATATAGATTATACTGGAAAAATCTTATTTATTGAAGATGTTGGCGAATACTTATATTCGGTTGACCGCATGATCCGCATGCTGGACCGCGCTGGCAAACTCAAAAACCTGGCAGGGTTGATTGTGGGCGGTTTTACAGAAATTAAAGATAATACTATCCCATTCGGCCAAACTATTGAGCAGATTATTATGGCTGTAGTAGCAAAATACAATTATCCGGTTTGTTTTGATTTTCCGGCAGGGCACGTGCCTGATAACCGGGCTTTAGTATTTGGGCGTTTATTAAAAATAACTACTGTTCACTCAAAAGTAAATATGGAATATGTGGTTTAATTATTTAAATAATCGCCCAGTTTAGTTAAATAGGCATCATCAATATCGTCGTTAGTATGCTCAGCCATAAACTTATTTACCTTATCAGCATCTTCACTAAAAATAGCTTTGATCGACTTTGATTTTAGCAATAATTTTTGTGGTTGCCCGCCTGTTTTAATAACATAGTAGGTAAACTCATCAACGTACGAGTCATAGTTATTGCCAGATGAGGAAACACCGTTAGTGGAGAAATCTGCCTTTTTATAATATGTTTTTACAGCTTTATAAATCGAATACTTATTTCCAGAGCTTAAAACTTCTACAAAATGGCCATTATCAATAGCCGGCACTTTATTAAACACATAAGGATTCCCACTATTATCAAATAAGGTAAATGATTTATAT
>Ga0302306_10000739_pt1 | contig 19382 bp, 16 predicted proteins | sample III_Palsa_E3_1_FD_198761 | JGI IMG/M metagenome (GOLD analysis project Ga0302306, IMG submission 198761) | Peat permafrost microbial communities from Stordalen Mire near Abisko, Sweden - III_Palsa_E3_1 | ecosystem: Environmental > Terrestrial > Soil > Palsa > Peat permafrost | place: Sweden...
TTCGAAACTGCGAAACTCGTGTTCGATGATCCTCGCGCGGTTAGCCAGTTAGAAAGAGTCAAGGATGAAGAGGAACGATGGCAGACATTAGGTCTTGCGGGCCGTATTATGATCCTGCTCGTTGTACATACTTATCGTGAGCAGAGTGGCGAAGAAGTGCTCCGGATCATCTCCGCTCGAAAGGCGACGCCTCGCGAAAGGACGGTTTATGAACAAGGTGTCTAGAAAACAGAACAAGGAGCTGGCGAAACTTGCAGCCCTGCGGGACGACAAGATCGATTTTTCTGATGCGCCGGAAGTGCGGGATTGGAGCTTGGCGGTCGTGGGCAAGTTTTACCGGCCAATCAAGAAGTCGCTTACCATCCGTCTTGACGCGGACGTGCTCGCCTGGCTGAAATCCCAGGGGCGCGGCTATCAGACGCGGCTCAACAAGCTTCTCCGTGCAGCGATGGAAGGTCAGTCACGTCGCCGCAGAGCTTGAGCCAAGTTCGTAGTCGAGGATCGACGCAAATGGGCGACCGCAAAACTGCTCGCATCAGGTATCATGGTGCAGGGATTTTTTCCTCCAACCGCAGAAACTCAGGGAGCCAAACTTGATTGGACGATATACCCGCGCGGAAATGGGCCGCGTTTGGGGCGAAGAAAATAAATTCCAGAAGTGGCTCGACGTCGAACTAGCCGCTACGGAAACGCTGGCGGAAGCCGGCATCGTTCCGCGCGAGGCCGCAGCGAAATTGCGCGAATGTGCGCGAATCGATGTGGCGCGCATCAACGAGATTGAAGCAAAAGTTAAGCATGACGTAATCGCGTTCACCATTGCAGTGCAGGAAGCGGTAGGTGATCCGGAAGCAGGCCGCTGGCTCCATTATGGTCTCACGTCGAACGACGTCGTGGACACAGCGCAAGCGCTTCTCATTCGCCAGGCGTCGCACCTGATTGAAAAAGATCTGGAAGCTTTTGGCGAAGTGCTCGAACGCCGCGCGTGGGAATTTAAAGACACCCCTGAAATCGGCCGCACGCATGGAATACACGCCGAGCCCATCACATTCGGCCTCAAAGTGGCAAATTGGTATGCCGAGAATCGCCGTGACCTTGTGCGCTTCCAAGTGGCCGCGCATCAGTTGGCGGTGGGAAAAATTTCCGGCGCGGTGGGGACCTGCACGCATCTCGGTCCGGAAATCGAACAGAAAATATGCCAGCGGCTGGGCCTTGCGACCGCGCCCATCACTTCCCAGGTAATCGAACGCGACCGCCACGCGCAATATCTTTCCACGCTTGCGATTTTGGCTGCGTCGCTCGAACGCGTCGCGCTCGAAATTCGCCACTTGCAACGCACGGAAGTCCGGGAAGTGGAAGAGCCGTTTGGCGGCGAGCAGCGCGGCAGTTCAGCCATGCCGCATAAACGCAATCCGGTTTCGAGCGAGCAGATTTGCGGGCTCGCGCGCGTCGTGCGTGCAAATTCCATGGCCGCGCTGGAAAACGTCGCCCTATGGCATGAGCGCGATATCTCGCACAGCTCGGTCGAGCGCGTGATTCTTCCCGACTCCACGATTTTGGTCGATTACATGCTTCACCGCACAACCGAAATCGTCAGCAATATGAAAGTGTTTCCGCAGCGCATGCAGCGCAATCTCGATTCCACCATGGGTCTGATCTTTTCCGGCCAGCTCTTGCAGGATTTGGTGGAGCACGGCGCGCCGCGAGAAGACGCTTACAAATGGGTACAAGGCCATGCCATGTCCGCCTGGGAGTCGGAGACAAGTTTTCGCGACCGGATCGCCGCGGATGCGAACATCCGCAAATTCCTTGACGAGAAAGCTCTGGCCAACACTTTTGATTTAAAACGCCAGCTGCGCGCGGTGGACGCTATTTTCCGCCGCGTCTTCGGCGCAAAATCTTCCGCTGCGAACTAGAATTAGTTCCGCTCGCTGCCCTACCGCCGCTTTCTTTGACTGACTATTGCTTGGGATTCGTTTCTACCGGAGTGGACACGCCCAGTTTTACTTCGGACGAGAATTTCTTGTAATCGCTGTACCTGTCGATCTCATTCGCTTTCACTTTAAAGAAGACCACGCGGGCAGCCGCGTGAACTTCAGAATAGGACGGCAGCCACACTTCGTCGTTGACCATCGTTTGCTCGAACACGAGATTCGAGCCCTTCGAGAGCGAAGCCAGAATCCCTCCCCCGATTTTCACATTGTCGTTGAATCGCGCTTCCAGGCGCGCGACGTCTCGGGCCTGTTCGTCCACCCATAGGACTCCGCCGAGTTTCTGCACGATGTTCTCAGCCAGGTTCTTCGGTTTGTAATCTGGATTCGGCCCGAAATCAAAGACGATCACTTCCTGGCCGCGGAAAAGTTCGCGCCGGGGGTTTGTGAATCGCTCGGCGCGGAGAAAATCTGAAATCTGAGCCTGTTCCGCTTGATCCTGTTTCGCTTGTTTTTTTGGATCGTTATCGAGCTCGGCTTTCTTTTTCTTCTTCTCGTCGAAGTCCTTGCTGAAGCGCTCGTCCTCTTTTTTCTTTTCATCACCTTCGAGCGCCTTGCCGTCCTTGGCGAGCAGATGGCGGACTTCATCATCTCCGACGTAAAAAATGTCGTATTCCTTGACCGTGTGCGAAGTCACCTGGCCGTTCGAGTCAGTTTTTTCCTCTTCCTCGGTCAGATGGCAGGTGTACTTCTTGAGGATTTCATCCACGGTTTTCTGATTTTTATCGATGTCGAGCAACAGCTTGGCGACATCCGGCAGTGGCCGGTCTTCCGCGCGTGGAAAATCGAAAATGGAGTCCTGAACGGGCGCATTTATTTCGACCCTGGTCACAGTGATTTGATAAACGTGGCCGCCGCGGTGCAGCTCAATACGATTGGGCTCCAAGATTCCGCTTACAGGCTTGTAGTCGAAATAGTCGATTTCTTCCGCAGCTTCTGCAGCCGGCGCGCCTCCCGGTTGTGAGCCCGCCTTGGCGCTGGCAGCCAAAGGACTTGGTTCAGGTACCGGAACAATTTCGCGAACAATCAGATGGGTTTGCGTGTCGAAGAAAACTTCGCGAGTAACTCCGGATGCGAGCGAAAACTCCAGGTGATAGGCCTGGCGGCCGCGCACGTTTTCGACGCCTGCAAATCGTGCGCCTAGCTTGTCCTTCTTTGCGCTGGTCAAATGCCCGTTCAAATAGCGCGACGTGGCTTCCCATTCGGCCGCTTCCATGCCGGTGAGCGTGTGCGGCGCCCCGCTGGAATCCTGGCCCCAGGCGGACATGCCGTTGTAAGCGGCAATGGTGCGCTGCGGCTCGATCACGATTTCCGAATAAACTTTATTGGGGGCTTTGGTAATCAACGAGTACGAGCCGTTCGTGTCCGTGGACTCTTCGCGCAAACTGCCTGCAATACTCAGCGACCGGATATTAGCCAGCGCTTTCGCGCCACCTTCAGCGCGCAAGTAGTCGTCGATGATTTTCTGCGGAGTCTGAGCCGGACAAGTGGAGGAAACTGCAACCGACAGGACCGTGAGGAAACAAAGACGGCAAATTGCTGTCGTCACTCCATCATTTCTCTTGCGATTATGAAGTCGCAGCTTCATCAGGAAGTCCACGCATGCAGATGAAAACCCTCAAGACGCGGGAAAGTCTTGCCGCGGTCTTTCGATTGTTCATAGCCGGTAATCAGGCCGGCACCATGTTATTGGATGCGCTGGATGTAGCGGGCTTCGGAGGTATCCACTTTCACTTTGTCGCCGTTGCCCACGAAGGGCGGCACGTTGATGATCAAGCCAGTTTCGAGCTTGGCCGGCTTCATCACCGCGCTGGCAGTGGCTTTCTGAATCGTTTGTTCGGTATCGACGACGGTAAGGTCAACCGTGTCGGGCAAGAGAACGCCGATCGGCTTGTCGTCGTAATATTCGATCTTCACCGACAAATTGGGAATCAGGTAGTCCTTGGTGTCGCCCACGATGTCATTTTGCAACGCGAGTTGTTCGTAGTCCTGGGAGTTCATGAAATGATGGCCGTCGCCGTCACTATAAAGGTATTCGAACGCAATCTCGTCCACGGTGACTTTTTCCACGAATTCTTCAGCGCGGAAGCGATAGTCCATCATCGAGCCGCTGCGCAGGTTGCGCATTTTAGTCTGCATGGAGCCGCGTTTGTTACCGGGGGTCCGATGGTCCACGCTGTAAACCACGTGGAGATCGCCCTCATGCATGATGATCATACCGGGGCGCAATTGCGTCGACTTTAGCATAGGTGCTCCTAGATTCTTCTTCCGGGCATTTCCCGCCGCATTCAGACACGTTCGCTTAGCACGAGCCAGCGGAGGGGTAACTCAATCGAGTGGCGAACGACGCGAAACCCTGCTCGGCACAAATTCTCTGCGCCGCCGAAGCTCTAATTATAGCGGTCTGTGCAGCCATCGGTCAAACAGGCTATATGGCCCGCAGAAGAATAGGTTTTCGAACGGCGGCCCTTGAACTGTGGACCGAGGGTCAACACCAACGGGCTATCCAATCTTGTACCGCTCGCCGGCTCAGCTTGAGATTTGGGAACTTTTTTGGGCACTCTAGGGAAGTTGTCCACAGCGTGTTATCCGTCGTCTACGGCGCCCTGAGGAAGCCGAGTTGACCTTGCAGCTGAAACGCTCAGGTTCAGCCGCCCGGGAAGCCCGTGGCCGTTAATGCCGGAATCCTTGGCTGTTGCTGTGGGCGGAAGTCCACTCTTAAAAGTCGTCTCTTGAAGGCTGGTCCGCGATATGTTGTTTCCCAACCCAGCGAGGTTACAACGCTGTTCGTCCGGTTAGATTTCGGACAAAATCCATTTGGAGGCAGAACCGTAACGATCGCATTCAAACGCGGACCTATTTTTGTGAACGGGAGCACAGAACCGGAACTTTTGTCTTCCTGAAGGGTTAGTTTCGGTGGATTGGTCCCGCTCGGTCCATTTAAGGTGCATGTTCCGTATTGGGTCCGGGAATTGGCGGCGGCAGTATACCGTATTAATATTTGGCAACTGGAACGGCACTAATGGAATCAAATCACTTTTCCGTCGTAATTCAAATCGAAGGCTAAGACCAATTGGAGGCACGGATGAAGGGAATTCTGAAAGGCTTGGGGTTCGCAACCCTGCTGGCCCTGGTGTTCAATGTCGCACCGGCTCATGCGCAGACCGCTGTGTCGGCAACTGCATCTGCCACCCCACTGAGATATGACGTCAGCAAGGAAATCACGCTCAACGCCACCGTTCAGAGCGTGCCCTCGAAATCATCTGTTGGGCTATTGCAGTCTGGCTCGACTGGCTTTGTGCTGCAAACAAGCTCCGGCGCGATACAGGGCAGGCTGACTTACTCCGCTCTAAATGGAAAAGGAGCTCTTTCTATCAAGCCGGGTGAGCGCGTTCAGGTAACTGGGGTTATGACCACAACGAATAATAAGCAGGTGTTTCTGATTCGCACCATTCAGGTAGGTGGTCACACTTATACCATCCGGAACGAACGCGGGTTTCCTGTGGCGCCGAATACCTCTGCGGCAACTGCGTCGAACGGAGGTCAGCTATGATGAATCGTAAAGGCCTCTCGATCATTCTATTTGCTCTGGGTGTGACGGCCGGCTGCGGCGGAGGCGGCTCGCATTCCATAATAGAAGTCAGCATCAGCCAACCGCCTCCCGGAATCATCGCTCCTGGCAATACCGCTTCAATAGCAGCCACTATAACTGGGACCCACACTGGAGTTACGTGGAGTTGCACTCCGGGCAACACCGCCGCCTCTTGTGGCTCATTCAATCCATCTACTACCCTGAGCGGAGTTACGACCATGTATACGGCTCCGCCTACGGCTGTGGGCAGTGTGGCTATCACTGCCACGTCCGTGAAGGATGGCACGCCAAGCGCGCCCGCAAACGTACAAATCTCCACTTCCGGCGGGCTCTCGGGCAACTACTCGTTTTATCTCAGCGGCTTTGATGGCAACAACAAGAACGGAATCTATTCTCTTGCCGGAGCGGTATCGATTGCCGTCGACGGCACCCTCACCGGCGAGGAGGATTACAACGATGCAGGTGGAATAACCTTGCCCGATGTCCCGATTTCGAGTGGAAGTTTGTCTTTCAGCCCTACCACTGGGTTGGGATCGCTGACTCTCGTGACAAGCAACAACAGCCTCGGAGTGAACGGCACGCAAACCCTGGCGCTCAATTTCGTAAACAACAGCCACGCGCTCATCATTCAAGCTGATGCAAGCGCAACAGCCAGCGGAAGCTTCGACCTGCAGAATTTGGCGAGCACGCCGGCAGGAGGCTTTTCATTTGTGCTCTCGGGCGCAGGGAACACCGGTAATTCGGATTTCTTCGGAGGTGTGTTCACGGTGTCCGGGAGTAGTGTATCGAACGGCATGTACGACCAGAATATCGCAGGGAGCATAGGTATGGGCAAAACCTTTGCGACGGCAACTCTGTCCCAGCCTGCTGACGGTTTCGGTCGCGGTACCCTCACCGGCACTGGCATCGGCAACACCATTGCGTATTACATTGTCGGTCCGGAAGTGGTTCGGCTCATCGATGTGGATAGTAGCCGTACCCTTGTGGGTTCAGCTTTTGGACAGGGCGCAAGCGCAGGCAACTTCGACAACGCCTCAGTTGGGAATTCCGTCTTCATCATTCAAAGCAATTTGGCTGGAATTCCGTTTGGAGCCGTCGGTCAGATTGTTCCGTCGGGGGCTAACTTTAGCGGAGTCGCCGATGTTAATGAAGCGGGAGTGGGATCTGCAGATGCGCAGACAATTTCCGGCACCTATTCCATCGCCACCAACGGGTACGGGAGCTTGAACATTACGTCCGCAACTCTCGGGCCCGTCAGCGTTCTCGGCATTTATGCGACGGACCCGACTCTAAACCTGAATGACCCGAATAACACCACATCCCCCGGCCCTGGAAGCATTCTCGCAGGCGCTGTGGTCGTCGATCTCGACAATGACGTTGCCGGTTCGGGAGTATTGGTGCCTCAAACGGACACCGCCACGACGTCCTTCGCGGGCAATTACGCTCTCGGGCTACAGGATCTTGTCCCCGAAACAGGGGAGTTTGATTTCGTCGGCAATTCAACGGCAACGCCCGGCAGTCTGTCGGCGACTGGAATCCTCAACGATCCGGCAGATGTGTTGGAAACGACCAACCCTCTGGTTAACAGCGGAACCTCATTCACCAGCACACTCGTCTCAGACGGATTAGCCCAAGGGCGTTACCTGCTCGACCCGATTAACGTGATCGTCGGTGATGGAGCAGCCACGATTACTTACCAGGCTGTCGTTTATCAAGCCAACGGCGGACAGCTATTCTGGTTGGAGAACGCGGCGGACATGAACGATAGTGTGTTTACCGGGCAGATCCAGCAGCAAACGCTGCCGTTAGGAGCGGCTGCCAGGAAAGCCGCGGTCAAGAAGACGCAAAAATAATAAGCAATCAAAGGGCGGCAGGCGGCACAGCCGGATCGATCCGGCTGTGCCGCACCGTCATTCCCCGGAACTCTCGATCAGAGTCTCTTGCAACTCTTTCCACGTTTTGCGGATTTTGGGCTCAACCGCGATTCCGCAGTGTCTTCCCGTTCCGCTGAATCTTTCAGAATTGTTAAGGCTGGGGTTGTGACTGCGATTGCGCGCGGCCTTCGGCCATGATTTTTTCGATTTCGTCAGGCGAACGCGGGAGCTTCGCGGAGAGGAGTTGGTTGCCGTCCTGGGTGACGAGAACGTCGTCCTCGATGCGCACTCCGATGTTTTCTTCGGGGATGTAGATGCCGGGCTCGTCGGTGATTACCATGCCCGCTTGCAGGGGGCTGATGCGGTCGCTGGGATCGTGGACGTCGAGACCGAGATGATGTCCCACGCCGTGGAAGAAGTAGCGGCCAAGCGTGTTGCCGTGCAGGTCGTGGCCGTGTGTGTTTATGTAGTCGTAGGCAATCTGGTGGATGCTCTTGGGAGCTCCATAGAGCATGGCTCCCGGCTTGATCGCGGCCAGCGCGGCGTTCTGCGCGCCAAGAACGATTTCATAGATTTCGCGCTGCCGAGCCGTGAGTTTGCCGTTGGCCGGAAGCGTGCGGGTGATGTCCGCTGCGTAACCGCCGTATTCGCCGGCCACGTCGATAACGACTACATCGCCGTCCTTTATTTCGTTTTTCAAGGCGTCGTAATGCAGCACCGTGGAATAAAAGCCTGTCCCCACAATGGGCGCGTAGGCTTCGCGCGAGCAGCCCTCCATTTCGTGAACTTCCTTCATGCGCGCGGCAATCTGATATTCGAAAAGGCCGGGCCGCATCATTTTCATGGCGGCAATGTGCGCGTCAACCGAAGCATCCACGGCTTTTTGAATCAAGGCGATTTCGCCCGCAGATTTTATCTGCCGAAGAGAAGCGAGCGCCGGCGCGACGTCGTCAATGGTTGACTGCGGCAAGATGCTGCGAACCCATCCGCTCCAAATGGTGAGCTGCGGGTAGCCGTTTTCCTGCTTGGGAGGCAGCTCGGTGTAGAAGGTGGAATAGGTCTTGGCAAGATTGGCCAGGTCGGTGCGCAGATTGGCGAAAGGCTCGACGGCCTGGAACCCGGTTGTTTCCGCGATGCCCGGATCTTCAGGGCCCATCTTGGGCCCTCCCCATTTTTCGGCGTTAGGATTACGCGGGGGGAGATAAAGAATCTCGCGCGGGCCGTCGGAGGACTTGCCGTCGGCAGAATCGGGAATTAAAAGAAGTGCGGCGTCGGGCTCACTGTGGCCCGTGAGGTAATAAAAATTCTCTTCCTGAAAGAAAACAGCAAGCTCCCCCGCATCCTGATGGCTGGTATAGCCGAATAGGACGGCTGGACCGTTGATCGCGGAGCGCAGCTTCGCGCGTCGCGCCTGATATTCAGAGTTCGGCTGGCGGAATCGCGCCTGAGCAAGAAACGAACCGCACGCCAGGACCAGCAACAGCAAACCACATTTCTGAAAAATTTGGCGATTTGAGCGAGCCGCCGTTGTTTGTTTTCTAGGAGTTACAGGACGTTCTATATCGCGAGTTTGGCGATTTAATTTGGCGTGTGCAGAGATAAATTCATCGCGTGCTGAGAGAAATTTATGCGGGCGGCTAGACTCCGGGAGGTGCAGCTTCCCTGAGCTTTCGTGAAGCGCTCGACGATATTCAATTTTAATCACGAGCGACCGTAGCACGTGATTCGGCAAAATTCAAGGGACTGCATGTTGTGAGCATAACTCTACGGAGCGGCTCTATCCTCATTTGGGAAGGAAAGGTAAATCGCTTATTTCAGCTTCGTGAATTTCGGCTAAGAATTACCGGTATCTGTGTTTGGAGAAACGTTGGAAGATCTTTGGATCCTTCTAGATTCTGTAGTCTCTAACCCTGGGCGAGAGGGTTTTTGGTTTGCTGTAGTGTTGTCAAAGGTGGCCGAATCTAACCCCAACCGTGCATGTGATATTGCTGCGTCAATGGTCTTGAGCGACAGCTTTCAATTTAGTAGGTCGGGAGATGAAGTATTCGGAACCTTAGCTGGGCGGTATCCGGAGCAAGTGATGGAGGCGATCGGCGTGCGCATGATGGACGAAAAAACAAGAAATCAATTCTTTTATCGGAAATTCCCCGTACTTACCGCACTTCCAATCGAGGTAACGAAATCTTGGTTGCTTCGTGTAGGCGTGAAGGGCGCTCAGGCAATCGCTCGTCACCTCCAGGCCCCATTTGTGGATAACAACGGGCCGCAAGTTCCGCCTCTAACCGCATTTGTCCTGACCGAGTTCGAAGATGACCAGCGCACCTTCGCTGAGTTTGTCGCGGGTGTCCATTCTTATCAGGCCTATGTAGGGAGCTACGCGGACGCGAGGGAGCGGGAGGGCTCTCTCGCCAAGGTTTTCCTGACGAGCCCCGTGAAAAGGATACGCGAATGGGCCGCCCAAGAGGTTCGCAGAGCGGAAGAGGAAGCGAGAATTCATAGCATACAAGAGGAAGAGCTTGGATTTAGAGGCTGAACGCGAATTTCCGATTCGCGACAGGTATCGGTATTGAATTTGCATTGATCCAGACTGCCGAGCGAAACCACGAGAGCGAATGCTTGCGCGGGTGAGGCAGCGCAAGAGGTGGTGGGACGAATTCTGATTGAGGCGAAAGGCTCAGCGAAAGTTCCGCTGACCCTTCGCCACTGATCTCAGGGCAAGAAGGTAAGAGCAAACAGCAGGTCCCTCGTCGGCGAAAAGCGCCTCGCTCGGGATGACAACGTAAAGAGAAGGCGTAGTTCGGGAGGGCAGCTCGCGCGATTAAAAGCCTGGGGCGCCGGTGGAGGCGGGGCGGACTTCGGCGGACTCCACGGTGAAACGCAGGCGCTCGAGGTAGGTTTGAGCGAGAGACATGACGCCGGTGTAGAGATAACCCCAAACGAAAAGTAGAAGGAACGGGACCGTGGCGTAGTTTTCATTTTGCAAAGCGTAGATGACCGCGAGCAAAAAATAAATTCCAAGAGCGACTTCGGCGAACGGCAGGAAGCCGGCGCTCTTGCGGTATGTCTTCTTCGCCCAGTCTGCGTTACCGTTTCCGGCGGCTTCGACGCGATATTTCGGAGTGCGCACAAATTCTGATTTCACGTTGAAGATCGCTTCGAGCACGCCCCAAGCATTGCGAACGGAAAGTCCGATACCCACAGCCATCACGAACGGAAGATATAGAAACGTGCGCTTCCAAGTTTTCGGATATATCGCTCGCTCCGCCGCGAGATAAAACGACGAGATCGAACAGGTGGAGGCGAGGAACAAGGGCAGGTCTATGACCAGCACTTGAAACCAACCTTGATAGAAACGCACGATCATCGCAGGCAGCAGAATAATCGACATGACTACCATGAGCGGGTAGCTGATGTTGGCGGTGAGATGAAAAAATGCTTCGGCCTTCACGGCCGCGGGCAAGTTTGAGCGCAACACGCGGGGAAGGATTTTTTTCGCCGTTTGCATCAAGCCCTTGGCCCAGCGAGCCTGTTGCGATTTGAATGCGTTCATTTCCACGGGCAACTCGGAGGGACATTCGATGTCCGGCAGATAAAGGAAATGCCAGCCGCGGAGTTGCGCGCGGTAAGAAAGGTCGGTGTCTTCGGTAAGCGTGTCGTGCTGCCAGCCGCCGGCATCCTCCACCGCGTTGCGGCGCCAGATGCCCGCAGTCCCGTTGAAATTGAAGAACAAACCGCTGCGGTACCGTGAACAGTGCTCGATGACGAAATGTCCGTCCAGAAGAATGGCTTCGACTTCCGTGAGCGCGGAATAATTGCGATTGATATAGCTCCAGCGCGTTTGCACCATAGCGAGCTTTTCGTCCGCGAAATAGGGCACCGTGCGGCGCAGAAAATCCGCGGGCGGAATGAAATCCGCATCAAAGATGGCCACAAATTCTCCGCTTGCAGACCGCAGGCCTTCCTGCAGCGCGCCGGCTTTATAGCCTTCGCGATTGTCGCGATGGATGTAGCAGATGGGCATTCCGAGGGCCCGGTAGCGTTCTACACAGTCGCGGGCGACTTGGCAGGTCTGGTCGGTAGAATCATCGAGAACCTGAACCTCGAGCAACTCGCGCGGATAGTCGAACTGCGAAACGGCTTCGATAAGCCGTTCGATCACGTACCGTTCGTTGTAAATGGGGAGCTGAACGGTGACTTTAGGCCAGGTTCCTATCTCGGGAGGCGGCCCAGGAACGTGCTTTCGATTTTTATAATAGTTGTAAACCAGCGCGTAGCGGTGAATGCCGTAAGCAGCCAGTACGATCATTACGAAAAAATACGGCAGCATGATTGCAAGATCGAAGGAATTCAGCTGGTAAATGCCGCGAAATGGATTGAGTTCGGGGTCCATGTTTCGGCGCCAGTAGTCGGAGAGCGGGCCGCTGGGAGCAAGCCAGGTAGCCATCCACGTCGCCGAGTTATAAAGCAAAACCACGAGTTCATTGCCTCCCGAACAGCTGTGCCAGATGGACGTTCTGAACCGTTGGTCAGGCTGCGAGTGCCGAGGAGCCGTCCGGCCAGACGTTGATTATACGGCGGCACGAGATGGTGTCAACGAAGGAACATAGCCCGAAAGGCAGGCCCAAGGCGGGTAAAGCAAGATGCCACGGCGAACCACCGAGATAGGTTGTGGGCGCGCATTTGACCGCATGGGACCGCGCGCCTACAATGCGTACGCGTAAGGAGATGAGCCGATGAGTTGTTACAGGAACGGCGTTCCGGGCGTCACGCTATTCGTGTTGGGGATTGCGCTGATTGCCGCGCCGAGCTTTTTGGGTTCCAGAGGCGGTAGCGCAAACGCGGGTGAGCCTGTGGCGCTCGGTCAGCGCAACTCCAGCGACGCGGTTTTGGCGAAAGCGTACCGGTTCGAGCGCGGAGGCTGGATTTACGTCCACTTGGAAGGCTCGCCTCACGACATCGGCTACCAACATGGCTACCTGCTTGCGCCGGAAATTTCGGACGCATTTGCCGCCGTGAGTGTGGAAATGACGCACACTTCCAAGCGCGACTGGAACTTCTTCCGCCGCTCCGCACATCAAATGCTCTGGCCGAAGATTGACCCTGAATATCAGTCGGAACTCCAAGGAATCGTTGACGGCTTACAGGCGCAAAAATACAAACTCGATCTGGACGATATCGTGGCCATGAATGCGTTCATGGAATTGCCCGACTACTACGTACCCTGGCTGGACGAACAAACGCAGGGTGCAAAGCCTCCCTCGAAACCCGGCGCCGAGCATTGCAGCGCTTTCGTGGCCACCGGCAGTTACACGAAGGACCACCAGATCGTGATGGCGCACAACAACTGGACGAGTTACCTGGAAGGCGCGCGCTGGAAAATTATCTTCGATATCACCCCGCAACAAGGCTACCGCATGTTCATGGACGGATTTCCAGGCGTTATCGTGAGTGACGACGATTTCGGCGTAAATTCGGACGGCCTGATGGTCACCGAGACGACCATCAGCGATTTCCACGGGTGGAACCCCAATGGCAAGCCGGAATTTGTCCGCGCGCGCAAGGCTATGCAGTACGCCGGCTCGATCGACGAGTACGTGAAAATTATGCTCGACGGGAACAATGGCGGCTATGCCAACGACTGGCTGCTGGCGGACCGCAAAACGGGCGAAATTGCGCGGTTCGAGCTGGGTCTTCTGCATTCCAAAGTGTGGCGTACCAAGGACGGCTATTACGCCGGTTCGAATTTTGCAAGCGATCCGGATGTTCTAAAAGACGAAACAACTTTCGACCCTTCCAATGCCGCCTCTTCAGCGAACGCTCGCCATATTCGCTGGGATGAATTGATGGCCGCAAATCAGGGAAAAATCGACACGACGCTGGCACAAGCTTTTCTTGCCGACCATTACGATACGTACACCAAGAAGACGGGCCCCAACCGGCGCACGCTTTGTGGCCACGGTGATGTGGCTACCGAGGGAGATCCGGGTTTCGCGAAGTTTCCATACAATCCGACGGGAGCTGTAGAAGGAAAAGTGATGGACAGCCACATGGCAGAATCCATGACTTTTATCGCGCGCATCGGGCATCCGTGCGGAACGGATTTCAAAGCTCGGCCGTTCCTGGAAGCGCATCCGGAATATTCCTGGCAGTCGAGCGTACTGATCGATATGAACGCCGGTCCATGGACGCAATTTCGCTCGGGCGAGCATGCTCCGAGCGAAGACTCGGCGGAGAAATAGTCGCTTTCAGCGGCAGATAAGCCTGTTTTTTAAGGGCTAACCGGCGCGGGTGGAATGTGCTCCTCGAGGTAACGCAGCAAGAGGCTGTAAAGATGAAGTGTAGTTCCCCACCCTTCGTTAATAGCGTGCGTGCGATTGGGATACTCCATGAAATCCACGGGCTTGTCGAGTTCGATCAATCGATTGAGCAAAAGTTCGCTGCCTGAATAATGCACGTTGTCATCGCCCGAACCGTGCACGATCAGCAGATTTCCTCGCAGTCCCTCGGCAAAATTAATAGCTGAACTGTTGCGATAGCCTTCCACGTTTTGCAAGGGCAATCCCATATAACGTTCCTGGTAAATTGTGTCGTAGAGGCGCAAATCCGGCACCGGCGCGACGGCCATGCCCACCTGGTACAAATCTGGAACGCGAAACATCAAGCAAAGAGTGCTGGTAGCGCCGCCGCTCCATCCCCACAGAGCAACTCGCGATGCGTCTGCAAACGAATGCCCGCGCAGGAATGTCTGAAGCGCTGCTGATTGATCCTTGACGATGACGGGTTGAATCGCGCCATACACAATTTTGCGCCAGGCCCGTCCTTTTGGGGCAGGCGTGCCACGATTGTCGAAGCTGACAACCACGTATCCGGCAGCGGCTGCGACACGATGAAAATAATAATTCCACGCTCCCCATTCATCGAGCACGGTTTGCGCGGCAGGTTCGCCATACACAAAAACAAGGACCGGATATTTTTTCGCGGGATCAAAATGCGGCGGCTTCATCATCCAGCCGTCGAGCGTGACGCCGTCGCCGATGTCGAGTTTGAAGAATTCAGTGGGAGTGTTGAGCAGCGCGGATGCATTGGCGCGAAGAGCGGCATTATCTTCCAATACCCGCGCGGAACGATGGGCGGGAAGCTCTACAAGATCGGTGACAGGCGTAACGTCGGCACGGGAATACTGATGAAAAGCCCAGCGCGAATCGGGAGAGATATCGTAGTGGTGCGTTCCGGGTAAAGAGGATGGAGTTACCCGCTCCGCATTCCCGGAACCATCCAGCCGCGTGCGATATAGATAATGCTGAGTAGCATTCTCCGGAGACGCACTGAAATAAAGCCAGCCGCCTTTTTCGTCAGCGCGCCCAAGACTAATTACGTCGAAATTCCCGTGCGTAATCAGCTGCACGCTGTTTCGGTCGCGAGAAACAAGATAGGCATGCCGCCAGCCGTCCCGCTCGCTAAGCCACAGAAAATCGGCGCCGTCGTGAAGCCATTTGATTTCCGGCATCACGTCGACCCAGGCTGCGTCCTTGTCTTGAAAAATTGAGTGGACTGCGCCGCTTACGCAATCGGCGACCAAAACATCGTTGGTATTCTGCAAACGATTTAGATGCTCGATGGCGAGCTCGTTCGAATTTTCCGCCCAATCCATCCGAGCGATGTAGTTGTCGCGCGGATCGCCCGGGACCAGCATCCAGCGCGTGTCGCCGCCTTCAACGTCCACAACACCCACACGCACCGAAGAATTTGTAGTGCCGGGAATCGGATAGGGGATATCTAGAATAGAAGGATAGCGACCCAAGCCCGGATAGGGAAAGCCCGTAACAATCCCATGCGGCGCACCCAGGTTGTAAATTAGTGAAAAAATCCCCACGCCGCGCGTGTCAAATTGCCAGTAAGCGATGTGACGCCCGTCGGGGCTCCAGCGAAATCCGTCGCGGACGTCTAGTTCCTCTTCGTAGACCCAGTCAGAAGTGCCATTGATCAACGTTGCCGAGCCGTCGCTAGTCAGCGGCAGGATTTTGCCCGAAACGATATCTTCCACATATATATTGTTGGCTCGGACGTAAGCAACCTTCGAACCGTCAGGCGAGAATTTCGCAAACATCAGCGAAGAAGCCAGTGCATCGGCGCCAAGTTTCTTTAGCGCGCCGGACTGCAAGTTGAGTACCCAATAATCCCCCCGCGTATTTTGCCGCCAAACAGGCGCGGAGTTTGTATAGATCAGCAGGCGGGACTTGTCCTTGGACCAGGAATAATCCTCAATCGCCAAAGGAGATTTCGCGCCTGCCGGAGTCAGTTTCGCGGCGGAAACCAGGACTTCGCGCTTTCCAGTTGCAGTTTCATACCGGACGATATCCTGGGCGCCATTGCCGTCCGCCGATGGCTCAACCGTGGTGTAGAAATCGCCGCCATCCAGCCATCGAGCCGGGCCGAAAATCTTCACTTCAAAATCGCCCGACGCGAACATGCGATGGAGCAGCTTGTCGGAGTCCGCCGATATGGGAGAGGCGGGCGAAGCGTTCTGGGCCATGACCGGCGCAGTGTGGGACGGAGAGAAGGCCGAGATAATTATCAGAAAAAGTAATCGGCTCAAAAACTTGAACCGAATCTTTCTATTCGTTGTTGCTCCGGGAGAATTCATGCACACCCCTAGTGTGATTCCCGAGGGATCGGGTTTCTTACTTCGTGAAATTGCTCTCCTCGATTTTCCGGCCGTTCGTCGGCTGAATCGGACGGGCATTATCCGGATACAGCCTTGCGAAAGTTGCGATCTGTGCCGGAGACAGCTCGATGGGGGTTTTCAGGACGAACCACTTCACATCGCTGCACGGCGGGATTGTGAGCGAGCCGTCAAAGGTGAAGTAATTCTGATCGGCCGGCAGCAAATCGGCAGCGTTGATCATCACTTTCTTGAACTCGGCTTCTTTGCCGATTTCCTTGGGGATGTGGCTCCAGATGTCTCGAATCAGGGGGTTCTCATTGCCGCTCTTCAGCAGGACGGCGATGGCTACGACGCTTCCGTCGGCATGCACGTGAACCAGGTGAAGCACCATGTCGGATTTCTGACCATTTATTTCTTCCTCGCTCGGATGGTGGAAATGAAACTGTACGAGCGGATATTGCTTGCCGTCCACGGTGATGCTGCTTCCCGCTTCATACTTGATAAGGATCGTATGGCCGTTGTTGACGATTTTCATCGGCGCGAGCTTGTAATCAAATTTAATCGCCTTCAGATCGGCCGGCGCTGCTCCCTTGATGTCGATGGGCGCCTGGCGCTGGCCGTCCTTGCAGGCAGCAAAGCTCGGGTCCAGATCGCCCCAATGCTCCGGGCCGTCGGGGCCGGAATAACTCCAGTGAGGGGTCCCACCGGCAGGATGTTCTTGCGCGAAAGCCGGAGTCGCGCCAGCCAAAGCAATGGCAAAAAGCGCGGTCACGCTCCCTATCAGAATTCCGCTGAGAATTTTCATAGGAACTTCCTCCGTTGGATTTTCGCGTTACAGAAACCACCACACCAGCAAGAGACGGGCAATAGCATCCCACTCCTCAGTCGAATCTTCAACATCGTTGCACGCAAGAACAATCCCTCGAAACCATCGCTTGAGGTTGACTCGGCGCAAACTCTGAAAATCAAAAAAAGAATTGCCGCTTATTCTTTTTTCTTCCGAGATACTTTCAGGTTCACTTCAATATCGCGGCGTGAATCGAAGCTTGAAATAGTGCGAGTGGAAGACGTCATGTCTTCATGTTCAGCGTGGATTTCATAGTCCACATTCGGATCCAGTCCGCTAAAGCGGTAAAGGCCCTTGTCATCGGCAAAGGAGGTTCTCACTGCCTGCGTTTTCACATTTAGCAGATAGACCACGCTTGCGGGAACCGGGTCTTCGTCTTTGTTCTCCACCAGTCCGTGGACCGTGCGGAGCTGCGCTTCGGCCTTCTTTTGGTCTTTGGTTTGCTGCGCGGAAGCCGGAAAAGCCGTGAGAAACATCAGCAGAATAAAAAGCGCGAGGCGAGGAATACGACAGGTTGTCAATTGTTCCTATCCTTCCAGGCCGCCGCTATTCTCCGCGGGCATGCGCGTGGTCGATGAAAAGAGTACACAGAGTCTTTGGAAATAGGTTGGAATCATTGAGCTTCTGCCATCCGGGCAAAGCAAGCCGAGACGAAGGGAAAAAATCCAGTCGAGGAACTGAACGACAATTATTCCGCCTCTTCTTCCTCTTCTTCTTCCTCGACGGCGGCCTTTTCGTCCGAATCCTCTTCTTCGTCCTCTTCCTCATCTTCGTCTTCAGAAATCACGATGAGATGAACGGGATGAGTTTGCGTCACCTCAAGCTCGGCATCGCACTCATGGCAGCTCAGGATTTCGCCCTCTTCCACTTCGTCTTCGTCCAAATCAATTTCGGCGTCGCATTCGGGACATCTGGTCACTGATTTCTCTCCTTCCTAAGGCCCGCTTCCACCGGGGAGCGTATTATATAACGCCAGTGTCAAGCTTTTGAGCGAGGGAACATCTAAAAGTGCCTAGTCGAGAATATCCCGAGCGTCCGCTGGTAGGTGTTGGCGGGGTCGTGATCGCGGAGAATCGCGTGCTGTTGATTCGCCGCGGCGGCCCACCGCTGGAAGGCGAGTGGTCCATTCCAGGAGGCATGCTCGAATTAGGAGAAGCTCTGCGCGACGGAGTACGCCGCGAACTTCAAGAGGAAACGGGTCTGGAAGTGCGCGTAGGCGATTTGATCGAAGCGTTCGAGCGCATCATGCCGGACGCGGATGGCAAGTGGCGCTATCATTTTGTAATCTTGGATTATCTATGTGAAGCGATGAGCGGCGTCGCGCGTGCAGGAAGCGATGTCGTCGATGTCGCCTGGTCCTTCGAAGAAGAGCTAGCTCGATTTTCGCTCACGCCCGCCGCGATGCGCGTGATCAAAAGAGCCTTCGAGATGGCACGCTCGCACGGGCTGAAAACATAGCCGCGCTTAGCTCGCGGCGGCTTCGGGCAGTCTACCGAAGCGGCGCTCACGTTTCAGAAAATCCTGAACTGCCGCGGTCAGATCCGCCGCTTCGAATTCCGGCCACATTCGCGTGGTAAAAAACAATTCCGCGTACGCGCACTCCCACAGCATGAAATCGCTTAGGCGGCGGTCGCCCCCGGTGCGAATCAGCAGATCCACGTCCAGCGCCGGGCCGGTGCTATGCGTAACCTCGCCAAGCCTTTTCGCGAACTCGCGCTCCGTTATCTCCAAGCTTGAGAGCATCCAGCAAGAAGCACGCAGTATGGAATCGCGCGCCGAGTAATCTATCGCGATGCGCAATTCGAGAATGCGCCCAGAAGCTGTGACTCGCTCGGCAACTTCGATTGCCTGTGATAGTGAAGGCGGAATGCGGTCGCGCCGGCCAATCACACGCAGCCGGATTCCTTCCGCAGCGCACTTCGAAGCGTCGTTGCGGAAAAACGCTTCCAGCAACGCGAGCAGCGAAGCCACCTCGTTCGCGGGGCGCCCCCAATTGTCGGATGAGAATGCATACAGCGTGAGCGTGCCGATGCCCAGTGCCGGGGCCGCCCGCACAACGCGGCGAACCGCTTCCACCCCGCGACGGTGGCCTTCTGAACGCGCCAAGCCTCGCGAGGCCGCCCAGCGGCCGTTTCCATCCAGCAAAATAGAGACGTGAAGTCTCGGATGATCGACTATCTTCAAGGTACTTTTATTCATATAACTGCGCCCAAAAATTTCCGCCTTTAACCTTCCCGTGTGGCTTGAATCAGAGCTTCCATGTGGTTCAGATATTTTTCCAGAGCCCGTCTGCCCGCTGCCGAAAGGCGATATTCAGTCTTGGGAAGACGCCCGGCGAAGGACTTCGTGCAGGTGACGTATCCTGCATCCTCTAGCTTGCGCGCGTGAACGCTCAGATTACCGTCCGTCGCGCGCA
>Ga0302306_10000764_pt1 | contig 18966 bp, 20 predicted proteins | sample III_Palsa_E3_1_FD_198761 | JGI IMG/M metagenome (GOLD analysis project Ga0302306, IMG submission 198761) | Peat permafrost microbial communities from Stordalen Mire near Abisko, Sweden - III_Palsa_E3_1 | ecosystem: Environmental > Terrestrial > Soil > Palsa > Peat permafrost | place: Sweden...
GGTGTGGAACGCCGAAATGACGCGGATCAACGCCTTGAGGTTTTGGCCTGGGGTTGCGGCGGTGAAGGAGTTTCCGGTTTCAGCCAAGGTTTATCATTGGCATCCGGTGGGGTTGGTGGGGAATTTTTGTATAAAACGCGCCTTTGTCACGTTAGCGATGCTAAGGCAGATATGGCCGAGCCATACAGTGCCGGACGGCAGACTGGCGAGAATCGCCGCAGAGATTAACGAAAATGCGGAACAGTACCACCTGGATACTGAACTTCGCCTGACGCATTTCTTTGCTCAGGTTCGGCAGGAGGTTGGGCCAATTTGTACTCTTGAGGAAGACCTACGATTCTACAGCCCCGGTCGTCTAAAGGAGATTTTTGGATACTTTAAGCAAAATCCAGCAGATGCTAATTCATATGGCTACCAGCCCCCAACACCCGGGAACCCTGAAGCAATTGCCAATCGCGCGTACGCCGGAAAGAACGGCAATGGCTCTGTCGAAAGCGGTGATGGTTGGCGATATCGCGGTAGAGGCTTAAAACAAACAACAGGGCGCGGAAACTATAAGACTTTCACACAGGGATACGGGCGATATTGGTCTTCGGATCCTGAAGATTTTGAACACAATCCGGATCTACTTGCAACGACAAAATACGCGACGCGTTCCGGTGTTTTTTACTGGCTCTCACATAGTGTTTACAATATCGCTGACCAGACACGCGATGATAACGTGGGCGAAAAAGTTGACGCTATAACTGTCTTAATTAATAAGAACACTGATAGCTACAATGATAGACGGGAAAATTTTCGAGCGATTTTCGGTGCGAGAATATTCAAGGACGCGGGAAAATGAAAAACATTGTTGTCCTTCTATTGAAAGCGAGCGTCGTCGCGACATTGATTTTTGGTCCCATTTTTGCGCTCGCTCAATCACCATTTTCACAACCGACAACGGAACGAATTCGTATTGATTTTTTTAGAATTCCCGAATGGATTGAGATAACTAAAAAAGAAGAAATTCCAGAAAATATTGCAATCAATATTGTTGATGACGAGCAAATGAAAATTCATGTCGCTGATTTCATCCAAGATGGCGAAGCGATTCCGGATTTAATGAGCGTCTTCAAAAACAACGTAAACTCGCATCCGACGTTATTTCTAATAATAAAGTGGCACTATTATTTGCCAGGGGCCAATACGGAAGGCGACTACTACGAAGTGCATGCTTATGGTGCGACGTCCGGCGCAGGAAATGGAGTAGCGAGCCTAACCGAAAACAAACGATTATCAGAGCACTTCGGTTCAGGGTTCGAGGGCAAGAAAGAGGGGTCGGTTGTGCATTTCCGTTTTAAAGATGCCGCTTCGGTTCGCCACGATTTGTTGTTAATTGAGCCTAGCAGGGATCAGACACCTTAAGCATATCCTGATCAATCACAGAAGAAGCACCTTCATCTCATCAAGTGCCGAACGGAAGGCTATTCGACCTGCGAGCATGAGAGCCTCAAGCGGCGACACGAATATCGCGCAAAAATCCATCGGTGAATAGTATTGGGTACATCCTCAATACTCCACCTAGCCTTCGTCGCCGAACCAAAATGGTCATAACCTCGGCATCTTGCCCCAAGGCTCGCGCCTGACCATCGGCCAGATCCACGGGCATTGGGGCAAAATCGCCAGCATCGAATCCGGCACTCCGGTGCCGCTCCAACTCGGCGGCACCGTCGGTCCAAAAGCCGCCCAAAGCTGGGTCTAACTCAAATGGCTTGATCGCACCGGCGAACCCGACCCGCTCGACACTATCGTCATCCTCGACCCGCCGCACCGTGTCCAGGCCGGCGACGTCATTGCTTATCTCAGTGAATACCAACGCGCAGGCGACGTCACCACCTTGCCGCCCCAACCCATGCGGCCGCTGTTGCACCTCGAAACCTTTACTGGCGACGACCTGCCGAGCTATCTGGCCCGAAGCCGCGCCCGCGCCGAACAACTGCCCAAGCCCGACCAAACCCTGGCCGACGAGGCAACCGTCCAAGCAAGCGCCGATTCCCCCACCGGCAGCTTATGGGCCAAGCTACAGCAAACGCAAGCGGCCCCGGAGCTAACGACGTTTCGGGCTTAGCGTGGTTTTTCTTTGCGTTTTTTGAAGCGACCCCATGTCAAACGCTTCGCGTGCGCATTCGGTATTTCGCGTTGTATGCACCGAGATCTCATCAAAACGATACAGTCAAGCTGAAATCCGGTTCAGCGTTATGCTGACGCGCCCCTTCTCCACGGCCTCTACGAGCGAACACAGATCATGCCCGGCATCTCCCCCACACCCTCGTCGTCGGAAACACCAGCTCTAGACGCGTCTGACGCGCTGGAACCCGCGGCTAGCCGTCCCCCCCGGGCGATGGCAAGTTCAACAGACCCACGCCTACCGCAGCCTCGCTCGTCGGTCCGCGATCATTCATCCCCCATACCTCGTGGGCCGCGCCAAGTTTTGCCGCTAAGTGACTTGTCCGGGCGCAAGCAAGCCTTCCTTGCCGACGGCCACCCCAAAACTTCGCAACGGATATCGGTCGAGACGCTAGGCAAAGTGGCTGATGGAAAAAACGGCAAGCATCAAATAGAAATCCAGATCAACGGCGACGGTACTGCATTGCGACAATCTCAGGCCAATTGGCGTGTCCGGAACGGCGTCACACCGGCATCGCCAGACGACATTTACCAAGCAGTCAAAGAAATCAGCGGCAATCTCGAGCCAATCTTTCAAGAGCATTTGACCGACCAGCACAAATTCACGGATGCCTTGAACGCCAATCCAGCACTGCGAGGAGTTTTCGAAGAAGAAATGGCCCAGACTGTCGGGCTAAGCTCAAGTGAAGCGGTGCACGATATGACAGCGGTTTTAGTCAAGGCGCAACAGGAGAAACGCGCGGTTGGATACGTCTATACCACGCTCAATCCGATGGAGGCAAAAGGAGTCGGTAAAGGCTTTGGACATTCCGACTCTTACATCATGGTGTCAAATGGCCGCGTCCTGAATCTCGTGCCTTACCCGACAGCGGCTTGCGACGAAGTCCGCCAACAGTTGATCGACAAAAAAATTCCGTTCGCATCGGCGGATTTCTCAAGCCTCATTACTCCTGGGCGGCCCGTGAACATGCAGGCCGATGCAGCGGCCTGCGGCTCTTTGGCGGTCAGCCAAATGAAGGAATATCTGAAAAACCATGCGCAGCAGCTTAAAGAGCATAGCTTGGTGATCTGTGGCCTGAAAGATATGGGCGTAGGTGTCGATTTTCTGCTGCCCTCTCCCGAGGCGCTTCGCTATAGCCAAGCCGCGCTGCCATTGAAGATCGCGAATGCGATGGTGCGTGAGAGCGGCGACCGGGCTCAAATTGAACATGACGGTCAGCGGTATTCGGTGGCGACATTGAGTGGGATGATGCGCAGCGGCACCCATTTCGAAACCGCATTTGGAGGCAAGTTAGAAGACCTTGACGCATTCCGTCAGCGCTGGTGCGCCGCGATGGACAAGGCCGAGGACAAGCGTGACGCATTGAACTTCGGCGCAGCGTCTGGCGTGCAGAACGGCACTCTTGCACAAGTGTCTCAACGGCACGCCAAGCTCGGTTGATCTGTTCGGTTTTTTAGAAATTCACGCCCCCTACCGATCCAACCACTCCACCAGCGGCTTCCACTGCTCCAGATCTTTCTCCACCCGGCTGCGTGCCACATCCCAGATGGTCAAACCCTGGGCTGCGATTTGCACGTAGTTCTGGGTGTCGCGCAAAAACCCCAATACCGGCAACGACAGGCTTTCGACAAAACGCTGGAGTTGCTCGGCCGAGCGGGTGCGGGCATCGACGCGCATGCCGACGACGGCGACTTCGATGCGGCCTTTTTTGACGGCTTTTTCGTGGGCGAGGCGTTCGAGGAAGGCTTGGGTGGCGAGAATATCGAATAAGGACGGCTGTAGCGGGACGATGATTTTGTCGGCCAGTTCGAGCGCCGCATCCAGCAAGGGGCCGTTAATTCCGGCGGGCGTGTCGATAACGGCATGCTCCAGCCCTTTGGGCGGCCGGGCCGGGTGGTCGGGGTTGACATCCCAGTATTCGATCGCGGGCAGGGTCTGCGGCCTTATTTCAAGCCAGGCACGCGACGATTTCTGGTGGTCGAGGTCGGCCAGCGCGACCCATTCTCCACGCGAAGCGTACAGGCCGGCCAGATTGGTCGACAGCGTGCTTTTTCCGACTCCGCCCTTGGGATTCGCGACTACGATGACCGCCATGACACCCTCCTCGCCGAATTTGAGAAGTTTATTATCATCGAAACGGGGCTCGATGTGTCTATCGCCTCAAAACCATCGACTTCAGCGCAACAATAATTTGTCCGCTGCCGCCGTCACAGGGTCGCCGGGACGCCGCGGCCCGGCTACAATCGGGCGATGACTTCTACCGATGCAAGCAACTCAGCCGCCGCAGGCCTCCATTTCATCCTGGGCGGCGCCCGTTCCGGCAAAAGTGCCTATGCCGAGCAACTCGCCTTGAATTCGGGACGTGCGGTGAGTTATCTCGCCACGGCCCGCATCGGCGACCGTGAATTTGCCGAGCGTGTTGCGCTGCACCAAGCGCGCCGTCCGGCTGGCTGGGCCCTGGTCGAAGCCCCGTTAGATCTGGCCGGTGCGCTGGAAACCGCGGCCCGGCGCGGCGATGTGGTGCTGGTCGACTGCCTGACCTTGTGGCTGGTCAATTTATTATGTCCGCCCGACAGCGAAGCGCCCCTGCCCGATTGGCAAGCCCGGATCGATGCGTTCGCCGACGCGCTCGAGCGCACCCAGGCTAGCGTGCTGATTGTCAGCAATGAGATCGGTTTGGGGGTGGTGCCGATGGGCGCGTTGACGCGCCGTTATGTCGATGAATTGGGCCGGCTGAACCAAAGGATCGCCGCCCTGTGCGACCGGGTCACCTTGATGGTTGCAGGGATTCCGATGGCGGTGAAAAGCCCGGCTTGAGGGCGCTGCCGACATGGCGCATGCGGTGGCGCCTCGGACCGCAAAGAGGGCGGTAATTTCAGGGGCGGCTAAAGCGGCAAAATCACCTTATCGAATATTCGACCGGCGATCAGGTAGCCCATGCGGCAATGGCACCCTGGCCACCCACGCCCGGCCCCACCCGGGCCGGCGCCTAGCTATTCCAAGCCACCAACGTCCAGCCAGGCGCCCCGCGCCGCGGTTGAAAACGGCAGATCGCGCCGAGGTCAAGCTGCCAATCCAGACATGCCGCCAAGGGCAGGCGCAACGCCTGCGCGGCCAATACCCGCATCACACCGGCATGCGTCACCACCACCATCGCGCCCGGGGCAGCCGATGGCGGGGACAGGGATTCGAACTCGTTCAACCAATGTTGCACGCGCAGCGCCAGTCGCGCTACGCTTTCGCCGCCATGAGCGCAGGCGTGTTCGATATCGGCCGCCCATTGGTCCAGTTCCGCGCGCGGTACCCGATCCCAGGCTTGCAGTTCCCAACGGCCGAAGTCGATTTCCTGCAAGCGCGCATCGGTCGACAGCGCTGCATTGAAGCGAGCGGCCAACAGTCGCGCGATCTCGCTGCAGCGCGACAAAGTACTGCTATGAAATTGCAGGTTGCCTTGCGGGCACATCGCCTCCACTCGCGCCGCCAGACGCGCGACCTCGGCCTGTGGCGGCAGGGCCAGCGGCACATCGCTTTGCCCGTAGCACATGCCGCCGGCAAGCGCGACCGCGGGATGGCGAATCAGGATCAGGTCCATGCCAGCGCCAAGAGATAGAGGGCAAGTTCGCTGAGTTGTTGCGTCAGCCCCAGGCAATCGCCGGTATAACCGCCGAGCCGGCGCTTGAACCAATGGGCCAGGAAAGCGCGCAACAGCAACAGCAACAACAATGCGCCGCACGCCCAGCGCCAGTCCGGCCAGATCAGGCAGACCAGGCCGGTAAGTCCCGCCACGGCGGCAGCACCGAGACCCAGACGTTGTGCCAGCGGTTTGGCCCGGCCTTGGTCGCGCACATAATCGAGACTCAGCATCAGGCTGATGGCAGTGCTGCGGCTGGCGGCGTGCGCGCCAATCATCAGCCAGGCTACACGCGCACTCGGCAAGGCAGTCAGCACCTGCCATTTCAGCAGCAAGGCAAGCACCAGGGCAATCGCACCGAAGGCGCCGATGCGCGAATCATGCATGATGCGCAAAGTGTCTTCGCGCGTGTAAGCACCGCCGAAGGCATCAAAACAATCGGCCAGACCGTCTTCGTGAAACGCGCCGGTGATGAGCAAGGTGGCGGCCATCGACAGCAACACCGCAACGCTGGGCGGAAAGCGCCGCAACGCCAGCAAGTACACCGCCGCCCCAAGCGCACCGACCGCTACGCCGACCACAGGAAAATAACGCGCCGAGCCGCTCAGGTAATCGGCTTCGTAACCGACCCAACGCGACAGCCCGGCGGGCAATGGCACCCGCGTGAAATAGACCCAGGCCGTCAGGGCAAAACGGATTTCGTTACCCAGTCTTTTACGTAGTCGCCGCAGGAGTAGCATCGGCCCGCTGGCGATCAGCATGGTGCGCTCATGGCTTAATCGGCGCGTTCGCTGACACCGGCTTCGCCGAAGCTGGCCATCTGATTCAGGAAGGCTGCGGCGGCTCGCAGCAAGGGCAATGCCAGTGCTGCGCCGGTGCCTTCGCCTAAACGCAGGCTCAGTGCCAGCAAGGGCTCGGCCTGAAGAAATTCAAGCAGTTTGCGATGTCCGGCTTCGTCCGACTGATGGGCGAACACGCAATAATCACGCACGGCGGGCACCAAAGACACGGCCACCAGCAGTGCGGTAGTAGCGATAAAACCATCGACCAGAATGGTCATCTGCGCTTCGGCGGCGGCCAGAAAGGCGCCCGTCATCATGGCAATCTCAAAGCCGCCGAAGCAGGCCAAGACGGCGAGCGGGTCGGACCCGTCGATCTGCCGATGCCGTGCCAGCGCCGCTTCCAGAATCGCTTGTTTGCGCGCCAGCCCGGCGTCGTCGAGACCGGTGCCGCGCCCGACGCATGACGCCAGCGGCACGCCGCACAATACACTCATCAAACAGGCAGCCGACGAGGTATTGCCGATGCCCATTTCACCAAAACCGATCACGGTAGTGCCCAGCGCGGCGTGATGTCGCACCCGCGCAGCACCGGCGGCCAGTGCCTGCTCGACCTGAGCCCGGGTCATCGCGGGTTCTTCGGCAAAATTACGCGTGCCCTGCGCCACCGGAATGTCGATCACCGCAGACAGATGCTGCAAGTCCGCCGCAACCCCGGCGTTAATCACTTCCAAAGCCATCCCGGCGACACCGCTCAGCGCATTGATGGCAGCCCCGCCCGCCACAAAATTGGCCACCATCTGCACCGTCACCGCTTGCGGATAAGGACTGACCCCGGTGGCGGCAATGCCATGATCGCCCGCAAAAACCAGCATCACCGGATGCAGAATCTGCGGTGCGGTACTGCGTTGTATCAATCCCATCTGCAACGCCAGCGACTCCAGGCGGCCCAGGCTGCCCGGCGGTTTGGTCTTGTACGCGATCTTGTCGCGCAAAGCCGTTTCCAGCGACCGGTCGAGTGGGGCAATCATAGGTAGTTCGAAAGTCATCAATGGGTTCCGGCAACGCGCTAGATGCGCCAGGTTTAGATTCGGAGTAACAGTCAATTAACGCTGGGTTAAAGTTTATTTCATGTTCAATGCGCGGGAACCAACGCCTCATGCCCCGCGCTTTCGATCAGGAGCAAAGGATAGCCGAAAGCGCGGCTGGCATTGCCGGCGCTCAGAACCTCACGCGCCGGGCCCGCATCGACCAGACCCGTGCCGTCCAACAGCAAGGCATGACTGGCGTAACGGCGTGCCAGATTCAGGTCGTGGCAGGAAAATATTATCGTGCCGCCGGTCGACGCACGCAGCGCCAACAGCTTCAAACAATCGATCTGATGATGCAAGTCGAGGTGCGCCAGCGGTTCGTCGAGCAACATCAAGGCGGCATCCTGACACACGGCGGCAGCCAATGCCACACGCTGGCGTTCGCCGCCGGACAGCGACAGGATATCGCGTGCGGCAAATGCGCCCAAACCCAGCGCGGCCAGCGCCGCCAGCGCCGCGGCCCGATCCGCTGCCTGCTCCCAGCCCCAACCGGCAAGATAAGGATGGCGGCCCAGCAACACGGTTTCGAAGACGCTGGCGCTAAACACATCGCGCAGCGCCTGCGGCATCAGAGCACGCCTTTGTGCGAGCTGGTTGCCGGGCCACTCGGCCAGCGCCCGGCCGTCGAGTTCAACCCTCCCATGCGCGGGCAACTGCAAACCGGCCAAGGTCGAAATCAAGGTGGTTTTACCGGCACCGTTGGGACCGGCGATACACCAGATTTCCCCCGGCGCAAATTCGAGGTTCAGGCCGCTGATCAAGGTACGTGCCCCCGCCGCCAACGTCAGATCACGCGCGGCCAGTCGCGCGCCGGCGGGCAACACGGTAGGCAACACGGCGGACTCCGCGGCCGATAACAGCGAGGGGCGGCGCGGGCTCAATGACGTCTCCTGAGCAACATCCAGAGAAATACCGGCACCCCGGTGATCGCCGTAATCACGCCGACCGGCAACTGGGCCGGCGCCACCACGGTACGCGCGGCCAGGTCGGCTACCATCACCAAGGTCCCGCCGCCCAGCGCGGCCGCCGGCAGCAGCATGCGCTGGTCGTTGCCGAAAGCGATGCGCAGCATGTGCGGCACCACCAGACCGACAAAACCGATGGTGCCGCCCGTCACCACCGCGGCCGCAGTCGCCAACGAGGCCAGTAAATAAATCCTTAGCCGCAGCCGGGCCACGGGCACCCCAAGCGCCTGCGCCACGGTTTCACCGCGTAACAGCACGTTGAGCCGCGGTGCGGCCAACATGCTCGGCACCAACACCAAAACCAACACCAGCAGAGCGGGCCAGGCACCGGCGGCACCGTTCAAATCGCCGGCCAGCCAGAACAACATGCCGCGCAGACCGCGTTCGGGCGCCAGGGTCAACAGCAAGGTAATCAATGCGCCCCACCCTGCGGCCAGCACCACCCCGGTCAACAATAAACGCGGCGAAGCTTCTACCGGATCGGCACGCCAGAATTCGCGGCGGGCCATGCCCAACACAAACACCACGGCCAGCAAGGCACCGGCAAAAGCACCCGCATCCACGCCCCACCACGGCAGCATCAGCAGCATTGCCGCCAAGGCGAAACTGGCGGCGCCGCCCGAGACGCCCAGCACATAGGGGTCGGCCAGCGGATTGCGCAACAACACCTGGAGCAAGGCCCCCGACAAGGACAACAAGGCGCCACAGGCAAAACCGGCACCCGCGCGCGGCAGTCTTAGCGAACGGACGATCTCGTCGGTCAACCCGCCGTCGGGCTGAAACATCGCATGCGCCAAGGCCCGCCACGAAATCGCCACGCTGCCCAAGGATAACGACGCGACCAAGCCCGTCAAAGCCAGGACCGCCAGCACCGACCAGATCGTCAGCGCGCGTGACGCAGTCATGCTGCGCAGGGCCGGTTGCGGCAGGTGGCGTTCAGCACTCACTGCTGCAACCAGCCCAAGGTGAGATAAGCGCCGCGTCCCGGCGTGTTGTAGGTGTCCAGCAGTTCATAGAGTGGGTTGAAAACGTTATCGAAGCCGCCCGTCACATACCGGGATTTGCTGATGTTATAGCGTGCGGTCAAGTTAAGCACGCCCTAAGCACCGAGATCGGTGCCGCGGTGGTTGCGCACGTTTTCGTTTACCGTTGCCGGAGGCAGGACAGCTTGGCCGGTCCGGAGGGACCGAAGCTTGTTGTTTCCGGTGCTGTTTTCCGTGCTGCTTCTCATTTGACTGCGCCTGCCTGACAGCACGCGCGAGCACCAAAAAGCGGCAAGTGTAGGAGCGGGGTCGGATGACGTCAAGGTTGCTGTAAGCCGTGCCGCGCAAAACCTCCAGATACGGCTCGCAAAAAGTCATATTTTGAAAAATTTCAGGCCAATTTGCGCTGTAATCCTGATCAACTCACTGTGCGGCCGCGGTTCCGGGTTAAAATGTCGGGCTCTTGGAGTACCTAGCCGACAGGACGTAGCCGATGCTGAGTGAACTCGATCAATTGTCACAGAATATCAGCCGCTTGATTTCGATCAGCAGCCGCCGCATTCAGGCACAACGCGAAACTGAAAACCAGCTCGCGCTCGCGCACGCAGAGCGGGATGCCGCCCGCACCGCGCTCAATCAAGAGCGCGAAACGGCAGGCGCCGCGCTGGAAGCGATTCGGGCGGAACGTGATGCCCTGCGCGAAGAACGCGATGCGCTCGCCGCAAAAATCGACGATGCACAGGTGCGCCTGAATGCCATTCTCGAAAAATTGCCGCATAGCAAAAACCACCACAATCAGCTCGACCTGCTCGATGCGATGCCCGCGCAGGCCGAAGACGACGCCGAATTGATGGACGCACAACACGCCGAAGATGGAGACCACGCATGAGCGTCGCCAAGCAAATCGAAGTCACGATACTCGGCCAGCAATACCGTCTGGCGTGCCTGCCCGAAGCCGAAGCCGCATTGCTTGAGGCGGTAGCGCGAGTCGATGCGGAAATGAATAAAGTACGTGTTTCAAGCACTGTGCGCGGCCACGACCGTATCGCCGTGATGGCGGCTCTCAGCATTGCCTCGGAATTGCTCAAGCTGCAACAGAGCGTGCGTTTTGGCGAGTCGTTTCCAGCCGACGAAATCAAGCGGACCGTGAGCGATATCAACACGCGCATCCTCGCCGCGGTCGACAATCTGGAACGCTATTGATACAGTGGCAAGATAGCAAATGGCGATGCGGCGGCAGGCGAAGAAAAAATGTGTGAGAATTTTCCAAAGCCGCTGCACAATCCGCGATTGCGATGTATAGTGTGTTCAACGGGATTTCGTTTTACAGATTTTGTTGCAACGGTTTCCCTGCCTGGTGCGCGAAGGTCATATATTCCTTGAACCAATGCCTTGTGCACGGTTGTGGGATATTGTAGTGCGGGCGTGATCGTCACTCTGTCTGACGAACCCGAAGCGCTGCTAACTGCGACCACTCTTGAACCCTGGTTCAGGATGCCGACCTAGCGGCCATGGTGGGGATCTTATCTGACGGCATCGGAAATTATTCCGATGCCGTTTTTGTTTGGCGCATCGCGCTTGATGCATCGCTGCCTAGCGACTGTGCTTCGGTCCGTGCGGTTCAATGCCTGCGGTTCAACCCTCAGCAGTTCAACCGATTAATTGCGACGAGTTTCCGATGCGTTACTGGTTAATGAAATCCGAACCCGATGAAGCCAGCATCGACGATCTGGCTGCGGCACCCGGCGCAACTTTGCCCTGGACCGGCGTGCGCAATTACCAGGCGCGTAATTTCATGCGCGACGTCATGCAGCCCGGTGACGGCGTCCTGTTCTATCATTCAAGCTGTCCGCAACCGGGCATTGCCGGGATTGCGCAAGTCGCGTCGAGCGCTTATCCCGACCCCACACAATTCGCTCCCGACAGCCCATATTACGATCCCAAAGCCAGCGCCGAAAGCCCGCGCTGGATGCTGGTGGATGTCAGCTTTGTGCGCAAAATTTCACTGATTCCGCTGGCTGCCTTGCGCGTGCCGCCTGAACTCAGCGAGATGCGCATCCTGGTCAAAGGCAACCGTCTGTCGATCACTCCCGTGACCGCCGCCGAATGGCGTTTTATTACCGGCAAGTTGGCTTAATCCCGATTCAGGCATGGACCGGGATTTCACACACCCAGCTAATTCGCACAGCATACGATGACCGTAAGCTGGCCATAGAGCAACCCGGCCATGGCGCGAAGCTGGCATTATTGCCATGAAGACTCGGCACCCCCTCTCCAGCCGTGGCAAGCCGTTCCAATGTTGCGTGATTTAGAAAAGTTATTTGCCAAGATTGGTCTTACATGAATAAGTCTCAGGGCATACAGTTGCGCTGCAATTCAGCACAGCCCCGGAGACACAACATGAAAACCATCACACTATTAGCTGCAACTATCGCTCTGCTGGGTGCCCTCTCGGGATGCAGCAACTTAAGCACCCATGCCGACAACAATGCATGCAGCGGCCCACCCAGTGTATGCAATACGGACTTCGGCGCCAGGTAATACAGCGCGACAGTGCCCAGAGCGTGAGCGGGCTTGGCTTGCAGCCGGTGAGTCATGCGCTGCACGCTAGATAGTTGAGCGTGCCGAACGGATGGCAGGAACTCCTGCAACAGATCCGACACTAAATCATAGGTTCGCACTACACTGCCGACACGGGCTTTGCGCCTGCCCGGCACGTGGACTATGCTTGCCGCCGCTCACTATTTCAGGATTCCCTTATGAAAAAAACCGCGCTAGTTTTGCTGCTCAGTGCCGCAGCGTTGTCGATACCGCAGGCACAAGCGCAAACGCATAAGGTGCCGGACGAACCCAACCAAACGGGCATTTTGTCGCTGGATGCGCAGGCCAGCGTCGATGTGCCTCAGGACGTGATTCACATCACGCTGTTTTACGAACAGCAGGCGGGCGACGCGGCCCAACTGGCGGATACCTTGAACCAGCGCACCGCGCAGACATTGCGCGACGCCAACGCGACCGACCATACCGGCGTCACGCTGCATACCGGACAGTTATCGGTATCGCCGTCGACCGACCGCGATGGAAAAATTTCGGGATGGCGCGGCCGTTCCGAACTGGTGCTGGAGTCGCACGATTTCGCCGCCGCAGCCAAACTTGCGGGACGTTTGAACAGCGAGATGCAAGTCAGCAATGTCAATTTCTCGCTGTCGCCGGAAGCGCAGCGCGCGGCACAAGGCAAGCTCAGCGGCGAGGCAATCGCCAGCTTCCGCCAGCAGGCACAGGCTGCGGCACAAGCGTTCGGCTATAGCGCTTATGTGGTGCGCGAGGTCAACCTGAGCCGCAACAATAACAATCTGCCGCGCCCGATGATGATGATGGCCAGCCGCATGGCCGGCGGCAGCGCACCGGCGGAAAGTATTCCGGTCGAAGCCGGTAATGAAACCGTGACCGTCTCGGTGTCGGGTTCCATCGTAATGACCCATTGAGCCCAAATGAATCGGCTCTACGTGGACTTGGTTAAATCCTGGCCCCGGGTCAATTTTTAAAAGATCGCCTAAATTGAAAAGGGCCCCGTCCGGGGCCCTTTTCACGCGACACAGTCACCTGAAACCGGGTTCAGCTTGCCAGAACCGCCGGCGCACTCGGAAACTTGCCGCGGCGATAAGCCCACACCAGCATGATCACACCCGCCACAATCATAGGTAGGGACAACCACTGCCCCATCGATAAACCGAAGGTCAACAGGCCCAGGAAATCGTCCGGTTCGCGCGCAAATTCGACGATAAAACGGGCGCAGCCGTAGCCGATCAGGAACACCCCGGAAGCGGCGCCGATCGGGCGCAACTTGCGCGTAAACAACCACAGGATAATCAGCAGCGCAAAACCTTCGAGACACATTTCATAGAGTTGCGAGGGATGACGCGGCAACCCGTGATAGGTCAAGTAGGCTTGCAACAATCCCTGGTGTATCGCCTCGACCGGATGTGCGTGCAACCACAGCGCGTCGTCCGGCGCGGCGGTCGGAAACACCATGGCCCACGGTGCGGTCGGCGAGGTGACGCGGCCCCACAATTCACCATTGATAAAATTGCCGAAACGGCCCGCGGCCAAGCCCGTCGGCACCAACGGTGCGACAAAGTCGGTGATCTCCAGCCAGGTCCGGCCACGCTGCATGGAAAACACCATCACCGCGATAATCACGCCGAGGAAACCGCCGTGGAAGGACATGCCGCCTTGCCACACTTTAAAAATATCGAGCGGGTTGGCGAAGTAATAACTGGCTTTGTAGAACAGCACATAACCGAGCCGGCCGCCGAGAATCACGCCGAGCACGCAATAAAACAGCAAATCGTCGATATCGCCAGGACGCCAACCGGCAGCGGCAACATGCGGCTGACGCAAGCGCACCCGGCCCAGCAGCACCGCGCTGACAAAACCAATCAGGTACATCAGCCCATACCAGCGCACCGCAAGCGGGCCCAGATGAAAGGCGATAGGGTCGAAATTCGGATGGATAAACATCGGCAGGCTGAACTCGGGTAAGGGGTTAAATAATTCAAACAAGCAGTGCACGCGCTACGCCAGACAACTTCTGTGCACGGGACAACACCAATACTGCGTCCAGTCATCCGGTCAGTCAGTCAATCGCCGCCGCGCGCTCTTGCGCATACGCGCGAGCCGCCGCGATAAAACCTTGCAGCACCGGCCCGGCATCGGCGCGGCGCCACACCAGTCCGGTTTCGACCACCGGCAGCGCGGCCTGCAATGGACGATACACCACCCCGGTGCGCCGCAGGTTACGCAGCGATTGCGGCACCAGTGCGACACCCATCCCGGCTGAGACCAGGCTGACAATGGTCTGCATCTGGATCGCTTCCTGGCCGATGTACGGCGTGATGCCGGCCGCGCCGAAACAGTCCATTATGATGTCATAAAAGGCTGGCGCCAGACGCCGCGGAAACACAATCAATGGCGCGGCGGCAATCTCATGCAGGGTAACGGCATCGTTTTCGCGCCCGCCCACCAGGCGCGCCTGTGCTTCCGACATCGCCACTACCAGCGGTTCGCGCGCAATCGGCAAATACTCAAGATGATTGGCAAACCGCGCCGGCAGCGGCGGAATGATCAAACCGGCGTCGACCCGGCCGGCCCATAATTCCTCGAACTGCACATCGCTGGTGGCTTCGGTCAATTGCAGCCGGACTCCCGGGTAACGTTCGCTAAAGCGCTGCAGCAAAGGCGGCAGTACGCCATAGTCGGCGGTCGAGACAAAGGCCAGCGATAATACCCCAACCTCGCCGCGCGCCAGACTTTGCGCCATCGGCTGCAAACCGTCGGCCGCCGCCAGCAGGCGCCGCACCTCGGGCAACAGATCGCGCCCGACCGGGGTCAGTTCGACCGAACGTTTGGTGCGCAAAAACAGCGGCGCACCCAGCGCTTCTTCCAAGGCGCGGATCTGCTGCGACAAAGGCGGTTGAGTCATCGACAACCGCAGCGCCGCACGGCCGAAATGACATTCTTCGGCAACCGCCACGAAGTAACGTAGCTGACGTAGATCGAAAGACATGAGCGGGGTTCCCGAAGTTGCTGCAAAAAATCGCGTTGATCCGGCCTGCACGCATCACCCCCGACCCGTGGCAAGCGTCCCGCCCCGTTATCAGGCGAAAGCGCTGACTGCACTTTTCGCAGCCGATGCTATCCGCGTGCCGCGTGAGTCGCGACCGTCGATATTGTGACCCGCATGGACGATCGACAGAATAGGCGCATGGCACAGCGGGCATATAATAACAACATCGGATAGTAACGTCGGCGACAACTCCTTTGCTGGCAGTCCCCGCTTTGCCTCGCCTGCGTTGCCGCCGCTACTCCATCTGACGCTCCCGCCAGAATCCGTTGCGCCCCGGCCTCCCGACTCAGGCAAAAGCCGCCGCGACAAGTCGTGTGGCGTCGGCGATTACCTTGGGCAAACCATCGTTGCTGCGATCGGGCCGGGCAACGAAGATGGCCAAAAGTAACGGTGCACGCAGCGGCGGCCAGATAATTGCGATATCGCCATTCAGGCCATTGACCCCGCCCGCGGTTTTATCGGCTACGCGCCAAGTTGAGGGCACCCCTGCCCGGATTCGCTGGGCCCCCAGCATGCTGCCTAATAACCAAGACTGCAGCAGGGCGGCTTGCGGCGCGGGCAATGCACCAGAAAGCACGATTTTTTGCAAATCGCCGAGCATCGCCAAAGGCGTGGTGGTATCGCGCGGGTCGCCGGCAAAACCCGTATTGACCTCGGGCTCCTTACGGTCGAGACGGGTGATAGGGTCGCCCAGCGTACGTGCATAGGCGGTCACCGCCGCGGTACCGCCCAGCACGTCGAGCAGCAAGTTACCGGCGGTATTGTCGCTATAGCGGATGGCTGCCGCACAGAGTTGTTCGGCGCTCATTTGCTGGCCGACATGCTGTGCCGTGACCAGCGCACCCTCTATCAGATCTTCCTGGCGAATCAGGATAGTTTGCTGCAACAGCCTGGGTTCGCGGGTACTGCGCAACAGCAAGGCCGCGACCGCCAACACTTTCCAGGTGCTGCACATAGGGAACAGCTCGTCGGCGCGATAGGCGATGCGTGCTCCGGTGCCGGTATCGAATGCCGCCACGCCCAAGCGCGTGCTGGCGCCCCGTTCCAACTGGGCAAAGCGGGACGCGAGTGCCGTTGCGCGCGCGGCGGCGCCAGTGGCATCTGCGCCGATGGCTGGCGGCGACGCACTGCAGGCCGAAACCCACGGCACCGTAAGCAGCGTCGAGACCAACATGCGCCGCCGAGAGAGATCAGTCATGAAAAATTTCCTTGTGAGTGGGCGGTGCTTGATAGTGATAGCTGATGGTGGTACCCGATGGCGTTGGCCGACGGTGGCGGCTAAGCAGCGCCGGGCGAGGTCCGACACCGCGTTATGCGAGAAGTAGCCACATGGATGGATCTCATCACACGATATACAAGCGCCGCCCCTATCTCATGCAGGAGCGCTTAAATCAGACCCGCGATGAGCTCAAGACTCTGCCCCGCTCGACCGGCGCGACGAGCTGCCGGGACCGACGCAGCGTCCGCACCGCGGGTTCCCCGTGTGTGAGTTGGTGTGCCGACCGATATGCGCGTCCGATTGCGAGCCGGATTGATCCACGCTAGACTGCCGCTCACGGCTTTATCCGGCCCCCTGCCGCGCTCGACGCTGGTTTTGAGCAGGCTCAACCTGAGTTATCCACGAGGTTTGCATGACATATCGCGTACGCTCCGCAGCATGGTTATTAGCCGCTCTGATCGGCGGCACCGCCGCGCTCCCCGCCACGGCACAAACCGCGCCGCCGGTGAAAAAGATCGTGGTCAGCCAAAACGACCTGCCGCGTTTTACCTATCCGCTGAGCGGCTCGGCCAGTGCACTGGTGGGCGCCGATGACGCCACCTTCAAGCCGCTGCTGACCCAAGTCCGCGCCAATCTGGACCTGGTATTGTCGGGATACGAAATTAAAGACCGCGCCACGCTGCGCCAGTTCACCGAACTCAAGCTCAATCTTGAAGACCTGGCGGGCGACAACCAAACCGCGCTGGCTACGCTCGCGACGTTGCGGGACCTGCAGGACAAACCCGACGCAAAACTGACCACCGGCCTGTCCGAAGAAGCCATCCTGAAAGCCCGCGTGCAAATCGGCGCAAGCAGCGGCCCGGCCTATGAGCAAGCCGTGCTCAAAAACTATAGCGACACCGTCAATGCCCTGCCCTGGAATGTGGTGCAGGACATCGTCAAGGAGCAGGAAGCGCATCTGGAGATCGCCTCGGCCGAGCTGATCACGGGCAGCATCAAGCGCAATCTCGACCCGATCGCCGCCCACTCCGGCACGCTGGACCAGGACAGTGCCGCCACCTTGGTCGGCGCGCGCCACGCCATCCTGGTCACCCTGCCGCTGAAAGCACAACTGAGCAGCACCCTTAAAACCTACATCGCCGCGCACAATGTGGTGAAGCCGGATATCTGGGCCGCGCGCGACGTCACGCTGACTTCCGACCAGAAACTGACGCCGGTGCTGATCGGCATTTGGGATTCGGGCGTGGATACCGCCTTGTATCCGCACCAGCTTTATACCGATCCCCATCCCGGCGCGCATAGCCCGCATGGTCTGGCTTACGACCTGCACGGAGATATCTCGACCAGCGACCTGGAACCTATCACCGACGCGCAGCGCAAACACTACCCCGATCTCTTGACCTTGTTTCAAGGGCTGGACGATCTGGACAATCAGATCGACTCGGCCGATGCCAAACAGATGCGTTCATTGGCCGCGAACACTCCGTCCGATCAACTGGCGGTCACGCTCAAGGAACTCGATTACTTCGGCAACTATATGCATGGCACCCATGTGGCCGGTATCGCGGTGCGCGGCAATCCCGCGGCACGCCTGGTGGTGGCTCGCTTTAATGACAATATCCCGAACCTGCCGTTTGCCCCGAGCCCGGAATGGGCGAATAAATTTGCCGGCAATTTCGAGGCCATGGGCGATTATTTCCGCACCCACAACGTGCGCGTGGTGAATATGAGCTGGGGCGATACCGTCGCCGAATTCGAAGAAAGCCTGGCCAAAACCACCTCGGAAAAAGACCCGGTGGCGCGCAAGAAACTCGCGATGGAAATTTATCAAAACTGGCGTAACGGCGTCGTGACCGCCATGAAGAGCGCACCGAACACCTTGTTTGTCGCGGCGGCGGGCAACTCCGACAGCAATGCCGGTTTCGAAGAAGATGTGCCGGCCTCGCTGCATCTGCCTAACTTGCTGGTGGTCGGCGCGGTGAATCAAGCCGGTGATGAAACTTCGTTCACCAGCTATGGCGACACCGTGGTGGTGGACGCAGACGGGTATCGCGTCGAAAGTTATGTCCCGGGCGGCACCCGCATGAAAGAGTCCGGCACCTCGATGGCCTCGCCCAACGTGGCGAATCTGGCGGGGAAATTATTCGCGCTTGATCCGTCGCTCACCCCTGAGCAAGTGATTGCGCTAATCAAGCAAGGCGCCGATGCCAGCGCCGACGGGCGGCGCCACCTGATCAACCCGAAAGCCACGGTAGCGTTGTTGCCCAAGCAATAAGCGTGGTCAGCGGCTGAATCAAAGCAGCACGCCGCGGGCAGGTATCCAGATACCCGGCCCGCGGTGACTTCACGACCGATTTACGCCCAGGCGGCCGGTGAACTACCCAAGGCCGCCGCCGGATAATCCCAATGCATGAGCGCACCCTCGACGCTCGCCGGAGGCAGCACGCGCCGCGCCGGGCCCCAGGCCGTGAGTTCCATCGTATCGCCTTGATCGTTGCGCCC
>Ga0302306_10000765_pt1 | contig 18923 bp, 17 predicted proteins | sample III_Palsa_E3_1_FD_198761 | JGI IMG/M metagenome (GOLD analysis project Ga0302306, IMG submission 198761) | Peat permafrost microbial communities from Stordalen Mire near Abisko, Sweden - III_Palsa_E3_1 | ecosystem: Environmental > Terrestrial > Soil > Palsa > Peat permafrost | place: Sweden...
GATGCCGACGCCGCCCGCGTCCGAGCACTCGCCGCCTACAAAGATTTTCTTACGCTGTGGAAAGACGCCGCCCCCAGCCTCCCCGTCCTCATCGCCGCCAAATCCGAGTACGCGAAGTTGCAATAGCAACAGCACGGTGTTCCAGTGAGTCGGAATCTTTGCCTCAGTGCCTGGTAAGTCGGATTACCGGACAGGTCCCGCAAGCCCTTCCTTTTCGACAACCCTGCTCTACCCAGCGCGTAGACCCTTTCCCTCGCTCACCGTGTCACCGTCTCCTTCTTTTAATTGGTAGAAAACGATCGGGTCTGTTCCATTTTATTCTAGCCCAACTATTTTCACTTCGATGTGTAGTCGGATTACCGCACATTTGCCATACCATCGCTCCGCTTACCGCGTTAATCAGGCACTTGCAACCTGCGAGATATTCAGAGTTGCGCGCCGAGCGTTGTATAATGCTCAAAACCTACGGGCATGAACCGATTGACTAGATATTGGTTTCTGTTTGAGCCCGACCCGTCGCCCACTGCACTAAATCAGGGCTGCGGCGTATCGGCCTACGGCTATGACGATGCCTTGGCGCTGCTAAAGGAAAGAGTTTTCAAGGGTGGCACCCTTCCCCGGATTCTCGAATTGAAGGAAAATGTTGATATTTCACTTCTGGAAGACAAACATGTTCGACCGAACATGGAGAACCCGACAATCCGCGGCATTTGGTATCCGAAGGGATACGCTGAACCCGCACGCTAACTCCTGATAAATCGGATTTACCGGACAAGTTCAAGTGATGGTCAGGACGGCCAAGGTAGTTTTCCTCAGGTTATCTGCGACCTTGACGAGCGAATCCGAATTAGCCCCCAGCTTCGTAAAATATTCTTCGGCATGAGACCAAGTTCGGAATCGGATAGAAGGAACAGCCTGCTTCTGGCCTTCGGACTCGATGGCGGTTTTTGGTGTGCCAATCTCAGTGATGTCCACTGAGAGCACGGTGCGATTGAGACTATCGACCGGGATATTGGTCTCGTAATGCCTGATAAGTCGGATTACCGGACATATGAAGTAGGACTTTACTTGTCCGGTTAGCGCGTTCGCGCGGCACTGCGTGCATTAGCTGTTCATTGTCCCTGTTCGCAACAGCTATCTGGCAGTACGCTAGTTTCCGATTAGCTCGTTGTACGCACCACGATTCCCTCTCGCGCTCAAGAACCTCGCTGGAGCATTGCATACGGATGGAGGTGGGTGTACGTTAACGGTCGGCCGGGAAGACGAAGCACAAATCCCGGCTGGCCCGTCGGGTTATTGACGCTCTAGCTGCCAGCGCGTAGGCTGAACCCGCGTTCCAAAAGGGACGCAGGAGGCTTACATGAGTAAGAAGCTAGCGGTGGCAGTTCTAGGGATGTCTGTGGTTGTGGCTGGGGTAGCGTGGAAAAGGACGCTTCAAAATTCGCTGCCCGGGCACACGCTTTCGGTCGCGATGACGGCACAGGGCGGTGATCCGGTTCCGAGACCACCCGTGCCTCCCGGACCAACGGCCAACTAACCTGAACCCGATACGGGCCAAGGTTGTTTGCCAATCGAAATGCTTGGCTCGTTCGACTACGCGCTCTGGCTGACCAGCTTCCTCGCGGAAGTTTTCGTGGTGGTCTGGGCGCTGCGCCGCGGCGATTTTTTTCGTTACCTCACGCTTAACATTTATGTATTCGGCTTGGCGGCGGACACCGTCATCCGCTATGTCGTGTATAAAACTTACGGCGTCTCCTCCACGCAATACGCCTATTGCTACTACTACACCGACGCCCTGCTCACCGTAGTGATGTTTGGGGCCATTATCAGTCTCTATTCGCATGCCTTCCGCGAAAGCAAAGTTCCGGGCTACCTCCGCATCCTGGCATTTGTCTCCCTGGCCGCCACCGCCGCATATTCCCTGCTCGTCATTCAACAGAAACGCGAACTACTTGCCACTTATTTCGCCGCCGAATTCTCGGCGAATTTGTATTTCGTTGGAATGGTTCTCACCTATGTCTTGTGGACCATCGTGCTAAGACGTCGTCACGCGCGCACGCGTCTGGTGCTGATTGTCACCGCTTTTGGTATTTTCTTCGCCGGTCACACGGTCACCTACGGTCTGCATAGTTTTTTCCCTAGTGTCGAGGCCTGGCGCTATATTCCACCGCTCTTGGGTACCTGGCTCCCTCTCTCTCTTGCCTACACATTTGCAAGGGTCTCCGACCAAGATCGCATGCCGGTCACGGCGCTAGCGGGAGTTTCTTAGTGCTCCTCGCTCTGATCGTTGCGCTCGCCGTAGCCTTCACCATACATTGGGGCATCTCCTATTGCCGTGCGGCGATTTGGTCCGCGTACAACAGAGAACTCTCCGAAGAAGTCCGCAGTCTGGCTGGTTTGGACAAAGAAGGAAACGACCCGAACTCTTGTTCCCGCCTTTGGATGCTCCTGGACCTGTGTCCTCGGATCGGAGCGAAGGATTCCACCAGGCTCCGGTTGGTCCGCTTTTACTGCAGGATTCTTACCTCGCTGAACTTTCTCGCCCGTCGCCTCGGCGCTCGTTTCAGCGGCCGGTTTCAGCGCGAGCGCATGGCATGCACCCATTTTGCCGCCGTCGTGCTCGATCGCAGGCTAGCAAGCGCGCGCCAATCTCGCTCCAGAGCGCACCTGTAGTCTTGCACCCCGAATCGTCAATCAAGTTTGCATCCACAGATTTGATTGCAACGCGAATATCCCGATGCCCTATCAGCTCGGCAACAATTTTCATCGCCAACCCAATGTTGCACCAGACAAATTGGACATTCGCGCCTGACCCGATTTCGATATGATGTAAAACGCCAGTGGGAGAAAATCATTCCATGCATAGGCCATCGCGAGCGGTACTGCGTCTTTTGATCGAATTGGCGTTGATAATGGCAGCTTTCTCTTATCTACATCCTGTTTTATTAGCGCAGCAGTTTTCCCCCAGCCTTTATTCCGGGCTGCACTGGCGATCGATCGGACCGTTCCGCGGTGGCCGCTCGAATGCTGTTGCCGGCGTGCCAGGGCAGCCAAACACTTTCTATTTCGGTTCAGTCGGTGGCGGCGTATGGAAATCTGAAAATTCGGGCCGCACGTGGATTCCAATTTTCGACTCCCAGCCCGTGCCCTCCATCGGCGCAATTGCCGTCGCGCCGTCAAATCCGAACGTACTTTATGTTGGAACGGGCGAGTCCGACATGCGCTCGCAGATCTCCTTTGGCAACGGACTGTATAAATCGGTCGACGCAGGTAAGACCTGGGCTCACATTGGTCTCGATAATGCCCGGCAGATTGGCCGCATCCTCGTCGACCCGCACAATCCGGACATCGTCTTTGTTGCAGCACTCGGGCACGCTTATGGCCCAAACCCCGAGCGCGGTGTGTATCGTTCCACTGATGGCGGCGCGGTTTGGCAAAAAGTTCTGTATAAGAGCGACAACGTCGGTGCCATTGACCTCGCATTCGACCCGCAAAATTCCCGCACGATTTATGCCACGCTTTGGAGCACGCGACGCCCCCCGTGGAGTGTTTATCCGCCATCTTACGGTCCCGGCAGCGGAATATTTAAATCTACCGACGGTGGAAACACCTGGCAGCAGCTCACCCAGGGACTGCCCACCGAACGCGTAGGCCGCATCGGAATCGCCGTTGCTCCTGCAAACTCGAATTTGATTTACGCGATTATTGACGCCAAAGTCGGCGGCATCTATCGCTCGGACGATGCCGGCGCTTCCTGGCACAAAATGTCGGACGAGAAACGCATCTGGGGGCGCGGGTGGTATTTCGGCAATGTCGCTGTAGATCCGAGAAATCCCGAAACCGTGTACGTCTCAAACACTTCGCTTTATCGTTCCACTGACGGCGGCAAGAATTGGACCTCCATCAGGGGCGCGCCGGGCGGCGATGATTATCACCAGCTCTGGATTTATCCCGACGACCCGAAACGCATGATCCTTGCCAGCGATCAGGGCACTATCGTCACTGAAGACGGCGCAGTCACTTGGAGCTCGTGGTACAACCAGCCGACCGCGCAGCTCTACCACGTCTCGGCCGACTATCGTTTTCCTTACTGGGCCACCGGCGCCCAGCAGGACAGCGGTGCTGTGGGGGTTCCCGCACGCAGCGGCCACACCGAGATTTCCATGCATGATTGGACCGGGATCTGCGCGGGCGACGAGGCCGGTTACACCGCTCCCGATCCCCTGCACCCCGAAATACTCTTCGGTGACAATGTGACCAAATGCAATGTGATCACCGGTGAACTCCGCAACGTTTCGCCGGAGCTCAGCCGCAAAGGGCCATTCCGTAGAACCTGGACTCTTCCGCTTGTCTTTTCCGAGGCCGATCCTCATGCTCTGTATTTCAGCGATCAGTTTTTGTTCAAGACCTTGGACGGCGGAGATAGCTGGGCTCAGATTAGCCCCGATTTGACGCGCGAAGATCCCGGGGTACCGTCTAACCTCGATGAGGCAACTGCGGCCGACGCGCCTTCCAGCAAGCGCCGCGGTGTTATCTACACGATTGCGCCTTCGCCGATTCCTGCTAGCCCGGACTTGATCTGGATCGGCACCGACGACGGCTACATCCAGAAGACACTGGACGGCGGAAAATCATGGCAGAGCGTCACGCCTCCTGAGCTCACCCCGTGGAGCAAGATCGTGATGATGCAGGCATCGCATTTCGATCCCGACGAGGCCTACGCTGCGGTGGACCGCCATCGCCTGGAAGACAACGACCCTTATATTTACCGCACGCGCGACGCCGGTAAAACCTGGCAGCGCATTAGCAATGGCTTGCCCGCAGGGGTTTACATGCAGACCGTAAAGGAAGATTCAAAGCGCAAAGGGCTGCTGTTTGCCGGCACCGAACTTGGCGTTTACGTTTCATTCAACGATGGCGATGAATGGCAATCGTTGCAGCTCAATCTGCCACCCGTCTCGATGCGCGACCTTGCAATTCACGGAGACGACTTGATTGTTGCCACCCATGGTCGCGGCTTCTGGGTCCTGGACGACATCACGCCGTTACGCCAAATCACTGACAAACTCGCGCAGTCCGAAGCCTACCTTTTCCGGCCGGCCGATGCCATTCGCATGCACCCGGGCACCGATTACGGTTCGCCCATGCCGCACGACGAAGCGCTCGCCGAAAATCCGCCGGTCGGTGCAATGATCGACTATTTTTTGAAATCGGATGCATCAGGTCCCTTGCTGATCGAAATTCTCGATGCCAAAGGTCAACTCGTTCGCCGGTATTCGAGCGAAGAAAAAGCTCCGGCTGTGAAACCTGAAACGCTCGAGTTCCCCGCGTACTGGAGACCTGCGCCCCAGCCGCCTTCGGCTTCTGCTGGTATGCACCGCTGGATTTGGGACCTTCACTACACCGCGGTTCCAGGCAGCACACATCTCGTCGGTGATGAATTTGTTGTCGCCCCACGCGGAGTCACCGCGCTGCCCGGCACCTACACCGTAAAATTGACCGTCGCGGGCCGGAGCTACTCGCAGCCGCTCACAGTCACGCTGGACCCGCGCATACAGACTTCCCCCGCGGAATTGCAGAAGCAGTTCGACGCCGCCACCAAAGTGTCGTGCCGCCAAGCTGAAATCCTCGAAGCGCAGCGCAACGTGCAGCAGGTGCTCTCGCAAGCGCGCCAGCTTCGCTCGCAAATTCAAAATAATGCCGCGCTCGCCTTGGCCCTCGATGCGCTCATTCAGAAAGCGGAAGACGTCGCCGGAACTCCGCCAGCCCCCTTTGGCCTCATTCCTTCGAAACCGCCCAAGGAGCAGCCGGACTTATCTTCGCTGATCGCGAAGTTCGCAAAGATTTTCTCCGCGGTAAACGACGGCGACTCAGCGCCGACAACCGAGGCCATTCAGGCATTCGCCGCAGCCCGGGTGATCCTCGCTGACATAATGGCGAAATGGATTGCCCTCACCACGAAAGATCTGCCGGCGATGAACACCCGATTGAAACAGTCCGGTTTCGCCCCCATTATGCTTGCTCCTCAAAGCTCCGCTCCAGCGGCGAGCCAACCGTGTGAATCGGAAACTAACTGAATTCATTGCGCTAGCCAGCTGAGGCCAACATGCGATGCGGGGACACGAGAAAATCACGAAGGAAGTAACTCTGGAGCAAATGCGCTGAAAGCCCGGTAAGCGCGTTAATCCGGACTTGAGATTAAATTCTGATAATGTTTTTTGCGAGAACGCGCTTCCTGCCGACGAAAGCGACGCCGAAAATACCAATTGCCAGGAGCATTACCGTGGACGGCTCCGGCATCGCCGCAGTTGAGCCCGGAGCAACGAGATGGTCCTGTGCGAATGAGCTCGCCTGGGTACCGTCGTCAAATGCGTTGTTCAGCCCTGCTAATTCGATGTCGAGGTCGGTAATAGTGAAGCCCGTAACCGCTCCCCCGAGTGCCCTATCATCGAGGCTGAGAAACTGACTCACGCTAAGGCCATTGAGCCCGGAGTCTGCGCCCGTCATTCCCGTTAGAACCAAATCTCCGAAATGCAGACCCGAGGTACCCTGCAAAAGTCCAGCCGCGGAAAAGTCTATGTTGAGCTTCAATCCAGCGACTTCACCTGCGAAAATTCCAGCCGAAGTCGTCGTCGGATTTTCCAGGTCGGCATTCAGCGGTCCAACAGTCCCACTCGCTGGCAGAAAATCTCCCAAGTCCAGCCCGCTAGTAAATTCAGCAAAAAATCCCGGGCTCGCGGTCCCTATTACGAAGAGATCACCTGTCGAGGAATAAACCGAGCCGTAACCGTCGGCCAACAAGATACCTGCCGCTAGACTAGGGTCACCCCACTCCGCTTGGTCGTAAGTCACGAACGCGCCCGAACCCCAGCCATCCGCCCGAGCCGCTCGCGCGCAGACCAGACTCAAAACAAAAAGCATGAACAGAAAGCGCATGACGACCGCGCGAATAGGGGTTGTCTGAGGTGCGCGAAGCGGGCCCATTTTATCTCCTTCGACTGCGTGAGCGAGTTTCCCCGTTTTTCCCGCGCGGACGGCGGTGCGAGGACGTGATAGCGCGGTAGTCTATGCCTCGCCAAGCCAAAGTCAAGAGCCATATCCCGATTAGTTGGATTATCGGAGGCTAGGCGTACTAGAACTTCAATTGTCCGTTTAGCGCGTCAAGATGGAAGCCAATGGTTTCAATAACCAGAAAGTTCAGAACAGGCATTCCCATACATTTTTCCGGTGGCCACCGAGTCTAGTGATATTGGGATCCGAGCTAACTTCGCCGGAATAGCGGAAGAATCGGCGCGCGCCTGGATTAACTTGCGACGGGCTGCGCGCGCAGCTTCATCACCAAGCCGGCGACTTCTTTAACGTTAGGAACGCCGTACAAACCCACCACGATTTGCGTGGTTCCGTTGTTCGTGCGCGCCACCGAGTTTGTGCGGATCAACACATCACCCTTCCCGTCGGGACGCTCGCGGTAATTCACTCCGGCAATATCGGTGGGAATGATCGATTTCACGCTGCGGCTGCTGGTGCCGCTTATCAGCATCACGCGGCGATTGGTGACTGCATACACACCACTGCGTCCTTTCAGATATATCCATAGCGGCGACAAGGTCACTCCAACGCCGATGAGAAGAAATGGCAATCCGAAGAGTGTGAACACGCTGAAGCCGCCGGCTAAAGTATTGGGGTGGTTCGCCAGATTGTGCGTGTTGCGATAGGCGTTACTCATGAACGAAAAAGCAAAGGCCGCGAACGGAATCCCGAAGAGCGCGACCGGCAGTGCCGCCATGGCTGATCGGCCCGGATTGGCTGGTCCACTCCAAAGAAGGCTTTCGCCGCCTTGCAGTTCCGATTGAGCGCAAAGCTGCTCGTCGCCGGGGTTCATAGTGTCCTCCTGATTCTCAAGAAATGTCGTTGAGATAATTTTAGCCGCGCCGGAAGGCCTCTGTTTCGAGGATTCGTTGCTTTCTGCCCTAACAATTACCTGACCGGACGAACAGGTGATCTGGCTTCGCGACGCCCCGCGACGCTCAAGGCCGCGTCACGGGCTACACCTACCACCGCTGGGACGGCCAGGAAATCCACGCTAAAAAGATCAAGTAATCAATCCCGAAGCGGACGTCCAACTCCAAATAAGCCGGATAACCGGACATCGAGTCCTAACTAGCCTTCCGATTTATCCCCCTGGAAGAACCAATGAACGCCATATTTATCGGCAAGGTGTCCGTAAGTCCCGAACGGCAAATCCCGCAAATCATCGAGGAGCTCTTTGCTTGCTCCCACAGCGAGCTTGTCGAAAATTGTGCGCAGCTCGTGATACTTCCCGCCGGAAATATAAAGCGCGACGGTGTTGCCCTGCTTCGGCGTGCGCGTGGCGTGCAGCCAGTCTGTCCCCGAAAACTCTAGGAGGCCGCTCTTCAGGTTGGCGAAAGCCACTTTGTCATGCTGCTCAGCTGGCATTTGGGCTTTCATGGGCGTGTCGCCCACCTTAGTGACGGCAAGCTCTCCACCCAGACACCCTTGGTAAAAAGTCATCGCTTCGGCGCAGTTGCCATCAAAAAGTAAGAAGGGCATGAGCTTCATCAGGATCTCTCCTCTTAACATTCTTCCGCTTTATAGCACAGAACCATTCAAGTCCTGGTTAGTCGGATAATCGGAAACTTGAATTCCACATGTACGATTTGCGCGGTAATCGGGACCTAGGCTTGACGGTCCCTTTCTTAACTGGCGTATACCCTTGTCGAGGTTCTTCGCATTTGGGTACTCCGACAAGTCGCGATGGCGCACTATAACGATTCGCCGTCTACATGCATGAACGAGTCTCCGGTCTTAGTCGTCATTTCGTCTAGTAAGTACCTGAAAACACCCTTTAGCCCCATGAATCTAATTTCCAACACCGGGGCGTTCTTTGGGGCGTTAAATGCGACGGTCTTGTGCCAAAACGTATTGTCCAGCCCTAGGGGGTAAATGTTTATATTGCCCACTAGATAATTCGTTGGGCATTCTCCGGAATCAAATTCGCCTGATTGCTTGGCGGTATCAAGTTGTTTGACTAGGTTGCTGATCTTCACTCTGGCTGTTTGAGAGAGGTTTGACGGCTGTTTCAGTCCGTAATAAACAAACACTATAATTGTGTCTTGTTGAGCTTCGTTTCTTAATAAGTCTTTGTATGGGAGAAGCGTTTTGACAAGTTGAACTGCCTTTTCCTTTTGATTCGGCAATTGGTCGACATTCCTCAACCCGGTCATCAACGGTCCAAAATCGTGATTCTTTTGAGTTGAAATGTACCCTATCAAAGGCGTGAGATTCTTTTCGCTGCGATTACCGACGAATGTTCGAATCTGAATTTCATCAGGGTCTATAGCCTCTAATGAAAGAAACTGGTCGATCTGCTCAGGAATCGCTTCAGAATTCGCTAGTGCTGCGCCGTATGCGAATTCGTGCGGCGGAAGACCTCCGCCCCTTGCCCAAACCTTCACAACTACAAACACTAGCAGAGCAGCAAACACTACCGCGGTAACCACCGCTGGCATGACTCTCATAACCGAGGCTCGGCTCCCTTATAGAAGGTCTCGAATTACTAAATACTACATTGCGGCCCGGATAGTACCACTCCTAGAGGCCGCTGACACGGCAACGTGCTGAGACCGAGCTAAATTTGAGCAGTGCCTGGTAAGTCGGATAACCGGAAAGTTGGAGGCTAATACCCACTTCGAGGCTTGAGACGTAGACATCGGACATTTCGCTGACGTAGAGCCGGGGAAATGGAACAATCCAAATCGACTCTTCTGGTGATTGCACTCCTCAGTTTGTTTGAGGTGAGCGCTATGTCAAACGTGCGAATTTTAATCGTGGACGATAAGCCATTGGTAAGAAAAGGAATCCGGATGTTTCTAGAGCTAGAGGAAGGTTTGACGGTTTGCGGAGAGGCTGCGGACGGACTTGAAGGAATCAAAAAAGCTTTTGACCTCAAGCCGGACGTCGTGCTGCTGGACCTGAGCATGCCGAATCTCGATGGTCTCGACGCTACGCAACTCATTCGCCAAGGTTCGCCGAACGCGGAAGTTCTGATCGTCACGAACCACGAATCGCTTGAAGCAGCGCGACTGTCGGCCCAAGCGGGAGCCAGCGGCTATGTGACAAAATCACTGATTCCGCGCGATCTTGTGCCAATGGTCAAAGAAGTTATGAGAAAGCACGCAGCTTAGCCCAGCCGGCACGTGACCAAATCGTTTCCTGCTACTTTGAAGGGCACAGCTTTGACTTCTTGACGCCCGTGCAGAGTTTCTCGCGGATGGTGACAAGCTGCAGGCCTTTCACGGCGATCACCTGGGGTTGTCCGTGTTGGACTGCATAAATCGTTGTCGTATCGCTAACAATCCGATTGCTCTGATCAATAGCGAGGCATCGTACTGCTACGTCCTCGAATCCGCCGCCGGTGAAGTCGCCGAACTTATAGAGACAGTCGAAATTAGTATCGTCCTCCTCACTAAGTACCTTCCCGTTGTCCCCTATTATTATTGCCTCGTCGTTATCATGGCCGCCCCATCGCCGAACCTCCCACTTGCCAGCGGTTGGATCAAAGCGGAACGAGCCCAAAAGGTGTTCACCCTCGCATTCGGTGCAACTCCAATAGGTGAAGGCGACATCCGGAACTGCCGATGCTTCGAATCGCACAAGCTTCTTGAATCTCCAGAGATCAAAACCCCGTTCAAATGCCTGCTTTTTTCCGTTTTTCAGATCGTAGTTGAACGGTTGGAAATAGTCGCCATACGGAGAGCCGAGTGTCTCGCGTTCTAAGATCAATACGAGAGCCGACGATTGGTATACGCCGATGCGGCTAATCTTCTTGTACAACTGCGCCACGACCGGCTTCACTTTCTCCGGATCGTCGGGCTTCAGTTCCTCGCTAAAGGCCGCTTTGATTTGTTCGAAGATTGCAACATCTTTGCCGGGATCGAGCCATTTGAAGCCGCGCGTCGAGCTTTCGGCACTCTGAGCCGAGAGCGGCCAAGGGGCGGCCAACGCGAGGCATACTACAATGAGGTTTCGGCGCATAGCTTCTAGTTTACAGGCTGAGAGCGTAAGCACTGCTTTTGGAGCATGCCGTGTAGACAATTTGCTATAGGCCGCACATGCGACGATGACTATCGCCGCGCTTTACTCGTGCCGCAGCGCTTCCATCGGGTCCACGCGCATCGCCCGCCGCGCGGGTATGAAGCACGCCAGCAGCGCCACCGCGCAGAGCAAAATCGCCACGCCCGAAAACGTGATCGCGTCAGTGCTCGTCACGCCCAGCAGCATGCTCCGCAAATAGCGCGTCAGCGCAAACGCGGCCGCCAGTCCCAGACCAACCCCGACGAACGTCAGCCGCAGCCCGTGTCCCAGCACCAGCCGCAGAACGTCTTCTTTGCTCGCGCCCAACGCCATGCGCACGCCGATTTCATGTGTGCGCTGTCGCGTGGTGTAAGCCGTCACGCCGTAAATTCCCACCGCCGCCAGCACCAGCGCCAGCAGTCCGAACGCGCCCACAAACGTTCCCGCAATCCGCTGCGGAAAACTGGAAATTTGCTCGCTCGATTCCAGCGTAGTCACATTAAATACCACCAGGTCCGCGTTCATTTCATGGATCGTTTGCTCCACCGTCTTGCCCATCGCCAGCGGATCGCCCGTCGTTCGCGCGATCACATTCATCGCCGATCCGCCCGGCTGATTCAGCAGGTTAATCTGGTAATGCGGCAAATACAGGAACGGCATCGGCTTTTCATTCAGGCTGACCACTTTGCTGTCGCGCGCCACTCCCACCACCGTGAACCATTCGTGCGTCAAGTCCGAGTTCACCTGCTTCCCGATTCCCTCTTGACCCGGCCAGTAGCGATTCACAAATGCTTCGCTCACAATCGCCACGCGCTGCGAACTCATGTTGTCCTGCATGGTGAAGTCGCGCCCCTTCACCAGCGGAATTTCCACCGTCTTGAAATAGTTCGGCGTGATCATGGCCGCCTGCGTCTCCATGGATTCGCTGGCCTGCGGCACGTAGCCCTCCGGCTTCACGCTCGACGACCCGCCGAATCCCAGCGGCACGCGGCTCGTAAGCGCCACCGACTGTATCCCCGGCATCGCTTCCAGTCTCGCCTCCAACTGGCGGTCGAACGCCGCGCCTCTCTCGTCCGAGTATCCCGAGGTAAACACGTCGTAGGAAGCGATCAACACGTTATGCGAATTGAATCCCGGATTAATCTCCTGCGCGCTCAAAAAGCTGCGTATGAACAATCCCGCGCAAATCAGCAGCAGTAGCGACAGCGAAATTTGCGCCACCACCAGCCCGCTCGCTAGCCGCGCTTTCTTCTTTCCTCCCGACGCGGTGCCGGTATCCTCTTTCAGCACCGCCACCGGAGCTTCGCTCGAAGCTCGCAGCGCCGGCAAAATTCCGAAAATCACGCCGGTGAGCAGCGAAATCACGAACGCCGCAAGCAGCACCGCGCGGTCTACTGGCACGCCCAGCGCGATCGGAAAATCCGTCGTGGGAATGAATCTCATGAACGTTCCCGCCGTCCACGCGGTGATCAGCATCGCCACCCCGCCTCCGGCCAACGCCAGTATCAGGCTTTCCACCAGCAGTTGCCGCACCAGCCTCCAGCGGCTCGCACCCAGTGACATGCGAATGGCCATCTCCCGCCGCCTCCCCACCGACCGCACCAACATCAGGTTCGCCACGTTCGCGCACGCCAGCAGCAGCACCAGTCCCGCGATGGCCATCAGCATCGGCAGCAGCGTCGCCAGAAAAAAGTTCAATCCAAACGGGCTGCGCCACAGCGGATACACCGACACACTGTCGTGCCCTCTGTGTTCCTCCGGAAAAGCCTTCACCTCCGGCTGCAACAACACCGTCATTTCCTCTTGCGCTTTCTCCGGCCGCACGCCCGGCTTCAAGCGCCCAAACGCGAACAGCCAGAAATAGTGATGGTCGTGGAGCAGGTCGCTCCGCGGCACGATTTGGTCCACCATCATGATCGGAACCCAAATCTCCATTCGCACGCCCGTCTGGCTTCCCTGAAACACCGCCGGCGTTACTCCCACAATTGTGTACGGGTGCTGGTTGATTTCCACTTGCTGGCCCAGAACGTCCGCATTCCCGCCGAAATGCGTTTGCCACAACCGGTAGCTGATCACCGCCACCGGCGCGCCGCCCGGCTTCTCGTCCTCTTCCGGCAGAAACCCGCGCCCCAAAATCGGCCGCACGCCCAGCACATCAAAATAATTTGCGGACGCCACCATGCCCCACACGCGATCCGGTTTGCCTTTTCCCGTCAGGCTCATCGAACCAATGTTGCACGCCGTAATCCCCGTAAAACTCTGTTGCCCATTGCGCATCGCTTGGATATCGGGATACGTAAACGCGAAGGGATTCTCGCCCGGCTTGCTCAGCGTCAGCGCCACAACTTCGTTCGGGCTGGAAAGCCCTGGAACCGGATTCAGCAGCGCGGAGTTGATCCAGCTAAAAATCGTGGTGTTCGCGCCAATACCCAGCGCCAGCGTCAATATCGCAATCGCCGCAAACCCCGGCGCCTTCGCAATCATCCGCAAGCTGTACCGCACGTCTTGCCAGATCGAAGTCATCCGCGCGCCTCCTAGTTCAGCTCCATCTCCAAGTCCAACTCCAGCTCCAACTCCAAGTCCATCTCGAAACCCGCGTTCATGTCCAAGCCCGTGGCGAAGTCCGCGTCCATGTGCCCGCCCTTGCCAAAGCCCATCTCGAAGCCCGCGTTCATGTCCAAGTCCCTGGTGAAGTCCGCGTTCATGTCCCTGCCCAAAGGTTTCAATGTAGCGCCGCGGTCTTCAGCGCGGCATCTTGGTTCTGCCCCTGTCTTTCGTCACCTCAACAGTCCAAGTATACGTTCGCTATATTCATAGCATGTCCCCGCCCATATAAAGGTCGCGCTAAGCGAATGCTGCCGCACCTCTTAGCGCCACTGCCCCATTCCCAATGGCGCGCACTCGTCCGATTATGGGACGCATCCTTAGCAGTACCGAACAACGCCCATGCTTTACGCGTTGCCGCAATCGGGGTCAGCCCGACCGCGCCTTGCCGCAGCATCCCGCACGCCGGGCGAATGCTCGGCTTTCGTAGCGTCGGCGTCCCGCCGGCTCTTTTGACTTTGTTCGTCGCTCGAAGGTTTAAATGTAGCGCCGCGGCCTTCACCGCGGCATCTTGCTTCTGCCGTCGCCTTTCGTAGCCTCGGTTTACCCTGACGAGAAGGAAGGGGGCCCGGACGAATACTCGGGGTTCGTAGCGCCGGCGTCCCGCCAGCTCTTTTGACTTCTCGTTTCCTCAGCGCCATAGGCGCGGCAGAAGTTAGCCCAGCGCGTAAGCGCTGGGAATAATCCCGAAGAGAACCAAGCGCCGTAGGTGCGACACCGTCCCCGCGTCCGCTGATCCGCCCTCGCCCGCCACACCGCCGTTTCCCGTTGCAGTTCGTAGCGCCGGCGTCCCGCCTGCTCTTTTGACTTCTCGTTTCCTCAGCGCCGTAGGCGCGGCAGAAGTTAGCCCAGCGCGTAAGCGCTGGGAATAATCCCGAACAGAGCCAAGCGCCGTAGGTGCGACACCCTCCCCTCGTCCGCTGATCCGCCGCCACGCCGCCCGCCACGCCGCGGTTTGCCGTTGCAGTTCGTAGCGCCGGCGTCCCGCCGGCTCTTTTGACTTTGTTCGTCGCTCGAAGGTTTAAATGTAGCGCCGCGGCCTTCAGCGCGGCATCTTCGTTCTGCCGTCGCCTTTCGTAGCCTCGGTTTACCCTGACGAAGGAAGGGCTACCTGCTTGCCCTCAGGAACGAAAAGCCGGCTCTTTCGACTTCTCGTTTCCTCAGCGCCGTAGGCGCGGCAGAAGTTAGCCCAGCGCGTAAGCGCTGGGAATACTCCCGAACAGAGCCAAGCGCCGTAGGTGCGACACCGTCTCCGCGTCCGCTGATCCGCCCTCGCCCGCCACGCCGCGGTTTGCCGTTGCAGTTCGTAGCGCCGGCGTCCCGCCGGCTCTGTTGATTTTCGCCCTGTGTTTTATTCGTATCGCACAGCCGTCAACGGATCAATCCGCATCGCGCGCCGCGCCGGTATGTAACACGCCGCCAGCGACACCGCCGCGATCAACACCGCGACCCCGCCAAACGTCACCGGATCATGCGGGCTGATTCCGGCAAGCATAAAAACCAGCAGCCGCGCCATGGCCAGCGCGCCCGCGATGCCCAACACAATCCCAATCCCCGCCAGCCACAATCCCCTTCCCACTACCAGCTTCAGTATCTGGCTCGGCTGCGCTCCCAGCGCGATGCGTATTCCAATTTCCGACGTGCGCTGCGCCACCATGAACGCCATCACGCCGTAAATTCCAATCGCGCCCAGAAACAATCCCAGCAAGCTGAAATATCCCATGAGCTGCGAAATGATCCCGTACCCGGTGTAGTGCTCGGCCATGATGGCATCGAGCGGGCGCACCACCGAGACCGGCTGCTCCGAGTCCACCGACCAAATCGCGCTACGAATCGCGTTTGCCAGCGTCGTGCGGTCCGCCGCCGAGCGCACCACGATTCCCATTTCACGCGAAGGAAACTGCGCGAACGCCACGTACATTTCGCGCTCAATATGATAGTTCATGGCCCCGTGCATCTTTACGTTCCCGGCCACCCCGATGATGGTCGCGTCCACGTCTTCGTCCGCGTGGAAATGAAGCTTCTGTCCAATGGGATCCTCATGCGGCCAGAATTGCCGCGCCATTTCCTGATTGATGATCACTACCGGCATAGTCGTCGGTCCATCGGCGTCCGAAAAATTGCGGCCCTTCGCCAGGCTGATCTGCATGGCGTTAAAATATTCGGGCGTGACGACCGAGTATTCCGCGCCCGGAACTTGTCCGGGGTCTGGTGCCGGACGTCCCACCACGGTGACTTGCAGGATGGTACAGCAGCTGTCGTCGAAGGGAACCTGCTCGTCGGCGCCCACCGCTGAGATTTGCGGCAAAGCGCGCACCCGCTCCAGCACTTGATCGTAGAAAGCTTTGATCTCCGCCGGCGACTTGTACTTCGTCGCGGGCAAAGTGAGGTCTGCGACCAAAACATTTTGCTGCTGGAATCCGGGATTGGCCCGCGTTATACCCACAAAGCCCCGAATCATCAGCGCGGAGCAAACCACGATCACCAGCGCCAGCGCCACTTCCGCCACCACGAAGATGCTGCGCAGCCGCGCCCCGGAACGGTTGCCGGTGGCCCGCCCCGTGGCGTCTTTCAGCATGGAGTTCACGTCCAGCTTCGAGCTGGTCAGCGCCGGCGCCAGTCCGAAAATAATTCCGGCAAACAACGCGATGCAGAATACATACGCCAGCGTGCGCAGGTCCAGCGCGACCTTCCCATAGTTCAGCAAATATCCGCGGCTGCGCGCCGGGATGGCTGCTTCAATCCAACCCAGCCACCAATACGCGAAAAACACGCCCACCGCGCCGCCCGCGATGAACACCATTACCGTTTCGGTCAGAAGCTGCCGGATCAAGCGAGACCGCCCCGCCCCCAGCGCGGAACGGATGGCGAGTTCTTTCGCGCGTCCGGTGGCGCGCGCCAGCATCAGATTCGCCACGTTGGCGCACGCAATCAGCAGCACGAATCCCACAATCCAGAACAGAATCATAACCGGCTGATTGCCCGCCTCCTGCCCGATCGCGTCTTTCAAAGTTTGCAGCAGAACTCCCGAATGCGTGTTCGTCTTGGGATACGCTTTCTCCAGCTGCGCCGCAATCGCGGAAAGCTCCGCTTGCGCCGAGGCCATTGGCACTCCCTGCTTGCGGCGTCCCAACGTGCGCAGCCAGGAATTCGTGCGGTCGTCGAGTTCTTTCTGCGAAAGCGCCAGCGGCGTCCACAGATTTGCGCGCCCGGCTAGAGGAAGCTGAAAGTTCGCGGGCATCACGCCCACCACTTCGTAGGATTCTCCGTTCACCTTAATCTTTCGCCCCACCACTTGCGGATCGCCCGCAAAGCGCGTCTCCCACATCCCGCGGCTCAGTACCACCACATGACCCGCGCCCGGTACGTCATCCGCAGGAAGAAATGCGCGCCCAAGAAAAGGTTTCGCGCCCAGCGTCTGAAAAAAATTCCAGCTTACGCGTGTGCCCTCCACCCGCTCCGGCGGCCCATCGCCCGCCAAATTAAACGACCGCGGAGCCCACGCCGCCAGCTCGTCGAAATCCTTGCTCTGAATCTGAAAGTCGTGCAAATCGGCGGCCGTGCTCTGCTGCTGCGTCATGCCCGTCTTGGTGTCCAAAGCTTCCATCACGATCAGCCGCTCGCCGTTGGGATAGGGCAGCGGGTTGATGATCCACGCGTTGACGTAGCTGAAAATCGCCGTGTTCGCCCCAATCCCCAGCGCCAGCGTCAGCACCACCACCACCGTAAATCCCGGGTTCTTCAGCAGCATCCGCACCGCAAACCGAATGTCCTGCATCAGTGTTCCCACGTCGCCCCTCCCGTCAGCCAACACGCCAACCAAATTGTGGTCGCGCTACTTGCCGCCCCGCCGCCCGCCGCGCCCAATACTTGCTGCGCCGTCACTTGCGGCGCCCGCTTCAACATATCCACGCCGTATCCGTCAGCAAACGACCGCTTTTCGTAGCGCCGGCGTCCCGCCGGCTCTTTTGACTCTGTCCCCTGCCCGCTCGGATGGCTGCGCCCGCTGCCCAGTGCGCCAGCTGCCCCGCCGTCCTAAAGCATGCCGCCTTCCAGTTCGCCTCGCCTTAACCCACTGATGCAAAACGGTTTCTTCGCCTCGCCCAAATCCGCCCGCCAAACACCCGTCCATATGCGGGACGCGCCGTCCCTCAACCGGACACGCCAGCGCGCCTTCGCTAACTACCGCTCGGTACCGGCAGCGCTTTCACACCGGCCCTGCGAATCAACCGTAAAAACGGGGACCATCCGAACGATGCCTTCCGTAGGAATGAACTGCGAGGCATTTGGATCGAAGTCGATCTCGAGATTCACCGACGCTTCAGAAACGATGCGAAAGAACCCCCCGGCTATGTGCTCTGGCGTAACTTGAATTTCCAACGCATCGCGCGCCAAGACCAGCGGCCGTATGTCGCCGTCCGACGTCACGATGCAGTTGAAGCCCGCGCTCCCGCACGAATTTTGTCCCAGGATCGGCTCCGTCGAGTCCGTTTCATTCGGCGCCAGACGCAGCCGGATCTGCCGGTACGCATCCGCGCGCACCGCCGCCGACTCAAAACCGCCCGCCTCGCATGAATCGCCGCCCGCCGCGAACAAGTCCACTTGCACAGGTTGCGCCGCCAGCTTCGGCGCCAGCTCCTGCCAGTCAGGCGATTCGTCGTCAGCCACGGCGCTCGCGTTGGCTTCAATCCCGCGCAAAGTCAAAAAAACGTGCCGAATTCGCGACGCCTCATCTCCCGCGCCCAGCGCGTGCGCAGCTATTCGCGACGCCTCATCTCCCGCGCCCAGCGCGTGCGCACCTATTCTGGACGCCTCATCTCCCGCGGTCGCCGCGTGCGCAGCTATCCGCACACTGGCAGTGCCGCTCGTGGTGCTAAGCGAGCAACTCGGCCCGTTCCCCGAGACCGTTCCGATACTCCCACCGGGGTTGGAGACAACTAAGACGCACGCGTTGTCGCACCGAATTAAACCGAGCGAAAGAAGCACGATGCTGAAAAGCAGTAGGCTGAAAAACACTTTCTGCGACGCCGTCTTTCCCCTGGGAGAACGATATGCGCGGCCCATGCACCAGTCCTCAATGCAGGAATTATGCGAGCGCGAAACGCCGCAAGTCAAGCCGCCGCCCCGCCGCTATCGGCTCTCTCGATTTAGCAATTTGGCCGGATCGCGGGCATGGCTTTTCCGGGTGCGCACTCTTCGGTTTTTGAAGGGTGTGGGTTTTGTCG
>Ga0302306_10000771_pt1 | contig 18857 bp, 19 predicted proteins | sample III_Palsa_E3_1_FD_198761 | JGI IMG/M metagenome (GOLD analysis project Ga0302306, IMG submission 198761) | Peat permafrost microbial communities from Stordalen Mire near Abisko, Sweden - III_Palsa_E3_1 | ecosystem: Environmental > Terrestrial > Soil > Palsa > Peat permafrost | place: Sweden...
TGAAGCCGGTATCGAAATACAAATACCGGCTGTCGTGCGACCAGCTGGGATAGCCGATCGGCACTTGGGCCACTTCCGTCCATTTCCCGGTGGCGAACTCGAACACCATTAATTTTTCCGAATCGGTCGAGATGGCCGCAATGAATTTTCCGTCCGGAGACCAACGCGGCGAGAACAGATGCTCCGCGCCCGGCACATCCCGCTGCTGTTTGGTGGCCAGGTCCAGGATGGTGATCCCCTGACTGATGCGGCCTAAATTTTGCAGCGACAAAACAATCGACTTTCCGTCCGCTGACCAGTTCGGATCAAACCCGGCGACCGCTTCCGGCACCAGATCCTGTGGCGTTCCGCCGTCCGCGGAAATCAGATAAGCGCGCCAATCGCTCTTCCAGGTCCGGCCCATAAACACGATCTGCTTGCCGTCTGGTGACCAGCGTGGCAGGCCGGCCCACATCGTCCCTGGATTGGTGAGTTGCAGCCGCTCGCTGCCGTCTAATTTACTGCGCCACAGAGCTCGCTCCGGAATCGAGACGTAAGTGATCCACGCTCCATCACGCGAAAAGTCGACGTCGCTTACCGACATTCCGGGAAGGAATGACGTCGAACCCGATTTGGACTCATAACGAACAAGTTCCGAGCGCGGCTGGACCCCGAGCGCGAAGACCTTCTTTCCGTCCTTGCTGGGCACGGGATAGGAGAAATCCAAGGGTCCGTTGGTAAGCTGCGCTGGTTTCGGACGGCCGCTGAGCCAGGCTCCGCGCTGCGGCAAAACCCAAATATTGCTGTGGCCGTCGCGGAATCTCTCAAACACAAAATACTTTCCGTCGGGCGTCCATTTGCCGCAACAGTCCTGGTCCGGGCCGTTCGCGTTGGGAAAAAGCGGATGGAGTCTATTCCCATCGCGATCGGTTTCCCAGATAGCGGAAGAGCCAGTTGGAATTTGGTCGATGGTGAAGCGCAGGCGGCGTCCATCGGGAGAGAATGCCAGATCTTTTATAAAGCCGTCGACGGTCAGCAATTTCCGGGGGTTTTGTCCGCTATTCTCGGCAACATATAGATCGCTCGCCGACGCGAAGAGCAGATGACTTCCATCCGGACTGGGAATCACGGACTCCGCTCCAAATTGCGCTAATTGCTGCGGTGCGCCAACCGGTAAAGGCAGCGCCCAGGTGGCGGTGGGTCCCGCGGTGTTTTTGATATTGGTCGCGAAAAGCGCCGAGCCATCGGCGGCGATTCCGGCCAGACCCACATTCTCAAACGGAGTCGGCAGCGGCGCAGACTCTCCGCCCGTCGCCGAAACTTCCTCCACGATGAAACGTCCGCCCTCCCCATGCGCTTCGATGAAGAGTCGCTCGCCATCGGTGGTCATGCCGAATTTCTGACGTCCGTCATGTGTGATCTGCAGGTATCCCGCAATTTGGGCCGATTGCGCCGGTCGCAGACGGAAGCCTAGGTAGGCGGCTAGCGCGATCGCCGCCGCAAAGAGAAAAATTGACAGGAGTTTTTTCTTGTTCCCCGGAACTCGCTCTCGCGCCTTCTCCTCCGTGAACGCTTGCTGGACTGGGAGAGCGCCTATCGCCGCCGCTTCAGGAGTGTGTCCGTTGCCACCACGCGTCGAGGAGCGCGCCGGGGGCCCGGCTTCCACCGGCGCCAGAAACCGATAGCCTCGGCGATAGAGCGTCTCAATGAATCGGGGATTGCCCGAATCATCCGCCAGGGCCTGCCGCAATTTTTTCACCGCGCTGTTCAAGCCGACGTCAAAAACGACGAAGGTGTCTTTGGGCCAGAGGCGTTTCTGCAACTCTTCGCGCGTGACGATTTCGCCGGGGCGTTCCAACAACATCGTCAGAATTTGGAAGGGTTGATCCTGCAGTTTGATCTTGATGCCGGACTTGCGCAGCTGCATCGTGGCCAGATCCACTTCGTAAAGGCCGAAGCGGAAAATCGTCGGATTGGTAGAGGCCACTTCCACAGAGCTCCGTCCAACTCGCCCGAGTATGTATAACTCGCCCGAGTATATATCAATCAGCACATTTCAACCTCGACGCAACGGGTCATAGAAACGTTTAACCGACGTAGTGTGTTCAGGTTGGATGGTCACATTCTTTCTCCTACCTGAACACGCCCCCGCCATTGTTCTGCCTCCTTCCTTCAGCCACCGTGCACACCAGCTCGGCGCCCAAGCCTTCCGCTAGCGGCGCAGAAAGCGGAGCAAAAAAGAAGGAGACGATCATGAAACTGAGATTAGCAATCGCGCTGGGTTGGTTCCTGGCGGCGGGTTCTTCGGTCAACTCGCAAACGGGAGGGGTTCGGGTCACCGTTCCATTCAATTTCTACGTCGCCAGCAAAGCATTCCCCAGCGGCGACTATACGATTTCCACGATCCGCGATTCTGTGGTGCTTTGGGATCACCGCGGAAACCGCGTTGCCATGGCCCTCTCGAACTCCATCGGGCGGACAGGTGGCGATACCGGCCAGGCCGTCTTCGACTGCTACACGGGCCGTTGTTACCTCTCCCAATTGCGCGCCCCGGATCCCCAACGCAGCAGGGAACTGCTCCGCGGGAAAGACGAAAACGAACTGGCCGGCCGCGAAGCAGCAAAGCCTTTCGTGCTCTTAGGCAGCCTCGCAAAATGACCGCGACATAAACTCCGGGTGAACTGCGCCGGCAAGGTCAGTGAAATTGGGCGACGACCCGTTGGCGGGTAAATACAATCCACCACCAAAGGTTCACTGGAATCAGCACCCACAGCGCAAATTTTAAGGTATCGGGCGTGAAGTCGAGACCAGGCGTTCGCTGATGCACTATCGCCGCTACCGCGCAGGCGCCGGCCGAAACGAGGCCCAGGCCAAGGCTCATGCGTCTCGCCCAGACCTGCAAACGCCACAGCCCGATAGCGGTGACGATTACCAGGAACGCGATGATGAGCAAAACGCTAAGCACTCGAGGCGCATCCGCCGGCACGCTAACTCGACGCGAGAGATAAAAGCTCCACACGGCGAAGGCGAAAATAGTTAAAGCGAGCAAGCCCGCCAGCATTTGGAACGCGGCGACGGCAACGATCGAGAAGCTCGGCCGCGGACCGCGGCTCACAGCGTTCGCCATGTTGTCCTACAACTCCGCACAAGAGATCGCGGAGACACGCGTGATTCGGTCATTTACTCACTTTCCCAACACATCCCAGCCTTCCAGTGATATTTGCCATATTTTCTGGGGAACGTTCTCACCGGGATTGGCATTTGGCGTAGGGTCCAGGCGCGGGCGATCCGAGACGAAATACAGCGTCTTCAGATCGGGACTCAACCGCTCTTGTTCCCCGTACAGGTAGGGCTGGAAGGGAACTGGCGTCTTCCATTTGTGGTTATCCGCGAAGGCCACGAATACGACCGCGTGATGGTCCGGGCTGGGCGGACGATGGCCCGAAAATAAGATGAACGATTCGTCGGGCGCCACTGCGGCGGTGAAGTTTCTGGTCTCACCATCGTCAAACGAAACCGGCTTCGGCGCGGTGTAGTGGCCGCCGATCCATTGCGACCAGCACAGACGCTCCTTTTTGGAAATCGGATCCGACTGATTGAAGTAGAGATTTCCGCTGCGCGCGACCGAAGGGGAATAGATCGCGTTATTGCTGTTGATTTCATCGGGCAGCCGCAGCGGTTTGCTCCAACCGTCGCCGGTCCGATTCACGCGCCACAAATTCCCGCCGCGCTCGGGTTGCGTTTTTCCCTGGTAAAACCCATCGATCGCTTTCCCGCCTTCGACCGCCGGACGATTCGAAGAGAAGACCAGATAGGAACCGTCAGGCGCCATGGCCGGCTCAATGTCGCGCCATTGGCCGGAGAAGGGCGCCGTTTCCGGCTTGGACCACGTGCCGCCGCGCAGATGAGAAACCATGATGGTGCCGCCCTGATCATGCCAATGCACGAAGAAAACCGTCTTGCCGTCCGGGGCGAAAGCCGGGGCCGCGTTCGATCCCGTTCCCCAATCCGTCTCGCCGGAGAAAACCGTGGGCTCAGGCGCGCTGGCTGCCGCAGCCAGGCTCCCGCACACAACGACAACCGCGAGCGCTCGGCTGAACTTGCTTCGAAGCACGTATGTCCTCCATCCAATTTTTAGTTGGGTCTCAGCAAATTCGACGTGCGCGCATCGGCGAGGTGAGCACGGACATGCGTCGGCTTTAGCGATCGCCACTGGAAACGATCAACTAACTCCGCCGAATCAAAAGAATGGATTGATCGTCGAATCGCGCGCCGTGGCGGTTCACGCTTTCTTCCAGCGACTGGCAAATCGCGTCCAGGGGCGCGCGGGCGTGTTTCTGCAATTCGGCTTCGAGGCGTTGGATCCCGAATTCTTCGCCGGCTGCATTCGCCGTCTCCAGCAAACCGTCGGTGTACATTGCGAAAATGTCTCCTGATTCGGCGCGCGCCTCGGCGCTCCCAAATTCTCCGTCGGGGAGAATGCCCAGCGGCATGTTCGGGGATTCCCACTGAGTCACCTTGCCGGTCTTGGCGGAGAATTGCAGAATCGCCGGATGCCCGGCGGTTCCGACCTGAAGCGCGTCTCCTTTCTTGGCGACGAAACAAAAAGTCACGAACATGTCGGGCTTCTTCAACGGGTACAGCACTTCGTTCAGCCGCGTCATCAGATGTCCCGCATCATCGCCGCCGCTCAGTAACATGCGCCCCGCGCTCTTCACCATGCCCATCACGACGCCGGGCGCGACTCCGTGGCCCGAAACATCCGCCACATACGCCACCCAATGATTTTCGGTCCCGGCGAGATCGATCAAGTCGCCGCCAACTTCGCCGCTCGGTGACGAGCGCCCAAAGAATTCGAAATCGCCGATCTTGGTGGTAATGGGGGGAACCAGCACTTGATGAATCTCGGAAGCCAGGGTGATCTCCGCGTGCGCCCGAAAATACCGCCGGAATTCAGTGATTGAGACGTACAGCAGGCAGGCGTAACCCAGACCCACGGCAATCGTGATCGCTGCTCCATCCAGCGACAGGCGCGCATGCAGCCGGGCGATCTCCGCCGCATCCATCTGCGCTGGTAGCGGCGGGGCGGGAAGCTGATTCGCCAGCACATTAATCAGCAAGAAATGTACGACGAAGACCGGAAAGATTACCTTCCAACATTGTTTGCGCAGCGCAAATCCGGCGAACGCATACATCACCGGGAACACGCCGGAGATCAAAATACTCAGCACATAACGAAGCGTGGGCTGGCGTCCCATTTCCGAAATGTCGCTGGCGAACCCGAGCGTGCTGAATAGAAAGAAAACGCCCAGCAGGAATAAAACGATCGATTTGCGCGGAACACTTTTCCAGTAGTTTGCGTTCATCCGCCGGTCCCAGGTCCGCGAATCCTACCACGGCCTGCGGCCGAAATGTCAGGTTCGAACCTTGAAATCGGATTCTGGCGCGCAGGCTTTGGCTTTTTCTCAAAAGCCTATAGCGATGCCAAACTAGCGGAGAGAGTGCAAAAGGTTTCGGTAACCGCAATCAGTGAATGTGATCCTTATTCTCTAGGCGCTTGTTCTCTTCGTCCAATTCGTGTTCGGCTTCGAGCCATTCTTCCAGCGTGTATCCACCGCAAGTCGCTCCGTGCTGGTGATGGAGTCGGCACGCGCGCCGCTGGATTTCATTCAGCCGGTGCCCGGTGTCTTGCTCCGGGGAAGGCGTTTCACTGCCCTTGGACGCAGTATCGTGATTCCGTGACGGCATACTGGGCCTCCTGCTCTACATCTATCTATAAATGCACCCATCAAAGGGCCACATAGCATTGGACGATAAATGCATGCGGCCGGTTGCACTGCTTTGGCGACAAACAAGGTAGAACGTTCCTTAATTTGGGAAAGCAACCGGACGGTTTCGTTTTCGCGAATCCATCAGGAGTCATTCGGGCGTGTTCTGAGCGCGCGGGAGAATTGATGTAGAATCCCGGCGTGCGTTCCGAATCACATACCGGGCCCGACGATCAGGTGCTGGATCACATTGTTCTCCGGCTCAATGAGCTGAACAACACCGCCTCTCAGATTCTGATCTTCTTGAGTTTTGCGATTGTCGCCGCGGTGACGTTCCTGACCCCGGCCCTGGACTTTTCGCGCCGCACCGCGGTGCACCGGGCGCTGCAGTGGTGGATCGGAGCGATTTTTCCCACGGTGATTGGGATTCTGCCGATGAAGGAAATCAAGGAACGAAACCTGCGCTGGTACCGAGCGCTGCTGTGGGCCAGATTCGTATTGATGTGGGCGGCGATTGGTTGCATTTTCCTGGGCGCCATTCAGTTCTTCAGGGCGGTCTAGCGTCCAGAATTCGTCGCGATTTTCCGCGCCAGCGCGAGGAAACCGAATTAACTATGGCCAGATCGCATGGACTTCGTGGATGCCTTGGGCGAATCCTGCCATGACCAACTGCGCCAACCGCGCGGCCCGCCGAAATCTCTTTGGGTCACCATTGCTTCACGCGAGTGTGATTTAATTAGCGCTCATTTAGGTCAATCCACTTCGAAGGAGCAGCCATGCCCACCATCAAAACAAAAGACGGCGTTGAGATCTTCTACAAGGACTGGGGTTCAGGCCAGCCCATCGTCTTCAGCCACGGATGGCCGCTGTCCGCCGATGATTGGGACAATCAGATGCTGTTTTTTCTGAATCACGGCTATCGCGTGATCGCCCACGATCGGCGAGGCCATGGCCGCTCCACCCAGGTTTCCGACGGCCACGATATGGATCATTACGCCGATGACCTCGCCGCGGTTACCACTCATCTGAACTTGAAGGATGCGATCCACGTCGGGCATTCGACTGGCGGCGGCGAAGTCACGCGTTACCTCGCGCGTCATGGCGATAGCGGCGTGAGCAAGGCCGCGATCATCAGCGCCGTCCCGCCGCTCATGCTGAAGACCGCGGCCAACCCGCTCGGCCTGCCCAAGTCCGTGTTTGATGACCTGCAGGCGCAACTCGCCGCCAATCGTTCGCAATTTTATCGCGACCTGCCGACCGGCCCGTTCTATGGCTTCAACCGGCCCGGCGCGAAATCGTCCGAGGCCATCATCGCAAATTGGTGGCGCCAAGGCATGATGGGCGGCGCCAAGGCGCACTACGACGGTATCGTCGCGTTCTCCCAGACCGACTTCACCGAAGACCTGAAGAAAATTAACGTTCCGGTGTTGGTCATGCACAGCGAAGACGACCAGATCGTCCCCTACGTCGCGGCCGGGCCGCTCTCCGCAAAATTATTGAAAAAGGGAACGATGAAAACCTACAAAAACTTCCCGCACGGGATGCCCACCACCCAAGCGGAAACGATCAATGCGGATTTGCTGGCGTTCCTGAAGCAAAGCTAAGCGGCGGACAGTGCGATCAATACTTCGGCGGACGCGGATTTAATTTTTGTTTTCTGAGTTTCACGTCGCGACTGGTCCAGTGCACTGGCCGCGCTGCCGGAAACCATCCCTACCGTGCGGATTTGAAAAACGTGCGAGCCTTGTTAGTCTAATGCGGTAATGCCGTTCACTTTCGCCCACCCAGCAGCGATTATTCCCATTCATTCCCGGTTTAAGAAATGGATTCCGCTGCCCGCGCTGGTGATTGGCACCCTGGTTCCCGACGCGGCCTATTATTTGCCGGTGCCGGGCGATTTTAAGGACCACGCCCACACCCTGCAGGGCACGATCTCCTTCTCGCTTCCGCTCGGAATTATTCTTCTGCTGATTTTCTATTGGCTCGCCCCGGAAATCGTTTTTTTGCTGCCCAGCCCGCACCGCGAAGCCCTCCAGCCCCTAAGTAAGCCTCCGGCCTTCTCCATCAGCGAAGCGGGTCTGGCAGTTTGCGGCATCGTGCTCGGCGCGGCGACCCACGTCCTGTGGGATTCGTTCACCCACTCCCGCGGATGGATCGTGGAGCGAGTTCCATTGCTTCAGCAGATCATTCCGGGGAGCCGGATGCCCGTACATTTGGCCCTTCAGTTTCTCTCGACGCTGCTGGGCTTGTGCCTGCTGCTCTACTTCTACGATCGATGGTTGCATGCCGCGAAATTTGCGCCGTGGGTCTGGCAGGAACCGTCGTGGAGATTCTACTTATGGACGGCGGTGCTGGGTGTCTGCTTCGTCGCGTCAGTAATCGAGAGTCACGCGATTCACGCCATTGCCAACTACTACTGGCAGCACAGCCGACATTTTGGATTGATCCTCATCACCAGTTTCGTGCGGAATCTGCTGATTGCCCTATGTGTCGTCTCCGTCGCCACCAAGCTGGTCATTCTTTATCGATCCGACGATCCAGCAGGCAAGGGAAGCTCCCGATAGGCGGCGCGCTCACCCCAAATGATCGCCTCAACTTTCCGGTTAGCCGACTGATCAGGAGTTAGCTTCAGTCGTGGTATCTGATCCCGCGCATGCAACGTTTCTTCCAACAGGAAGGCGAGTGGAACGACAAGAACCATTCAAATACTAAAATTAAGCTTCTTTGCCATTACAGCCTCTCCCACTTCAGCAGTACCCGCACTAATCAAGGGTCGGCGCCCGATAAACGCCCTTATCGGACAAGCGAAAATTCGGCCAAAACCATATGTCCGGTAACGCGACTTATCAGGACTTGACTGTCGGATTGGACAGAGGCGCGACTACGGCCGCCCGCAAATCGCTGCTCTACCCAGTTGCATTCTTAGCGCCAGCCGGGCAGCCGTTGCTGTTGCGTCATTCCGAGTGTAGCGAAGAATCTCACCCGCGACCCGAGCGCATCGCTATCCAAAGTCGCGTTAGACTAGCTCCATGGATTTGTATTCGTTTCTGTTATTTGTAGGTCCGCTGATTGCTTCGCCGGCGGCGCTCGGCGTGGCTTGGTATCTGTGGCTGCGCACGCCCGAAGATTTTGAAATCGCCCAATGGCGGCGGGTACTGGTGTTTCTGGGGCTACTCTCCGCGTCCGGGAACGTCGTGCTGTTTTGCGCCTACGTAATCCGCCGAAATATCTTTCACGGGCGCTACGCGCTTGGAACGGGAGATGTCTGGTCGACAGTCGGTTTCGATCTGGTTCTTCTCGCCATATTCGGCTCGGCCTTCGGCCGCGGCCGCGTCGCCCTTTCGATCTTTCTCGCCGCACTCTTGGGATTCGGTCTTTGGGTGCTGACCGCAATTACGATTTTTTGATTGTCTCGATTCGTAATTGGCGATTCGCGCCGTAACGGCTTGCCGCTAGTTGTCCTTGAGTCAATTCCTGATAAACGCGGTAACCGGACATGTCCGGTTACGTCAGATCGTTGCAAACTGTAAACGCAGGGTGTACGTTCAGCGGGATTCGTGCCATGAAACATTCGTTTAGAAAAATAGTTGTCCTTGCACTTTTGGCAACCGGCTTCTTCGGCGCGGTTTTGTTTAGCTGCTTTTGGGCTTTCGCAATGGTGCACACAAGGAAAATCAACGCCCTTGCGCTGGCGAATGTAGTACTCGGTATTTTCGCCCCCTGGAAGGGCTTTGAGTATTTTAATGAAGCAAGGAAGTCAAACTAGTTCACATGCCTGATTAACGCGGTTATCGGACATGTGAAGTTCTAGTACGGGACTTGTCCGGTTACGCGACTTATCAGGCACTTCCTGTTTGATTGAGATTCAGCGTATGTTAAATGCACCGTGAGGGTAACGTCTGCCGTTGCGTTGATTTCCATACTTCTTTTCCCGTCGACGGCTCAGCAAGTCCTGTCGAACCAAGCCAAGCCCGCGAAACCAACTCCGGAAGTATTGATAGCGAAGTGCTTGGATGACGGAATTGAAATTCTGCTCCCCGAGTGCCCGCGACGAGAGAAAGTCGCCCGTGTTGCCGACGTAGACCTTGAAGCTGCATTCCCCACTGAGAGTGAGGGCGCGACGTTCTGGTTTGTTCGAGGGCAAAAGGAAATATTCAAGTTCACCGCGAAGGATCTGGATTCTAGGAGTGTGTGGATGGCTGTCGACCATGACGGCGCGCTAGACAGCCCTCACGACCAAGCCCACATCGCTCTCACCTACAGTGACGGCGGTGCAATCGGTAGGTTCCGTGTCCGCATTTTTCTCATAGACAGCAATGGCGTGAGAGATGTTTCTAATTGTATCGAAGGCGCGGTTGCCGATTTCAAGGCGCGCCACGACTGTAAACCACGAGGGAACAACGTCAGCGCGTTAAAGTGGGTCAGGGGCAGCTTGCTGATTTTGACCGAGGTTTATCCAACCGGTGACTGCGGTCCAGAGTCTGGACACTTGGAGGGATACCTTGTGAGCATTCCACAAGGAAAGATTCTGGAACACATGACCTTGAATTAATTGAAACACTATCCTGGCGTTTGCTTACAAAATGACGACGATAACTAGACGGGCAAAGCACTGTCAAACGCCTGATTAACGCCGTACACGGAAAAGTGAAGCGCCACTTCAAACTTCCGATTAAGGCGTACTTTCCGGTCAGAGTGATTGCCACCTGGCTCGTCCTTGTGTAGCCTCGAGGCCGGACGTATGCACAATCTTGCGGACCGAATCTCGTAGAGGTGAGAAGGGAAGCTGTGCCTAAATCGCATCGTTTTCTGGTCGTGATCGGATTCTTACTAGGAATGAACCTCGCAACAGCGGCGCAGACTACGCGCACCTCACCTCCTGCCTCCGTCCCAGTGACCGCCGTTCACGACTCCGAGGCCGAGGGCCTCTACAATCCCATCGCAGATCCCCGAGCGATCGTCGAGTTCGGCAACGCGCGCTTCACCGTCCTGACGCCGCAACTCATCCGCATGGAGTGGTCGGCCAACGGGAAATTTGAAGACCGCGCTTCGCTGGTCTTTCTCAACCGGCGTCTGCCGGTGCCGAAGTTTGAAAAATCTTCCACCGACGCCAACAAAACGCTGATAATCGCGACCGATGCGCTGAAGCTCACTTACACGCCAACGAGTGCGTCAGCGGGCCGCCCCGGTTTCACCGCCGAAAATCTGGAAGTCACCCTCACCGTCGGCCAAAAAAAAGTAACCTGGCATCCCGGCCAAGCCGACCCGGACAATTTACTAGGCACCGCCCACTCCCTCGATGGCGCGAACGGCATCCAACTCCGCGACCCGATCGAACCGGGTCTAGTCTCCCGTTCTGGCTGGGCCCTCGTCGACGACACCACCCGTCCGCTATTCGATTCGACCGACTTCACTTTCCGCGATGGCGAGAAAAGCCCGTGGCCGTGGGCCACGGAGCGCCCGCAAGAGAAACTCGGCGCGTACACCGATTGGTATTTCTTCGGCTACGGTCATGATTATCGCCAGGCGCTGGGCGATTACGTCCGCGTCGCCGGCCGCATCCCGTTGCCGCCGCGCTACGCCTTCGGCGCGTGGTGGTCCCGCTGGTGGGACTACTCGGACCAGGAGATCTACGACCTCATCAAAGGATTTCGTGACAATGATGTGCCCCTCGATGTCATCGACCTCGACACCGCCTGGCACGTCAGCGCCGCCCAGCTCCAGCCGCTCGGCGAAGTGGACCAATCGAAGCAGAATGACCCGGTGGGTTGGACCGGCTACACCTGGAATCCTTATCTTTTTCCCGACCCCGATCAATTTCTGAAAAGACTCCACGAAGATGGACTCAAGCTAACGCTGATTCTGCATACCGCCGCCGGGATTGAACCGTGGGAAAAAACCTATCCGCAAATGGCGCGCGCCATGGGCGTCGATCCCGCGACCCGCAAATATATTCCCTTCAACTCGACCGACAAGAAATTCGCCGCCAATTACATGGACCTGATGCTCCATCCCCTGGAAAAGCAGGGTGTGGACTTCTGGTGGATGGACTGGTGGTGGCAAGACTGGCAGCCGGACCAGCTGAGCCTTATTCCAAACGTGAAACCCACCTGGTGGCTGAACTATATCCACTTTACCGACCAGCAGCGCGAAGGCAAACGTCCGCTGATCCAGCATCGTTGGGGTGGGCTCGGCAACCACCGTTACCAGATCGGTTTTTCCGGCGACACCAATTCGTCGTGGGAACAGCTCGGGTTCCAGGTCTGGTTCACGGCCACGGCGGCAAATGTCGGTTACGCGTATTGGAGCCACGACATCGGCGGTCATCTTCCCGGCGTGGTCGATCCCGAACTTTACACGCGCTGGGTTCAGTTCGGCGGATTCAGTCCCATCCTGCGCACCCACTTCACCAAGAACCCCGACGCGGAGCGCCGGCCCTGGGCGCTTCCTGCGCCGTACTCCGATATTCTCCGTTCCGCCTACCAGCTGCGGTATGCGCTCGAGCCTTACATCTACACCGAAGCGCGAAAAACTTTCGACACCGGCATCGCTTTTTTCCGCCCGCTCTACTACGACTGGCCCGACGCCGACGCGGCCTACAGCAGCAAGGGTGAATATATTTTCGGCGATCAAATGCTGGTCGCGCCCGTCGCCACCGCCTCCGATAAAATCACCGGCCTCGCTACCGAAAATGTCTGGTTGCCCCCAGGCGAATGGATCGAGTGGCCCACCGGCAAACACTTCGCGGTCGCGGATCAAGCCGTCAGCAGCTTCTCTCGCAACTTCTCGATTGATCAGGTTCCGGTGTATCTCCGCGCGGGTGCGATCGTTCCCATGCAACCGCCTATGCGCTACACCGGCGAAAAACCGGTCGATCCGCTCATCGTGAATGTCTGGCCGCTCCAGCCCGGTTCCACTTCCAACTATTCCGTTTACGAGGACTCGGGTGTAGCCGTTGAATACCAACGAGGTGCCTTCACTCGCATGCCGATCAAGGCCACTCAGTCAGGCGATACGCTGCGTATACAGATTGGTCCGGTGCAGGGAAGTTTCCCGGGCATGCTGCGGGCGCGCGCCTATGAACTGCGCCTCCCGGCGGACTGGCCGCCCGCCGCAGTCACCGTGAATGGAGCAGTGGTGAAACGCGCTGCCGCACCCGGCGAGAAAGGCTGGTCGTTTGCCGGTAACACGCTCACGACGATCATTCCGGTGCCGTCGCACAGCGTCGACGCGAAAATTACCATCGAAGTGCGCCGCGCCGCCGGCCTCTCCGCCCGCCGCAGCGGACTCGATGGTTTCGCCGGCCGCATGACCCGCTTGCGCGCCGCCTATGACGCACTGCAGCAGACCGCGCCGGTTTCCGCTTCGCCCGATCTGCTCGTCGACGCCATGCAATCCGGCAACCGCCTCGGCTACCACCCCGAGCGCGCCGTCGAAGAACTCGCGCACTTCCGCCAAGTATTGCCCCAGGCGCAAAGTGCCGTCGCTGCTCTCGACGAGCCATTCAGCCAGGGCCTCACGAAAATGATAGAAAAAAAATCCGCCACCACGTCCCCCGCCGAGCTGGAGGCCCTGAAGCAACGCCGCCTCGATCTTCTCCACCGCGCCCAAAAGCTGGTGGTCGAAGCAGGGAACTAAGTACTTCCGATCAGTTTCGATCAAATTTCACTTGTCCGGTAACGGCGTTAATCAGGAGTTGGACTGAATTAATGTCGCGGTGTTTGTCGGAAGAACCGGTGTCTCGGGGGCTTGCTCCGCGGAATTGACTGGGTGTAGTGTCTTGTTCAAAATGGAACAAGCAAAGCCTCCGAAAAATGCTCTGGCTGTCGTCGCGGGTGGAATTGCTTGGGGTAGTTTAAGTGCCCTGGCGATTACGGTACTCGACCGTTACAACACTCACCAAACTGAAACAACCGGCAGGGTTGTTTCTCGATTCGGAATCTTTGTTGCCTTCGGGATCGTGGTGCGCTTCTTTAGGTGGCCTGATCTAAACAACCGAGAATTCTCGCGAACCGAAGTGACCGCGCGAGCTGCGCTGTACATCTGCCTAATGCTGGGATTGGCTTACCTTTACTGGACAACGATCCACCGTTAATCGACTTGCGATGGGGCAAACCTTGCTGGGCAGGGGCGGTTGCAATTAGAAATTCAGATGTCCGGTAAGGGCGTTTTCAATAGCTTAGTGAGGATCTGAAATGCCGTTTTGTTCCATTTGGCTGTAGCAAGGATTGACGTGTGGATGTATCGTGCTCGCCGTGACCTGGAAAGCTGACAAGTCAACCATAGTCGCAACTTTTCTTATAGTATTTGCCGGATGGGGACGGATCGCGTTCGCTCGCGATTTTGTACTGGGTGGCGCGCTAATCGCACTTGGAATCATCCTCGCCGTCCGAACATTTTTCAGTTTCCGGACCCCAGGCGGCTAACGTCCGCAGAGTGGGAGAGCTTCGCAACTGTCGCTTAGTTGGGTTGCCTGACATGTGGTTTTGCTCGGATTTCACTTTTCCGGTTACGGCGTTAATCAGGAGTTGGTCGCGGGCTATAAACGTTCAACTTCAATTTACCGAATTCGAGGTTCTTTGCCTGACACCAAAACTTCTTCCTTCTCATGCAATTGGTACTGCTGAGCCAGATCAAGAGCCGTCTTGCCATTGGCGTCGCGTATGGAAGCATCGGCGTGGTTAGCTAGCAAAACCCAAGCCACTTCCGGGCTCACGCAATTGATGAGCGCCGTTTGCCCAGCTTTGTTTTGCGCGTTGATGTTCGCGCCTCCTTGAAGAAGCGCCAACGCCACTTTCGAATCCTCGGTGGTATCAATCAACGCCGTATTGCCGTCCTCATCCCGGACATTAGGGCCCGCGCCAGCTTCAAGCAGAATTCTCACGACCCGGGCGCGATCAATTTCTGGGGACTTGGTACTGTCGTTGCCCCAGCTTGCCGCCATCAGTGCAGTTCTTCCGTTCTGGTCCTGGGCATTTACGTTCGGATGCCCCTGGAGAACTTGATCTACCGCCGTCAATACGCCGGATGCCGCGGCTAACATGAGCATCGTTTGACCTTGCCCGTTACGGAAGCCAGTCGAGTTTCCAAAGGTTACAAGCGTGGTCACGACTTCCTTATTTTTAGACTCGCCCGCAATCGCCAGCGCCGCGGTTATGCCGCGTGGATCCTGCTCACCGGCACCGGCTTCGAGTAGCGTGTGCAGCATCTCGACATTTCCACGTTTAGCCGCCCACATCAACGGCGTCCGATCCTTCTCGCCGCGCCCGTTTAGCGGAGCACCGGCCGCTACTAGCTCGCGAACCGCATCAGCGGTGCCGCCCTCGGCGACATCAACAAGCATCCGGGCACCTTCTGGCGAGTTGAAGTTCCAGTTTTCTTCACGCAGGCAATGCACTGCATCGGCAGTACCCTCCGTCCATTGCTTGGCTCCAGAAAGCCGATCGATTGTCGCTTCCAAGTCAGACACTGCTTGGGGCATTCCTATGATTTCCCCGGCGTAATCCGCCACCTGTTTCGATTGTCCGTCGATCTCGATTGAGCTGATGTATGTGGGTAGATCGGTCGCGTTCCAAACATATTTGTCTTGCAACGAATAATAGTCTGCGTCTCTAAAAGCCGCGACGAGTTCGTGAACACTCGCTTCGGAAATTTTGCATTGGTGTCTACCCTTGATAGCGACGAACGTTAGGCCGGTGTAGATGACGGTACCGTCCCCATGAACCGTGATCTCGTAATACGGGCAAGTTCCCAGACACCCTGTTCGCGTGAGGTTCATGACGACGGTGTTCCAGTCTCGGACTGCCGGAAAAGGGACATGGACCGACGGCTTTAACTCCCGCGGCTGAACTGCTATCGATTCCGCAAATGTCGCCCAAACCCCGTGCCCCTCACGTTCGAACGGCCGGTAGCGAATCCCGCGAGCCGCCGCTTCTGCTTTGCCTTTAATTTCTGCCGTGTTTTTGTCATCAGGATAGTGACCCGGAAGGGTGCCAGCAAAAGCCGAAGTCACGGTGCCCTCCGGATTCACCGTGACCTTCACCGTGATTCCGCTCAGGAAGGGTAACGGTGAATTGCCGTCTTTGGAATCCACTCGGACTATCGGCAAACGTCCGATCCTGTGATCCTCGACCTCTTTCCATGAGACCGCGACGGGACCGGATGCCGAAGTCCCGTCGGTCGGTGCGACCTGGGCAAAGGCGCTGATGCTGCTCACTATCAGCAGTACGGAGTACACTGCAATCTTGCGAATCGGTATTTCCATCGGCGAGGCGACCGGCTCAGATCGTTTTATATCACGGGAGTGGCCTAACTCCTGATTAGTCGCGTTACCGGACAAGTCCCGCACAGAACTCCAGATGTCCGGTTAGGGCCTTACTCAGGACTTGCGGTCGCAATTTGTATCGGCCTTTCCTTGTAGAACTTCGTGAAGCGAACTCGGACGAACCAGTAGACCAGCAAAATCAGCGGAAGAAGGGTGAGGATCAAGTACACGGTCGTGCTGAACAACGCCGGGGATAGATGTTGTCCGAGGCCTGCCGCCGACAGCAATCGGAGTGGGCGGTTTGAAGGTCCCAGAAAAAAAGAGCCGGCTGCAATGAATAGGCCAAAGCACATGCGCCAAAGATGCCGGGCGATGCGCTTCGCTCCAGCAACACCGCCGCCGACCAGCATGCGAACGTCGCCCGCGGCTGCCAGCAGCATCACCGAACCCATAAAGAAAGTCATGCCAACGGGGACTCCGTCTGGTGAATCCACCTTACTGCGCACGATTGAAATACCATTCATCCAGGTAAGGGTACCGAGCGTCAGTGGCATCAGCAGCAGAAGCCAATCAAAACGGGCCGTTTGCCCGTCCTCGCGCCTGGCAGTGAGCCAGGCCGTGAGGATCAGGTAAAAGGTAAAAACTCCGCCGCCGAAGTTACTGGGTTGATGTCTGACGATCGCAAGGTAGGCCGCAAGGCTCCCCATGGTGAGCATCGCTACCACGAAGATTCTTCCCGCTAGTGCGTGGCGGCGGGAACCTTTGCGGAAGATTATTGCAGCGGTGCCGGAAAGCAAGCCCACGGTCCCACCGGCAATATGCACGAGCAGAGCGGGTGAATAGGGCATCTGCGCCTCTTGGAGAAGTATACGGGGATGATAGCCAGAAGGTTTCACCCGATTTGGGCCGTAAACCCAGTTCCTGATAAGTCGCGTTACCGGAAACTAGAATTTCACGTCTCCGGTAACCGCGTTAATCAGGACTTACTCATAGAAAGACCGAAATATCCAGAGGCGTTTCGCGGTGCGGGTGGGAATCATTGGCGAATCGCGAATGCGCAGAATCATTACAACGTAGCGGACGACAGGATTAATCCCCACCTTGGCCCGACACCCGCGCAAACCAGTTAATAAAAAAGACAGCCGGAAATGTTTCGATGGCTCCAATCAGGATAAATTGAATTGGACTTAAGCCGCCGACGCGAGCGATAAATAGCCAGTAGCCCACTGAGTGGGCAATTGCAAAAATTGCGAGCGCGGGCCAAAAACGGGGAACCCAGCATCTCCTTCCGTATCTCCGGATGAGAACGATGAAAAGTGCTACGCTGAAAAACAGAAAGTCCCGCAACTGCTTGTATTTCTCGTCCCCGACCCACGGAAACCATAGAAATGAGATAAGAATTGCTAGTGCGAGGCCCACTCCAATTGAAAAACCCAGCACATAAGGGTTTGGTTTGGAATCTGTCCCCATATCAGCGGGCATTGTGACATGTGGCGGTGGACGTTGGGTCAAGTTGTGCCCAATCGCCCACGCTAAGTCCCGGTAAGTCGCGTGAGCCGCTACCTAATATCGTTGCCGCTTGGGGATTGCCTACCATGATTGCAATCGTCACGACACACCCGTAGTCGATGCTCCCGCTTTTCGAAATTTCCTCTCCATTGCGTTCTCCGAGGCTAGCGGCATTAGTCGCATCGGGCCGGCAGCAAAGCACCAGAAAACATCTTCGTAACCTTTGATTGATGGCGGAATCACAGTGCTGGGGTTGAAATTGGTTCGCTCTCAACCTTGGTCCGGTCCTTTTTTGGGAGCGAACCAGTTTCGATCAACGAGCCGACTGGATCAAAAGACCAGCAGAAGAAACACGCACGCGACCAATTCAAGATTTCAAAATTCGAACAGGAGCTAATGATAATCAATGACCAAGAGCAGAAAAGTTCTTACTGTAGCGGCTGCGCTGGCGGGCTTGCTCGCCGGTGCGAACGCCACCATCCAAGCGTCCACCCTTCTTCCGGGAACGCATCCTTCTTTCCAGGTGCAGGATCAATCCCAGGACCAAAAGTCCGACAAGCAGGCTGCGGAAAAGCATGCGTGCAAAGGGCAAAACTCCTGCAAGGGTAACGGCGGCTGCAAGGCCAGCGACAACGGCTGCAAAGGCAAAAACTCCTGCAAGGGCAAGGGTGGTTGCGCTACCGACGGTTCCAAGCCGCCGGCAAACCCTCAATCGTAAATCCTGCACAACAACGCGGCCTCGATCGGGCGGGGGTGACCAGGTTGCCGATCGAGGCCCAAGACGTGTGCCCCCCATGACGCCTCGGGATTGACTCCAACAAAAATTTTCGCGCAGGGGAGTAGTTTTCCGCACGAACTGAAAATGCACCACAGCGCGAAAGAGGGGAACAGTATGTCCGTGCCTTACCTGCGAGAAGCCGCGGCCAACGACGATCTCGATAAGCTGGTTCGGTTTGTCCGGCTCCATCTTGGTGATGGCAATGAGGCCGTCGGCCGGGACGAGATCGACCGGTCTTGGGCCCAAGCGACAAAAATCCTCCTGCGCTACGAGCCGGTGGATCGAGAATTCATCAGCAACGTGCTCGAAAAAGAAGAATCGACTCTCGCCTTACTCTTCTACCATTTGCACTTTTACCTGATCCGCAAATCGGGGAGGTGGATTCATGACGGCAGCCGATAAAACTCCTGCCCCTGCAGCCGATCCGCGAGAGGCTGGAACTCAGCTGCGTCCAGGGCTTTGGCAGACGATCAACGAACGGTATCCCGGCTCGATGATTCGCAAGGAAAGTTTTGTTTCCCAAGCCAGCCTGTCGAAACCACTGGCCGAAGCCCGGCTC
>Ga0302306_10000778_pt1 | contig 18596 bp, 15 predicted proteins | sample III_Palsa_E3_1_FD_198761 | JGI IMG/M metagenome (GOLD analysis project Ga0302306, IMG submission 198761) | Peat permafrost microbial communities from Stordalen Mire near Abisko, Sweden - III_Palsa_E3_1 | ecosystem: Environmental > Terrestrial > Soil > Palsa > Peat permafrost | place: Sweden...
AAAAACTGGTTTGAATTAACTATTATGCCACCTGCCGTTGTTTCCTCAGCATATACTCCGCTGCTTACTTTAGTGAAATAATTATTATTCACTGTTATGTTGTAGCATTTGTAAAGGTGAATGCCCACATCGGATGAATTGTATAGCTTATTGCCTGTTATATTTATGTTATAACAGTTTGAAAGAAATATACAGGGAACGGTGCCTCCTGCAATAGATTTTCCGCTAATTGTAATATCATGAACATTAGAAAGTGTTATAGCACCTGAAGTTGAATACGAAATGCCGGCAGTTGCGCTTGATGAGATATAAGGGCTTAACCTATTAGCCGCTATAGGCGTTTCAATTGTATTATCAGGTAATTGCCATTGTACCGATACGCTTCCTGCGCCGCCACCTTGTTTATGCAAAACTTGAATAAAATACTTAGTACCCGCTGTCAATGTTATTTGTGCAGATTGCTGAGAGCTAAACTTGTTCCATTCCCTGAAATTTGTCCAGCTAAGGAAGCTTGCTACTTGAACAGCATTAGCCGGGTCGCTACTCGTAGATAACCATAATTGCGCAGCGTCATCTCCAGCGATCCAAAAAGTATATTTACCTGTTGTTGGCGCTGTAATATAACCGCGAATACGATCTGAAATATTAGCTGTATAGTTGTTCGGTAATTCTAAAGTTGAAATTACTTCTGATGTATTTGCTGTTGTAGTTAATGGAATTTCGCTAACATCATTACCGGTTGAATTAGTCCATTGCTCATGTAGCATTCCTGTAATATTATTCAAAGAAGTTGTAGCCAACGCAGCAGAGGTAGAAGTCGAGGCGTTTGAGGAATTTATCGGTTGTGCCTTGGCATCCTTTTTGCAAGAGGGCAAAAAGCTGCTAAGTAAAACAATTGGCGTAAATATAAAAGCATACATTTTTCTTCGCTGTTTTTTGATTTTTAAATCCATTTTCGTTTTAACTTTAATCACGTTTTAAATCAATTAATGCTTTATACTCGCTGTGGATGCAAAAAGTTGCGTTGACATTAAGTGGTTTTAAGCAGAAATTTAAAAGTGTGACCGTAAATTAATTTGATGGATTTTTTGAAAAATTAACTATTAGTTACTGTTAAATATTTATTCATTAAAAAAATAAAAATTTAACCGGGTATTTAATTCCCCATGTTAGAGTAATTATTTCTACACTTTCTTATGTTTTTGACATTGAGTGATATTTTTGTAATAAAATTAAATTTAAAGAAAACATTTGTGAAATATTCACGTACAAAGTGATAGTTGTGTTATTGTGACGATAATATTTTAGTTTATTGTTCATTATATTCACATTAGTTGTATTATCTGAAATATAATTATATTTGTATTAATCCTAATGTTAAATAACCAATTTAAACTGAATTTATTACATAAAGCAGTCTATCATTCCTGTAAAGAAGAACATACAAAATGCTTGAAATAGGAAAAAAAATTAAGTCATTTCGCCAAATCAAAGGATGGTCACAAGCGGAAATAGCTGAAATGCTAAATATTTCAGTGCCAGCTTTTTCGAAAATTGAAACGGATATCACCGATATCAATGTATCTCGGTTAAAACAAATAGCGGATATATTCGGCGTTCCTATTACGGATATGCTTACTACTGGTTCAACTGAAAATGTTAAATACAATGATGAACTTAAAACCGCTAAAGAAACTGTCGATTCTCAAGCATTAAAAATATCTCATCTTCAGGAGTATATAATTACATTGTATGAAGAGTTGCATAAATCGAAGCAAACATTAGTAATTCATAAACAAAATATTTAATTATTCTAAAAAGGCCGTTCCGTAAGATGCGGCCTTTTTATTTTAAATAAGTTAATTAAACCTGTTTTGAGTTAATTTTTTCAACAAAATAGAGTAGATATTAACAGTTTTCTCTATAAATTATCTTTTAGTTTAGCTCTTTGCATAATTTTAGAAATTATATAAAACCATAGTTAATGTATCTTGTTAAATGCTTAGAATATAAAGCTCTATGTAGCTTTCACAATTTCAAGTAATTAACAATGAGAAACTTTAACAAAAAACTTTTCGCAGCAATATTTGCATTAACTACAACTATCTTGTGCTTTTCCTGCGCTAATCAAAAGCGTACCGTTTATTTTTCCGGAGAAAGAGATTCCAACGTAATTGCAAACACCACCCCTCCTGAAACATTTATACAACCTAATGATATACTTAGTATATCTGTTAATAGCTTAAATCCAACTGCTACATTAATATTTAATACGCCTAATATATCTAACGTAGCCGCAACCGGATCAGCAGGCGGAACGGTTCAAACTCCCGGATATTTAGTAAATGTTCACGGATATATACAATTTCCGGTTTTGGGTGATATTAAAGTATCAGGCTTAACTACAGATCAGTTAAGAGTACAGCTGGTACAAAGTTTAGTAGATAAAAAATTATTAGTCGATCCAATCGTGATGATTAGACAGCTAAATTTTAAAGTAAGTGTTTTGGGCGAAGTTGCACATCCAACGGTCCTTAATGTACCAAGTGAAAAAATATCATTACTTGAAGCACTTGGACTTGCAGGCGATATAACAATTTATGGTAGAAAAGACAATGTGCTTATTATAAGGGAAGAAAATGGAGTTAAAAAAATTAAAAGATTAAACCTTAATGATGACGAGCTTTTTACTTCTGACTATTATTATCTAAAGTCTAATGACATCATATATGTTGAAGCCAATAAAGATAAAGTAGCAAGTACAAGCAGAACTACCCAGGTATTACCTATTGTATTAAGTGGTTTATCTCTGATTGCAATAATAGTTCAGGGACTTATTTACAAACATTAACAGACACAAAATGGAATTAATTAGAAAAATTTCAAGAGATAAAGAGCAAGATAACAGGATTAACTTTATGAAGTTATTGCCTTATTGGCCTTTATTCCTGGCTTTAACAACTGTATCATTATTAGCTGCATGGATTTATATCCAATCAGCTACGCCAAAATACGAATCCAATGCAAGGATTTTGATTCAGGACGAAAAAAAAGGATCTGAGCAATCTCAGGAACTTGAAGCGCTTGATATAATAAGTCCTAAAAAAAGTAGCGATAATGAAATAGAGGTTATTAAATCAAATACTTTAATAAAAAACGTTGTTTACAAGTTAAACTTGTACGCCCCGGTTTCTGAAGAAGGAAAGTTTAGGGATAAATCAGCTTATACTTCATCCCCTATTGTAGTTATCCCGGATAGCTTACACAAATTGCCGCCCGCGAAAAAGATATACTTTAAGTATGTTAACAGCGAAGTAAGCATTAATGATGTTAGTTATCCCTTAAATAAATGGGTAACCACTCCTTATGGAATGTTAAAGTTTGCTAAAAATGCACATTATGTTGATGATGAATCGGATAAACCTCTTTATTTCTCTATCATACAGCCTAAAAAAGCTGTTGCTGAGATTGCAGATGCAATAAAAGTTGAGTCCGCTAATAAAATGTCAAGTATTATTGATCTTACCATTACTGACGAAATTCCTGAGAGAGGAGAGGATGTTTTAAATGCTCTAATTGATGCTTATAACCAATCTTTGATTAATGAAAAAAATAGACTCGCTGCTAATACGATAACATTTTTAAATCAGCGCTTAACTACAGTAGAACAACAACTGCAAAATATTGAGAGTAAACAGCAACAATATAAATCAGGTAAAGGTGCGATCGATATCAGTACTCAAGGTAAGTTATATCTTGAAAATGTGAGTGTGAACGACCAGAAGTCAGGTGAAATCAATATGCAGTTGTCTGTTCTGAACCAAATCGACAACTATGTGAGGTCGAAAGATATGAGCAAAGGAATCGTACCTTCCACTGCAGGTATTGAAGACCCGGGACTAAATCAAATGGTTAAAAATGTTTATGATTTGCAATTGGAGGTTGAAAGTTTAAAGAAAACTACAGGTGAGAACAACCCGCTGGTTGTTGCTGATAATGATAAAATTGAAAAGATCAGGCCACAAATTTTAGAAAATATTGGAAATCAGCGCCAAGCGTTAATGGCAACTAAAAAGGATTTGACTACAACTAATAATTCATATACTTCCTCACTTAGCGGAATGCCTGAAACAGAAAAGACTTTAGTTGACATCAATAGGGAACAAACTATCGAAAGCGGTATATATACTTTTTTACTTCAGAAAAAAGAAGAAACAGCTTTGTCATTTGTATCCAGCGACCCCGGCAGCAAAATTGTTGATAGAGCAGATTCATCAGATGCACCTGTCAGCCCAAATAAAAAGTTGATATACATCGCTGCTTTAATTTTGGCTTTTATTGTAAGCATTAGTATGGTATTAACTAAGGAATCACTGACAAGTACCGTAATGTTCCAAAAAGATATCGAAGCTTTAACTACTGTACCAGTTATAGGTGAGTTAACTGCAGATAAATCAAAAAATCCAATTGTCATTGGAAACAAGGAAAGGACATTGATTGCTGAACAATTTAGAAGATTAAGAACTACACTTAATCATTTAGATATTGGGCAGGATAAAAAGCGAATTATTGTTACTTCGGGCATATCCGGTGAAGGAAAAAGTTTCGTTGCAACTAATTTGGCTTTAAGCCTTGCCTTAACCGGTAAAAAAGTCGCAATACTTGACTTCGACCTTAATAAACCAACGCTTCATCATAAATTAAATATTCACGGTAAAAAAGGCATTACAGAATATTTGAAAGGTGAAATAGGCTTAACCGAAATCATTAATCCAACACCTCAAAATGAAAACTTGTATTTTATTTCAGCTGGTAAAATACCAGAAAGCCCTACAGAATTAATTACCAATGGCGTGGCGCAGGAATTATTTAATGATCTCGACAAAATGTTTGATCATATTATTATTGATGTTGCACCAGTAGGTCCCGTGTCTGATGCTTATATACTCTCCACGATGTGTAATTTGACATTGTATATAGTAAGACACAATTTTACACCTAAAACATTCCTAGAACGATTAGATATTAATAATAAACTTAACAAGTTAACTAATCCGGCGATAGTATTTAACGGCGTATCACAACGTGGCTATGGACAAAGCTTTGGTTACGGTTACGGTTATGTTTATGGTGATAACTATAATAAAAAACTCACGGCGGGCTAATTAAAAGAAAGATTTAAATCTGTGAAAAAAGCTTATATTATTTTGGCGCACAAAAATGAACAACAAGTTCAAAGATTGATTGATACGCTTGATGATGGAAACTCAACTTATTTTTTACATGTTGACTTGAAGGTATCCGACACAGAGTTTAAAAAATTATTTAGTAAAAATAGTCAGGTACATTTTGTTCGAAGGGTGAAAACTGAGTGGGGCGGCTTTGGGTTAGTCAATGCCACCCTGAATGCCATGTTGGATATTAGAAAGACGGGCGATTTTGATAAGATTATTTTGCTAAGCGGACAAGATTATCCGATAAAAAGTAACGAAGAAATTGATCAATATTTTAAAAACTCGAAGTTCAATATTTTCATGGATCATTTCCCATTACCTAATCATAGAAAATGGGGTATGGGTGGCGGAATGTACAGGGTAAATAAATATTTTTTTGGGTTGTCATGGATCGAGAAATACTTAGCCAAAGCGATTAACTTTTTGGCCGTATTTATTCCCATAATTAATAGAAAACTTGCTAAAGGCGTACAGCCATTTTCAGGATCTCAATGGTGGGTAATGGATATGCGAGCTTTAAATTATGTTTTAGATTACGTTGCTGATCATCCAGAATACGTTAAATTCCATAGGCACACGTTTGCGCCAGATGAACTCTTTTTTCAAATAATTCTATTGAATTGTAAAGATGAAAGTTTACGCGATCATATTGCTAATGACAACTTGAGATATATGCAATGGAAGACATCGGAAATCGCACATCCAGAGATATTGAATATAAATGATTTGGATAATATAGGTGAATCAGATGCGTTGTTTGCACGAAAATTTGATACAGGCATTGATGAAGAGGTCATAAATTCAATTGATGATCAATTGTTACATAAATTAAGTAGCACATTATAATTTAAGCTGATACAAATGAATAAGAATACGTTAAAATGGAACTTTATTTTTCAGTATGGTTATGTTATCACTAACATCATCAACTCAATTATATTGCTTCCGTTTTATCTGCACAAAATTGATGCTTCAACTTTGGGGGTTTGGTTAGCTACGGGCAATATACTTGCCTGGATGACACTGATCGATCCGGGAGTTGGAGATGTGCTTCAACAAAAAGTTGCTGAGCTAAGAGGTCGTAATGAAAATGCTGAGATAGGAAAAACCATCGGCTCAGGCTTAATGGCTGCCGCGGGAATATTACTACTGACTGTGATATCCGGTTTTGTATTTTACTTTTTAATCGGGACTATAATAAATAAAGATGTTACTCAGTATCCTAACCTGCAAATCGCGTTATTCCTTACCATTATTGCTACCGGAATGTCGTTAGTGTCATTCAGTATGTCAGGGATTAACCAGGGCTTACACAATGCATCGCCTGTTGCTATTAGTTCAATCACTGCCAATATTTTATTCCTGATCATAAATATATTGCTGTTGTTGTTTGGCTTTGGAGTAATATCCATTGCATTTGCCAACCTATGCCGCGCGGTTTACATTAATATATATAATTTTTCGGCACTAAAAATTTTACTGAATAGAGAGAAAATAAGTATTGTTTTCAAATTCGAGCACTTCAAAAAATTTATAAAAATATTTTCTTTTACTTCATTGGCAAGTATTATCGGAGGCTTTTCCGCCAGCATGGATACCATCGTATTAGCCCGATATATAGCTCCTTTCATGATCACTATTTTCGAGATCAATAAAAGGCCTGTACAGCTTACCCAATCAATGGTTGGTAGACATTCAGTTGCTTTAATGCCTATTATTTCACATGCTGCAGGTAAGGATGATAAGCCAGGGATTATGGATCTAATTCATAAGCAATTTAAGTATTACAGTTATGCCGCAGTTTTTATAGGTATAATATTTTGTTATGAATATAGGGACTTGATTAATGCCTGGACTGGTCAGAATAAATTTGCCGGGAACACGATACTTTATCTTTTAGTGGCTAATTTCTTTTTTGGGTTGATTGGTTATTTTATGCAAAACATGGGTTATGCCCTTGGTGATATAAAAATGAATAGCTTGGTTAGCATTTGTAAAGGATTAGGTATTGGAGGATTGTATTACATATTTGGAAAGAACTATGGCATTGTAGGTATACTAAGTGTAATGTTGTTCGGAAATTTGGTTGTTGAATTTTCATATTTCACGCACAGGCTTTTTAAACTGGGTTACCTAGACCCTGCGTATATAAAGAGCACTTTGTTAAACTGGGTAATCATTATTCCTGCGGTAGCTGTAATTTGCTGGTTTAGTTGTTATGGAATCAACTCAGTTATAGCCGCAAATTTATATTTCTTAAAAATTGCCATTAACAGCGGCATTATTTTCAGTGTATTTACTGCTATGGTATTAATTACAGATGGAGTTTTCAGGCGGGATATTATAGAAAATACTAAAAAACTTACAGGGGCAAATCGATTTAAAAAAGATTATCCAACTAAAGCGGAAGTACTATCGATGCAGATACCTATGATGGATAATAATTTAATAGAACAATAAAATGGCAAAGTTAGTGCTGATGCTGCGAATCAAAGATGGTATTTTCTTTCTCAAGGAATGGCTGGAGCGTTATGAATCACTTGTTGATGAGATCGTAGTACTTGATAACGGATCAACCGATGGAACTATTGAAATGCTTAAAATACATCCAAAAGTTGTGGATATAGTGCCAACAGTAGGATATAACGAAGGACGAGATAAGATACTAATGTATGACCATGTACGTTTGCGCAAGCCTGACTGGTGCTTATGGCTTGATGTGGACGAAATCTTCGAACCAAGCCTTACCCGTGAGGTATTGGATAAAATGATGGAAACTAAGATAATCGATAGGTATGCCTTCAGAAGATTTCATTTTATTGATAGAGAGCATTTTGCGGCCTCTCCGTTTTGGCTTAATTATAGCTCCGGCCACGATAGGATATTATGGCGAGAAAAGCCTTCAGGTTATTTTGCCGATCTAATAATTGATTCACCGAACGTAAAAGGAATAAACGGGATAAAAGCTTATACTAATTTCAGGATCAAGCATTTAGGTTATATCAATAAGGCGTTGGTTGACAAAAAGGCCGAAATCTATAAAAATGTATTAATAGGCGACCAAGACATTATTAACACAATGTATCTCTCAGGTGAGAAAAGCATGAAGTGGATTGATGAAAAAAATAACATCAATGTGATTTTGTTAAACATAAAGCTGAACGCGCTTTTAATGAAGCAATTTTACTTTAAGGGTATCGGTTTATTGGCAAAATCGTTTAATTCATTATTCAAAAAATCGACAGACGTAAACATTGTAACGTAAGTTACTATGGTAAATTTATAAGAATTAATGAACAGGATCGTCAAAATACTTAGTTACGAGTTTTATGTAAAAGAGCTGCTGGCTTTATTCTTCTCTTTTTTAATGATGGAGAATATTTTCTCATGGCTTGTTTTACCCAATTCGGTAATCCTGTTAACCTATGAAAAGCTAATGAGCATAGCTATCTTCGGTTACGTTCTATATAAATTTGACAATCTGAAAATAGTTGAAAAGGTTTATATGGTATTGTTTGTCGGCGTAATGTTGAGGCTGGTTTTAGAATCCATAACAAAATACGGAAATTTCTTCGAACAGTTAACCATGTTCAGTATCCTATTTCCTGTTGTGTTTGTGATATTCATTAAATCGGTATGTCGCTCATTACAACTGGATTTTCTGCCGTTTCTCGCACAGTTTTATATCTATTTATATATCGTGTTTATGCTTATATATGGCCGTGGATTTTCATTTAGCCTTGATAGCGTTGATATGACAGATTACGGACCATTCTCCGGTGATTCCCGTATTATCCACGCGCGATCGATCTTGATGATGATCATCCCTTTCCTGTATTATTTAAACACATTTATCACTACTAATAAAATGAAATACCTGATGCCGTGTGTGTTTTGCTTTATTGTGATATTGATACACCAACACAGATCGGTATGGGCAAGCTGTATTACCGCTACAGTTATTTATATAGTCGCAAGTTTTAGAAATAAATTCATTCCCGGCGATCGGTTATTTAAGATGATGATCGTAGCTTCAGGAATTTTCATCGCATCTTTTTTTGTTGTGAATGCCATAACGCCGAAATTTACTAATTTTATGGGTGACCGTTTTAGCGAAATTCTTAACCCAACCAAGGAAGACGGAACAGGCCAATTTAGGCAGCAACAACGTGAAGTTTATTTTGCATTATACCTACAGAGACCAGTTTTTGGGTGGACTTTTGAAGGTTTTGATATGCCGAACCCATTGGTTGACTGGTGGCCGCCAAAATCAGGTCAGCATTTTCACGAAGGCTATATGGAAATGTTATTTTATCTCGGCATTGTTGGATTGTTACTTAAATATTCGTTTTTGTTTTATTTCATTTACAAGATATTTAGTAAAAGGCTGTCGCAGGAATCTATTATCCTCATGTCGTTTTGTTTATCAGGATTGATTTTTTCTTTCAGCTATGTGTTGCCGCTTATGTTTTGGGGCGTTACCGGAGTATGCCTATATTATTTGGAAAAGAAGCCAATTGATGATGAAGAGTTAAATGAGTTAGTAAAGGATGATGATTCCAGCTTCTACTATTTGAAAAACAACAAAATTGAAAAGGTATTAACATAAATATTTATGGAATATATATGTACATGGTTATGCGTCGATGAAAAGGGGGAGGAGAGTTTATTCCCTCAGACTGGCCAATTATCCTCCAGTCAACGGCATCAAAACATTTATTGGCGTTGTTTAATGCTTTATTATGCAACAAGTAAACGTTTTAATAAGACAGAAAAACATCTGTTATTTACTAACTCACACTATTTGCCTCAGTTAGATGGCCGTGAAGTAAGTGATATGCTTAACGAGTTAGAAGTTGAAATTATTTACACTGATTTTAAATATAAGACGCCAAAAGGTTATTTTGGAATGTTTCAGAATCAATTTTATGAGTTTTCAATTCTTGAATACATTCATAAAAATTACACCAATGAAGAAGATACATTCTTGATTACGGATTCTGATTGCATTTTTATAAAGCCTGCGCATGAATTATTTAGTGAAGCATCCAACAAAGGATTTTTATCCTTTGAGGATGATTGTACCGAAGACCTTGTAATACATGGTTTGAGCAGGAAGGATATGAAGTTACTGTACCGGGATCTTTTAGGCTGTGACGTAAATGAAATCCCCGGTTACCATTTAGGTGAGTTTTTTCTGGCAAGCCTTAAAAATATTAACATCATTTTCTCTGACTTTTTGGAGTTATGGCCAGTTATGTTAAAAAGATACGAATTTGGTCTGTCTAAATTTAATGAAGAAGCGCAAACATTAAGTTTTTTATATTATAAAAATGGATTTAAGGCTTCTCCAAAAAGGACTTTAATGAAACGGATATGGACAAATCCTGTATTCTATAGGAATGTTGATCCTTTGGATACTTCGCTAATCCTATGGCATTTGCCTTCAGAAAAAACTTATGGACTTGCTAAACTTTACAATATTTTAATAAAACCAGGCGGCTTTGGATTCCATTTTAGCAATAAACAATATGTTTCCATAGCGCAGAAAACTTTGGGCATTCCGTATTTGTCGTTTGGGAAGAATTTTAAATATTACGTTTTGAGCTATTATCGAGCTACTGCAAAAAGAATAAAGAAATTCAAAATAAACTTTAGGAGAGAGCCACAAGCACAATTAAAATTAAATACCGATTGATATGAAAATAGCGGTGCTTTTAGCAACATATAATAGAAAGGAAAAGACGATATTATGTTTACGGAACCTGTATAATCAACCATTACCGGTAGGGGTTAAATTGAACGTGTTTTTGACCGATGATGCATCTTCAGATGGTACACAAGATTCAATAAAAAAGGAATTCCCACAAGTTAATTTGTTTAACGGGAGTGGATCCTTATTTTGGGCAGGCGGTATGAGAAATTCATGGACGGAAGCTAAAAAACACGATTTCGATTTTTACCTGTTATTAAATGACGATACATTACTGCGGCATGATGCTGTACAAACCCTTATTTATCACGCAAATAAGCCATTAGATATGCCTTTAATTTATGTTGGAAGTACAGCTGATAGTAACGGAAAAATATCATACGGCGGCCATAAATTATACGCAAAAAATAAGGTGCAGAGTTTTAATCTATTCAGTGAAATCGAATCACTTGAATGCGATTTAGGTAATGCAAACATTATGCTCGTACCGAGTGAAATTGTAGATAGCATTGGGATCTTGTCAGACTCATATACTCATAGCATTGCAGATTTCGATTATACTTTACGTGCGCAAAAAGCGGGATTTAAATCTATTGTAATACCCGGCATAATGGGATACTGTATTGATGATCATGGTAATAATTGGAAATCAGCTAAGGTTTCGCTACGAGATAGGATAAAGTATTTAAAAAGCCCCAAAGGTTTGGCTTATGATGAATATTTGTATTTTATCAAACAACATTTTCCGCTGCATTTCCCTGTAGCATTTGCAAAATTGTGGTTAAAAACGTTATTCCCAAGTTTGTGGGACAAATTTAAAGTGCATGAAGTTTAAACATAAAAACATGGCAGAAAGATCAATAGTTATAGGTGTATTTTGCTATAAGCGAGCAAATAAATTAAAAAGCTGTATTGAAGCATTGTTAACCAATCCCGAATGCGGCAGTATGGACATTATTTTTTTTAGTGATGGCTATAAAGGTGAAAACGACAAAAAAGGCGTGTTGGAAACACGCGACTATATTGACAGCATCACAGGCTTTAGAAGTGTAATTAAACATTACCGAGAAAAGAATTTTAGTACCGGTCCAAACTTTAGAATCGGGTTGCAATATTTATGCGATAACTACGACGAATTTATCGTTGTAGAGGATGATCTGATCGTATCAAACAACTACATTAAATATTTGCTGGATGGATTGGAATTTTATAAAGAAGAGCCCTCTGTATTTTGTGTGACTGCATATGTATACCCAATTCAGGCTGCGGATTATTATTATGATACCATCGTTTATAAACGTTTTTGCTCATATGGCTGGGGAGGTTGGTCAAATAGGTTTAAAAACGTAATTTGGAAAGAAGCTGAGTTACAACAATTAATGGATACCTCGCCCGGTTTTAAGAAACGGTTAAATACAGAAGGCTATGACCTTGTTCGCATGTTAAAAAAACAGATAAACGGGACAATTTCTACATGGGATGTTCAACTCCAAGTACACGTTGCCGAAAATAGGTTAAAGGTTATTTACCCAACATTATCAAAGGTAAATAACATTGGGTTTGACGAAGAGTCAACAAACACATTTGGCATTGATTTTCTTCAAACGCCATTCGACGATGGATCTAAACGGAATTTTCATTTTTGTAATACTAATTTAATTGTACCAGAGCTTCAAAATCAAATTAAAAAGCCTTTCAGCCTTAAACAATTGGTTAAGCGTAAAGTCATCAACACAACTATTAAGCTCACTAACCAGGTGAAGAAGGCCCAATAGCTATGCGTATTTTAATTATACACACACGTTATAAAATTAGGGGTGGAGAGGATAGCGTAGTTGACAATGAAATGGACTTACTAAAATCAGCAGGGAATAATGTGGAAATTTTGAGTTTTAGTAATTCCGGTGGTACACTGATGAAATTATTTCAACTTCCTTTTAATTATTCCTCATATAAGAAGACTAAGCAGGCAATTGCAAGATTTAAACCAGATATAGTGCATATCCATAACCTGCATTTTGCCGGTTCAACGTCGGTTATTTACGCTGCAAAAAAGTGTGGCATACCGATGCTGATTACTCTCCACAATTACCGGATGCTATGTCCGTCGGGAACGCTGTTTTTTGATAGTGAGTTATTTATGTCATCTGTGAATAGAATGCTGCCCATTGAGGCAATTAAAAAGGGGGTATATCAAAATTCAAAAATCATTACACTCTGGTTAGCAACATCTGCGGCAATCAATCAAATTAGGAAAACATGGAATATACCTGACCGATATATTGTACTTGGCAACAATGCCAAAGATGTTTTCCTGGCATCAAGGTATAGGCATCTCGCCGAGAAAATGAGGATCAAGCCTAATTTCTGTTTTCCATATCCTGAAAAGCAAAAAGAGCCCGGCAATTATTATTTATATGTTGGCCGGTTAAGCCCTGAAAAAGGGATTCAAGTAGTTTTGAATGCTTTTTCAAAAACTGGGTTGCCTTTAAAAATTATCGGCTCGGGGCCGCTTGAGGCAGAAATCAAAACTTACTCTGGAAAATACAAGAATATAGAATTTCTGGGAATTAAAGACAAGGATGAGGTTTATTCCCTGATTTCATGTGCAGCAGCTGTTATATTTTCTTCTATTTGGTTTGAAACGTTTGGGATGGTTATTATCGAAGCATTGGCTTGTGGTACGCCAGTAATAGCCTCTGCAATTGGCGAAGCAAAAAATCTTATTCAGCATAAAGTAAATGGTTTGCTTTTTGAAGCCGGCAATGAAAATGATCTGCTTGAAAAAATGCTTTATTATCAAGCATTACCTGTTGAAGACAAATTACTTTATAAGGCAAATGCCTTAAAAGCTTACCAGGACAATTATACTCCCGAAATCAATTTAAAGCAATTAGTAGATATTTATCAGGAAATTATTTAATAAAGATGCTGAATTAATAAGCGTTTTTATCTCCCTTAAGGGTTGATGAGAAAGTTTGGAATACGATACGAATATCCAGCCAAAAGTTCCAATTCTCTATATACCATAAATCATGGTCAATCCGTTTAATCAACTGTTCATCAAATTTAATTTCGCCGCGATAGCCATTAATTTGCGCCCAACCCGTTAAGCCAGGTTTGATGTAATGGCGTCTCATATATTTCTTGTGCAATCGTGAGTAAATTTCAGTATGTTTTAGCATATGAGGCCTTGAACCTACTATAGACATGTCGCCAGCTAACACGTTAAAAAATTGTGGTAATTCATCAATGCTCGATTTTCTTAGAAATTTCCCCAAGCGTGTATACCTGCTATCATTTTGGGTTACTTGTTTATGATCTGCATCATCATTAACTTGTAGACTCCTGAATTTAAAGCATAAAAAAGGTTTGTTTCTTACACCGGAACGTAATTGCTTGAAAAATACTGGCCCGGGAGAATCTAGCTTAATCAATAATGCAATTATTGGTGCAAGCCATGATAATATAAAAATGATCACAAAAAGGCTGAATAAAACATCAAAAAATCGCTTAAGGACTTGTCCTTTGATATTAGCTGCCACCGGTTCGGGATCGAATGACTCGATAGTTAAATCCAAGTTTTGTTGGAAAAGTTGATTGGCTGTCAGTTGGTTTGACTTTTTAGGAACAACTTTAAATCTGATGAAATTTTTTTCTGCTAATTCTGCTATTTTTTGTATCCGATCATCTTCATCTATAGAAATTACGGTGTAAATTTCTTTAATGTCATTTTTTAAGGCGTATTCAAAACATTCATCAATTGATCCAATAGGAGAATATTTATTACTAGCGCCACAAGATCTCTTATCATCAAACACCCCTTCGATAGAATAAAGCAAGTCTATTCGTTCTAAGTGCTTAATCAGCCTTCCGGTTAATCCGTCCCATCCAATTATAATTACTTTTTGCCTTATTAAACCGGTTTTAGCCATTGCCGAAAGGGATAAAACTATAATCGTTCTGCTCAGAGTCAAATAGGTACCAAATAAAAATATATTTTCTAAGTTCAATCTAAAATCAATATAATCAGATGCAGATCGAAAGAAAATAAGGTTAATAGTAATGAATAAAGCGAATGCAGAAAGACTAACCTTAGCTAACTTTTTAAACTTTGTAGGTTTGTAAGTATAACTTCCACAAAAGTAAAATGACAATAACCATGTTATGTTATTGAATAGTATGTAGGTGGCATAATGTTGTTGAAAAGGATTTATGTTTATCGCATTTTTCAATAAGAACAAATAAATTATATTTAATAAAAGTACATCAGTTAAAAGTAATAGAAATCCTGGGGTAGCTTTTCTGATTTTCATGCCAATGTAAGGTTAGAATTTTTATAATAATTAACTTGTTAGTCAATAAGTGGTAAATCGTGATTGAAAATTTTAATAGATAGGGATTTTTCTTTAAATAACCTGAAAGCGAATATTGGTCCATAATATAAATAACGTTTATACAAGCGTTTGGGTTCATTTACCAATCGACCCAGCCACTCCAGCCCCATATTTATCCACACTTGGCCGGGTCTTTTGACAGTTCCAGCATAAAAATCAAATACGGCACCAATAGAGCAGATATACTTTGTTTGTAATTGATCTTTAAATTGATAGGCCCACTTTTCTTGTTTTGGTGCTGTCATTCCAATAAAAAGTGCATTTGGGCTAATATTGTTAACCTGTTGTATCATGTCATTGCTGTCCTCTGCGGTAAATTCACTTTTGTAGGGAGGGGAGTAGGAATAAACTTTAACTGCCGGATATTCTTTCTTGATACGATTTTTTATTTTTTCAAGTGTACTTTCAGAAGCGCCGAGATAAAAGCATGAACCGCCTTTTTCATTTAACTCTTCTAATAAATACTGATGTAGGTCAGCTCCGGAGATTTTTTTTATATTTTCGCCGGTTAAAAACTTGACAGCAGCTGTTATACCCACTCCATCTGGAAGTAATACGTCAGAATGTACTAAAGCCTGTTTAAACTCATCATCTTGTTCGGCAATGCAATAGGAATATTGATTAATAGTATTAACTAATACTTTCTTATAATTATGAATTGTGCCTAATGAGTCTGAGAATATGTTGTACCCTAAGCAATTGCAAGTAAGAGTTTTCATTTGTTAACTTTTAGTTTTGATATTTTCCAATATACTTAACTACGAATTAACTGATATATAGTTTTAATTTCAATGAATAAATTTTATTAACTTGTGGATGGGTTAATTTCAGGGTTTGCCCTTGTGGTTTGAAAGAAGTGCATATAACTGTTTCATCAATATTATCCCATTATTTGGTATAATAAATGATCTTTTTTTCTTTTATAAGATCTTCGACGAAACGGGCAAAACATTCCAGGAATAACGATTGGGCGGCCTTTAATTGATAAACTTTTTAAAGAATAACCAATTGATTTGGTAAGGAAAAGAATGATCTTCGCCTAAATTGAGTGCCTTAAATTTGTTTTGAGGTAGCAATCCATTTTGGTCTAATGCAACCAAACATATTTGCTAATAAATAATTTCTTCCAAAAGCGCTTTCTACTGTTTTGTATCCATTTTTGAGTAAAATTATTATAATGACTGATTAACGACAAATTTGCTATCGGGCGACTAATAAATTTCCAGGATCTGGTACTATTTAAAATACGTTTTAAAATACGTTGCTCCGGCCATTTAATATTCTTCCATTGTTTTCCATAGTAAGAGTATGGATATTGACCAGCTATATCAGCGAGTGGATTTTATCAAATAAATGCATCCTTTTTAGGGCTCTGGGTCAATGATCAGTGCATCTGTGTCAATTTTTTAAAACTTCCTTAAAGTCGTAATTATCAAGTGCCTATTTATATGCATCGCATAAATTGATATACAGGCCGACCAGCCACACATATGCCTTCGTGTACATAATACATCACAGTCCTGTAGCTTTTTTAGGATTTTAATACCGATGTGCTGATGTGAATCGTCAGCAAAAATGAATTTGTGACTGGACTTGTAAAATATTTATAACTTAATAAGTATCTATTACAAAATCAATTTGGCTATTAGGCCAGATGGTATTACAACTATTACTTCAATTTTTGCTTGTCCACGAGATGTTATTCTCTAACGTTGTTAAATTCTGCAAATTCACTGCCATTGATTAAATATAATAATTAAAAGTTGATATAATTTATTTTATTCTTTGCTCGCTTTTATTAAAATAATAACTTTAAATAAAAATAAAACCTTAAATCTTTTTAATTTATTGTTCTTAACAATAAATTAACTCCAACAATTATGATATTGCACGATAATTGTTATATATTAAATGAAGCATTGAATTTATGAAAAGTCACGAAATTATAATATTGATTTACAAAATGCATTCATTATCAGCCGGCACTATTTAATATATAAAAAACTAAGATTTTTTAAACCTTTAAACAACAACCCCGTTATGACATACTCTGACTCTGTTAATTGCTATTGTTTCAACGCTCAATGCGCTAAGTCAATTTTTCGGATTTCCAGTTCCGATATAATTAGAAAGCCAATAAGTTTGGTTTTATCTCAAACGTTATTTTGTAATTCATGCAAAAGTGAGCTTGTAGCTAAACCTTTATTGGAGCTGCATGCGCAAATTAATCATTCACTGTCTGTTCAGGATAAGTTGCAGGCGATTTTTATTGACGACGATCCCTTTTTTCATAAAATGATCGAGCATTCTTTAAAGCGAAATTCCACGATAGATAAATCCACTTATAGCTTGAATGGATTAGATATTATAGAATATTTGAAGATTAATCGAAATGAGCATGATCAATTGCCTGATTTGATTTTTGTTGATATTAATATGCCTGAAATGGATGGTTGGGAGTTTTTGGATGAATTGGAGAAACTATATTTAGAATTACAAAAAAAATCACGCGTATATATGACTTCATGCAATATTATGCCTGAACATAAGGTGAGGACAAAAAAATACCGTTTTGTAAAAGGCTTAATATCAAAACCATTTAATGTTAATACACTACAAACCTTAACAGAGTTTGAATTCGCTGTTTAAGAATGTGTGTTTATTTATTAATTAATTAATAATTGGGACACAATTAATTTGAAATAAACATTTTAATTTCTTTGGTGTTAATATAAATAACTAACAGTTTTATAATTAACTCGATAAATCAATGAAAACGAAAATGTTTATTGCTTCAGCATTTATTATGCTTTCCGCATTGGGTGTGAGCGCACGCCTTATTTCGCGGATAACTCCGCCCGGAAAGAGTGTTAAAGTTATCAAAGTAAAAGTAGCTTATTCTTTAGCCTTACTTCAAAAGAATGTTCAGTATGATTTTGCCAAAATAAGCATCCGTAAAGCTTACTATAACAGGCTTGATGAACTAGCTGAGGTAATTAATGAAAAAAAATGCGCAGTAGCGTTGCGTGGTTATGCAGATTCAATTGGAACATACAAGGGTAACTGGGTACTATCTCAAAAACGTGCGGACGCTGTTAAAGCTTATTTAGTTAAAAAAGGTGTTCCACAACAGCTGATCGTATCTACTGCGTTTGGAAGTACTGAGCCTGTTGCTTCAAACAGAACAGTTGCAGGCAGACAGCAGAACCGGAGAGTTGAAATCAAAATAAAAGATATTAATTAATAGCCGAA
>Ga0302306_10000783_pt1 | contig 18520 bp, 16 predicted proteins | sample III_Palsa_E3_1_FD_198761 | JGI IMG/M metagenome (GOLD analysis project Ga0302306, IMG submission 198761) | Peat permafrost microbial communities from Stordalen Mire near Abisko, Sweden - III_Palsa_E3_1 | ecosystem: Environmental > Terrestrial > Soil > Palsa > Peat permafrost | place: Sweden...
ATGCCCTGATGAAAGCCCTCCAGCGGGAAGGAATAGCAACCGTCCTGCGGCAGAATGATACTGGCCGCATCTATGGCATCACCTATATAGACCATAAGACAAAGGTAGTCTTCAACGGCAGCGATTTGGGCAAACAATACAGCGCCAAAGCCATGCAGGCAAGATGCAGCCCTAACCCGTCCCAAGAAACGAAATCAAGGCAACAGCTTTCAGAAAAGATACAGGGTGAAATGCTGCCGGGCAAGCTAAAGTTAGTGACAGATACTTCGCTAACCGATGCCCTATTAAAAGAAGAATATACCGGGGAAACGTTGCCTTTTGATTTGAGAAAAAACAAGAAGAAGAAACGGCAAGGCTTTTCTATCAATTAAAAATTTTAAATAAATACAATCATGCAAACAGGAGAAAACGAACAGGGATTAAGAAAAATATTAGACATGACGCGGCTGATCAGCCTCGTGGTATTGGGGCTGCACTTCTATTATTTTTGTTATGCCGCTTTCCACGAGTGGCATTTAACAGCCCATCTAACCGACAACATTCTGATCAATATCAGTAAGACCGGCTTATTTAGTAACTTCTATAAAAGCAAGCTGATTTCATTAGGCTTTTTAGCAATTTCCCTATTAGGGTCAAGGGGCAGGAAGGATGAGAAACAGAATTTTAAAACCGCCTTTGCTTATATACTAACAGGCTTACTGACCTATTTTATTAGCTACCTGATTCTGTTAATTGCGGCAAAAGCGGTGGTGCTTGCCACGCTTTACATTGCCCTTACCTTAACAGGTTATATGTTAGTAATAACTGGCGGGGGCCTGCTGTCACGTATCATAAAAGACAGGCTGAAAAATGATATTTTTAATAAAGAAAATGAAACGTTCCCCCAGGAAGAAAGGCTATTGGAAAACGAATATTCCATTAACCTTCCGGCCATTTATAACCTGAAAGGCAAGCCGCGCAAAAGCTGGATAAACATTATTAACCCGTTCCGTGCGTTGCTTGTATTAGGCTCTCCAGGTTCCGGTAAGTCCTACTTTGTGATCCGGCATGTCATTACGCAGCACATCAAAAAAGGATTTTCGATGTTTGTGTATGACTTTAAATACGATGACCTTTCGGTAATAGTATATAATAACTGGCTAAAATATAAACACCTGTACCCGGTCACCCCTCAATTTTACGTAATTAATTTTGACGATCTAAAGAGAAGTAATCGCTGTAATCCATTAGACCCAACCGCCATGCTGGATATTACTGATGCTGTAGAATCTGCAAGAACAATTTTAATGGGGCTTAACAGGGAGTGGATACGTAGACAGGGTGATTTTTTTGTGGAATCCCCCATTAATTTTTTGACTGCTGTTATCTGGTTTTTGCGCAAATACAAAGACGGTGAATACTGTACGTTGCCTCATGTTATTGAATTAATGCAACTTGATTACGACAAGCTATTTACTTTGCTTCGTTTGGAAAAGGAAATAGAAGTATTGGTAAATCCATTTGTCACTGCTTACCTGAATAATGCTGTTGAACAGCTGGAAGGACAAATGGCAGCAGCTAAAATCGCTATGGCAAGGCTATCCTCACCACAATTATATTACGTGCTTTCCGGCAATGATTTTACCCTTGACATCAATGATTTGGAGCAGCCTAAACTTGTCTGTATGGGCAATAATCCGCAGAAGATACAGATATATGGGGCAGTATTGTCGCTGTATGTAAACCGTTTGGTAAAGCTGGTCAATAAGAAAGGCAAGCGGAAATGCAGCCTGGTATTTGACGAGTTCCCCACTATTTATTTAAACAATATGGACAGCCTGATCGCTACCGCGAGGAGCAACAAGGTAGCCACCTGTTTGGGCATTCAGGACTTCAGTCAGCTCCGCAAAGACTATGGGCGTGAGCAGGCGGATGTAATTATGAATATTGCCGGAAATATTATTTCAGGACAGGTTACCGGGGACACGTCCAAGCAGCTTTCAGATCGTTTCGGAAGGATAATGCAGGACAGGGAAAGTCTTTCCATTAACAGCCAGGACACATCTATTAGCAGGTCTAAGCAGTTGGAGGCAGCAGTTCCCCCTTCAAAGATTTCATCCCTTAGTTCAGGCGAATTTGTGGGCATGGTTGCCGATGACCCAGATTGTAAAATAGAATTAAAGACCTTTCATTGCGAGATCATAAATGACCATGAAGCCTTGAAAAAAGAACAGGACAGTTACAAAGAAATACCTATTATCCGGAAGCTTGATAATTCAATAGTGCAAAGAAATTACTTACAGATTAAGCAGGATGTACAGGATATTGTGGACGCAGAAATGGAAAGGTTGACACAAAACCCAGCATTGGTGCATCTGGTAGTCAATAAATCCTAAACAATCGGTATAAAAGGAAATGTTCAAACTTTAATTTATTCAGTATCCCTGTCTCTTTGATCATTGTTATTATAAGGATGAAAAGTCAATAACCTGCCTGCTTTATCTATTTCTACTCTATAATACTGACCATCAAAATAAATACTCCTTTTACCAATTCTTCTAAATTCCCCGTTAGGGTTATCCTTAAAATATTGCTGAATGTTGTCAGCCTCAGATTCTACAACCATTTTTATTATTCGCATAATATCATCAAACTTATATTGGAAAACTGTTTTTCCAATAAATTCACCTCCAAGTTGAGTTTCTGTAACGTGCCTTGCATAAATATGAAGAAAACGTTCAATGTCCAAGTATATGAGCTTATCGCCAAAAAGTATTATCTCTTCTTCAAACCGATGACATATCTTTCTTAAATTCTTTAGTTCGTCACCATATTTTTCAGCGGCCTCTGACAATTTTAGTCTGGATTTTTGTATCTCGTCTTCTATTAATTTTTCTTTATGAATGTATCGTTCTGCAATAAGACTGCCAAGCTCTTTGATGTCATCACCTTCAATATTTAGATCTGTTAATTTAGCATCAAGTTCGTAATACTTCACCTCGTTTTTATCTTGATTTAAAGTGCTGTAGGGAGGTTGGGAGTTATCTTCATTATAATATTTGCGTAAGCCTAAATACTTATTTATTTCCATTGGAGATAGTTGCTGACCTCTTGAAAATCTTGAACTTAAAAATCCATAAAATAAACGATTGATTTCATTTGGCTTAATATTTACATAAACAGGAATAGTATTGCCAATTTCCTTTTGTCCTTTTTCTGTAAATTGATTTGTTCTCGGTCTTTTATAGCTTAATATTTCGGCAATATCACTACATAAAAACCCATATCTTTCAGCTTGCTCATATTGTTCTTCACTTATTTTAATTACAGTTGATGGTTGAAGCCTAACATTTCGTTTTGACCTTATAGCCGGTGTCAATTGTAATAACTTTTCAAGCTCAATTCGATCTTCCTCTGTATAGATAATTGACCCCATTAGAGTAGAACCGAAAATTTTATACGCTGGAGAATTGTAATGAAATGTAATTGTGATATTTGTATCAAATTGTCCATACATTGAATATAATTCTTCGTAGGAAAAATTCATAAGTATATATTTGTATGGCAATATTAGTCGAAATTATTAACGTTGTGTGAGCGTATTTAATTAATTTGTCATCGATAATTAAATAAATGAACAAACCCTACTGATTTTTGCATTCTAAAACTATCCCTAATAACGTTATTAACTGTTGGTTCGTAAGTGAAATCGACATTGCACGTTCGGTTCAGGACAAGCGGTTATATAATGAATATATCCGACCCTATGCTTATTTTTCTCTTAAGAGCAAGTCAAACGATAATTCTATAGCAGGCCATATTGGACGTTATGAAACGTTAGAAGATTTTCATTGCACATTGCAAACTCAATTTACCTATATTGGCGACTATTTACAAAAGAAGGCCGTTTACCTAACCCTTGACAAAAAGACACTTTATAAGGTTACAGACCTTTTACCGTCAAAACCATTATTGTTCACCTTAACCAGAATAGACAAACTAATGATAAATCCGGAAGAGATATACCAATTACTGTATAAGGAACAATGGTCTGAAATCATTAAAATTCTCCACAAGCACAAAAAGGACATTACAGATGACGCTTCTTTGCAATTTGCTGCCAAAACATTTGAGACAATTTTCTTACAAAAGGCCGATACCTTATCACTGGATAGTGCTGAAATACGAGAAATTCTTGAAACACTTTACATTCTGCATTTTGGCAAATTTTATTTATTGAGTGGAGATAACCTAAGGCGTCTCAGTATTGAACTTGCTAAACGATTACCCTTAAATGATGCTTTTAACTATGCTAAAAATTACCCTGAAGACGATTTTTGCAAAGCTCTAATTGCTGAATACCAAAATGAAAATTTGGATAAGGTAAAACGTCAAACTTATAGCACAATCAATTACAACTGGATTGAAATTTATAATCGACTTTTTGAGCTTATTAATAATCAAGAAGATACTGCTACATATTTTTCAGGTCCGCGCTTTATCAATGCAGTACGTGAGATTCAGCCTTATTCACCAACCTACACTCAATATATTCAAACTCGAAGTGACGCCGGAAAAAGCACAAGTCGAAAGATATTTTACTACGATTTACTTATGGATCAAGAGCCTAACGTCAGAGTAGCTATTATTGAAAAAATTCTTGATATTGTTCGGCCTTTTGAACCAATAAAATCAACGGCTATTGATATTTTACTTGGTAAAAATGAAAAAGGGGAATCACCCAACCCAACTATAATCGAAAAGGAAACATTAGACAATTCAGCCACGCACCCAGTGGTCTTTATTTCATACTCATGGGATAGTGAACAACATAAAGAATGGGTTTTGACCTTAGCTAACAAATTATCAAACGATGGGATAGAGGTTTTATTAGACCGTTATGCACTAAAACCTGGTAAAAGTCTTCCTTACTTTGTCGAACAATCTATTGTACGCTCGCATCGAATCCTAATTATCTTTACCCCAAATTATAAACTAAAGGCGGATAAGCGTTCAGGCGGAGTGGGTTACGAATATTCTATTATGAACGCTGCTTTGTATGATAATCAGACAAATAACGAAAAGGTTATTCCCGTACTTAGGCACGGCGAAATGTTTGAAAGTATCCCTGACTTCATGCATCAATTTATTCACATGGATATGCGTAACAATGAGAATTTCGAAATTAGCTATACCGATCTTTTAAGAGAAATTTTTGATGAGCCAGCTATTAAGCAACCTGAAATTGGTAATAAACCAATATTCAAATAACGTTTCAATTTAGATTCGCATAATTTGTCGATTAATAATTTATCATACCTCATTAACTATTTGGTTAGATTTGTATATGTAGGAAAGGTCAGATATGAAGCAAAAGGAAGTATATCTTGTAAACTGGAAGAAACAAAAAAATCACATCGAAATTTTCGATGATTTGCTGGTTTTTGTGGCAAGCTATCCAAGATATAACCTTGACGTATTAAGCAAAGCCCTTGCTTTTGGCAGTACTGTTTTTGAAGACGAAGATGTTCGCATTGAAAAAAAGGCGATAGTGTCTTCTCCAAAACCTGATTTTCCACGCATGTTTTTTTGGGATTTTAATTATGACCTGACCAATTGGAAGGAAAGTTCTACGACTATCATACAGCGCATTATTGAACGTGGCACAGTCGCCGAACACTGGCAGGAGCTTGTCAGGTATTACGGCAAAAAAACCATTATAAATGAGTTAAAAGAAACCATTACATATCTACCCGATGATAGCATAAATGAAGCCTCCTTATATTTTAAAATCAACAAGGAGGATATGCTATGTTACAAACGCAAACAGTCACAGACTATACACTGGCCCTGACAAAAACCTAATGGATGCCCCATATATTTATAGATAATGATTGAATCTTTTATAGGTCTTTCTCAATCATTTTTTCTAAAAAATAATTATCTTTGTAAGGATATGGAAATGCAATTGTTTTCAGACAAGATGTAAAAAATCATGGTGCAGGCAACAGCTTTCAATAATGCGAACAAGTTCTTAAACAAAGTATTTTTTTAGCTAATTGCGTCATTCGTGGCACTGGTTAAAAGCATATAAGTAAGTAGCTGTAAATTAGACCGTTTCAAAAGATGTTCTCTTCCCCTACGGGCTACTGGTAAATAACTTGCTGAAAATCAGCAAGTTATTTACATTTTAGGCCCTCCGTAAAAAAATCGAACCTGAATTTTTAGCTATAAAAACAGACGTTTTAAGCATAAAATCGCCTCATTTTCCGGTATCATTAATCAAATCTTGCAAAAACGCCCAAAATTTACTTGCGTCTTTTCTGACGTTTTTTTATTTAAAAAAGACGTCTTGATATTGTTGTAAACAACTGTAAGAAAGGCGTTTACAATGGTTGGGGTATAAATTAGATCTTTCCTCATTATTAACCCTAATTCATTATAAAATGCTGGAAAAAAGCTTCGGATTGTTTTACTTCTTAAAGCAACCAAAAACATCAAAAAGACCAAACCACTATGTTTATTTAAGAATCACAGTGAATGGCGTTTGTCGTGATATTTCAATAAAGAGGCACTGGTCAACCAGTAGATGGGATCAATCTACCGGGCGTGCGGTTGGTACAAAGCTGGATGCTAAAAATCTGAATGCCTATATAGAAACGCTCTCTGCCAAAGTTTATCAAGCCAAATTATCATTAATTGAAAATGACAAACAAATCACAGCAGAGTCTTTGAAAAACACGATCACGGGCCAGGGGGATGAAACAAAGATGCTGCTTCAGCTTATTGTAAAACACAATATAAAGATCGAAGCATTGATAGGTAATGGCTATTCTCTGGCCACTCTAAAACGATACCGGACTATTCATCAGCATACAAAAAACTTCATCAAGTGGAAGTATGGAACAGATGATTATAATATCAGTGACCTTAATTACGAGTTTGCGACTGAATATGTGTTCTGGTTAAGGGCTTTCAAAAACTGTGCGAATAATTCAGTAATAAAGTACGTTAGCAGCCTGAAGAAAATAGTAATGGAATGCGTTAGAAAGGGCTGGATAAAGAGTGATCCATTTATAGAGCTTCGATTAATTAAGGACGATATAGTGAGAGTTGCGATAACAAAAGATGAACTGAACAAAATTACTAACAAAACCTTTATTACGGACCGGCTAAATAATGTCAAGGATATCTTCTTGTTTAGCTGCTATACTGGCCTTGCTTATGTTGACATTAGTAATTTGCGAAGATCGCACATCGTGAATGGTATTGACGATATCCCCTGGATTAATATTCAAAGACAAAAAACCGGAACTCCTTCCCGACTACCTCTATTACCCGTCGCTTTCGAAATCATGAATAAATACAAAGACCACCCCAAATGCATTAATGAAAGCTGTGTTTTTCCGGTTTTAACCAATCAAAAAATGAATGCTTATCTAAAGGAAATTGCAGACATCTGTGGAATCACAACGAATCTAACATTTCATATAGCACGTCATACTTTTGCCACTACAATAACTTTGAATAATGGGGTCCCTATTGAAACAGTCTCTAAGATGCTTGGTCATAAATCATTGTTGCAAACCCAACATTATGCGAAAATTCTTGATAATAAGGTAAGCGAGGATATGCTAAATCTGAGGAAAAAATTAGGTTTATTATTGTAATTAACTGCAATAATGATTAAGGCGGCTCTATAAGTGACTACATTTTTCAAAGTTTTTGTTTACCTTAGAATAATACTATTGTATCATTAAAGTTCTCACAAGTTGGTTAAATAAAACAGACGAATCAAAAGACCACTATTTAGTATCTTGCAAATAAGCATTAACATTGTTTAGTGTTTTGAAGTGTAACTAAACTGGAAACATGCATCACTGATTCAATTAGCCTGGGAAAACTATCTTTACCAAAAACATAGCATTCCAAAAGGTTACATGACAACATCGACTTAGATACGTTATTGCATAAAAATGAAAGAATCCAGAAGGGTATTCAAAGGCACGACTAGTTTAGATTATCGGAATTAGCCCAATAGGCTCCACTAAACCGGCAATAAGAGGAAGCTAATGGAACGCAATAGAAGTTATTCAAACTAAACACCTTAAATCCAATGGCTGTCAACCGCTTTTATCTACCCAAATCTCAAAGCAGGAGTCATATCCTCGCGCAGGGTATAAAGTGTGTATTTATATCTTACCAGCAAGAAGATAAGGATCAGGCCAAAAAAGTAGCCGATTACTTAGAAAAAGCTGGTATCGATATCTATTACGACCAATATGATAGTGAATTACGAATTCATCATGAGAACAATGATCCCAAGAAAGTAACTGCCTCTATTTGCAATGGTATCAATAACAGCAGCCACATGATGGTTGTGGTCTCACCAAATACAATCCATTCAAGTTGGGTTCCATTTGAAATAGGTTATGGTTACGAAAAAACAGATCTTTACGTTCTTTGCTTGAAAGGTATTCCAAAAGGAGGTTTGCCTGAGTATATACGAACGGTTCCTATCATACGCGATCTATACGACTTGCAAAACCGAATGTCAGATTTCAGTCCAATCAAGAATGGCTTATCAGAATCTGTTAAATTAAAGGCCAGCTATAGTAGCTCTATTAATCCTTTATATGACGTCATGGATAGTATTATAACCGACCAATATTAATTGCAAACAAAATGCCGGATAAAGAATATTTTATATCAAAACTTTCCTTAGATGAACATACTAAGCTAATATCAGATGTTACAGCCTATGTTTATGATGGCATTAACTTGGAAGAACTGGGCGATAAGGTGCGCAGCTGGCTAGTATACCGTCAGGACGAAGGCGCCAACATTTCAGCCCTATTAAAGAATAATAAAGGCGGATGGTCACGTGGCAATCGGTTTACCTACACTAATTCGTTGTTTACCTGGAACTGTCAGTTGCCTAAAAACGTGGCTAGGCATAAAGCTTTTGTAAGCTATTATCATTTTGATGACCAATATTACTTTGAGCAATTTGACTATTTTTTCGGCGACCTAGTAGTAAGTAAATCGGTACTTGACGGTGATATTGATTCTGCCAACGGTCATGGGTACGTTAAGCAGTTGATCCAGAACGGTTATTTACATGATACTACAGTATTAATTGTTCTGATTGGCCCCAAAACAAAGTGCCGTATGCATGTGGATTGGGAGATATCGGGAGCACTTAACCTAAAAGTGGGTGATAAATATGCTGGCTTATTAGGAGTCTTGCTGCCCACCCACCCTGACTATGGAACAGGGAGATACAAGAATATCAATTTGCCTCAACGGCTTGCGGCTAACCTTGCATCGGGCTATGCAAAGATTATCGAATGGACCGAAGATCGCGCTGAAATGCAAAAGCATATTGAAGAAGCGTTTGCAGCAAGGGAAAATGATCAGTTGATCGTTAACGCTGGCCTGTTGCAAATGGAAGAAAACATGTGCGACTAAAAGTAAAATATGATTAACATGAACAAGCAACCGTATTATAGATCGCCGCTTACCCTATATGTGGTATGGCATCCTAAAAATAAAAAGGGTATTGCCTATGGCGAAGCATTGTACAACACCTTTTGTCGTGACATTAACAGCCCTTTGATACGAGCGCTTGGTATACCCGTCCTTTTTCGTTTTGAGCCTTTACAAGATACGGGACTACCGGTTGCTATCCCTTATACGGAATCAGATAATAATGCTGTGATCCTACTGGTGGATGAAGAAATGTTTGATGACGAAACTTATACACCTTATGTTAACCAATTATTACAGGATGCAGAAACTGACGGCAATCGCTTGTTTCCCGTCGCATTATCGCGCTACGCCTTTTCAGTTAATAATACTCTGAACCAACAGCAATTTATCAACTTAATTGATTTCGATCAAAGTGATAAGCCTGCCCAGTTCGAGGCAGGTTTGTCAGCACTAAAAAGCCGTCTATTGCATGACCTTTGTCGGATGTTATATCATATTGAAGAAGTATGTCAAGCAGAAAGCCAACAAACTAAACCTCCCGTCACCTTGTTTATAAGCCATGCTAAAGTAGACGGTGAAAAACTGGCCGAAAAGTTCAGAGACTATATAACCGCTAACCTCAAACTAAAAACTTTTTTTGACGCCAACGATATAGGTGACGCAGCCAACTTTGGTGAGGAGATTATCAAAAATGTAGAAAATTCAGCAGTAGTGGTTTTCTTGACCGATCAGTACTCTACACGGGAATGGTGTCTAATCGAAGTGATCGTCGCAAAAAGAAATAAATCACCGCTGGTTGTTGTGAACAATCTTGAATCAGGTGAAAAGCGTAGCTTTCCCTATCTCGGCAATGTGCCAACCTTACGTTATAAAGAAAATTGTTTTCCCCAAATTATTGATCTTGCACTCTACCAGGTGCTGAACAACTTATATCTAAGGCTTAAATTGAAAAAAGAGATCAATCTTTATGAATTGGATAAAAAATATACTACTTATCAGATCCAAAACACTCCTGAGCTTTTCACATACATCGATATTAAGCGTTTGCAAGCAGCTAACCCTAAACAACAGGTATTGGTCATTTACCCGGACCCTTCCTTGGGGAAAGAAGAATTAACGATATTAAACGATATTGATCCAAAGATCAAGTTTATCACCCCTTCACTGATTTATCAAGTTATAAAGCAATGACAAAGAAAATAAAGGATAGTAAACCTAACCTGGCGGGTGTGCCTGAGGAGATCCAAGCTAATATTAAAAAGGATTTAAAACGGATAAAAAATAAGGTACTGGCTGAGGGTGAACTACTGCGCATCGGCGTGTCAGTTTCCGATAACGAAAACCTTGCACAACTGGGCTATTCTCCGATTCACTTAAAGGACTTGATGATAGAAATCGTAAGAAGTCTACTGATTAATAACTTTATGGTAGTTTACGGTGGTGACCTAAGAAAGGAAGGCTATACGATGGTGTTTTCGGATCTTGCCCGCCAGTATACATCAATTCACGCTTCAAAAACCATGTTCTTTGAGAATTATTTCGCTTTTCCAATTTCTTGCGAACTTACAAGGGGAAATGAGCTGGATTTTAAACAAAACAGGAGCCTGGCCATTAAGGTTAGCCCGCCGGCATCACTATGTATCGAAGAACAAAGTTATATACCACCTGATACCGTTGAAAACCGATTTATTTGGGCCCGTTCGCTTAGTTATATGCGCCAGATTATGATCAAAAAAAGCGATGCTCGTATTCTTATAGGAGGCAAGGTCAACAATTACTTGGGCTATATGCCTGGCGTGATGGAAGAAGCCCACATTACTCTTGAACAGCAAATACCACTATATCTTGTCGGTGCATATGGCGGTTGCGCACAATATGTCGCTGCCGCTATTTGTGGTAAAGAGCTGCCCTTTAAGGTAGATGCATTTCATACTAGCGATGCATATGTTGAATTCAGAGACTATTACAATGCACATGCCAAAGACCAAACAATAGACTTTGCGCGTGTTGAACATTACTTTCAACAATATGGATTAAAAAAACTTGCTAAAAATAACGGGTTGAGTATGGATGAAAACAGGCGGCTTTTTATCACTCCGCACATTAATGAAATTCTTTATTTGATATTCAAAGGTTTAAGAAAGGTGAATGGCATCAAGTCTTCCTTTGGCAATAGCTAAATAAATTGTTTCACTCTTTAGAATTTATCCAGTTACCACATTCAAATGCTAACTTTGGCATAACAGATTGCTGAAGGCATAATACCAGGTTAATTAATGAAGTTATTTATTATTGGAAGCGTCGAATTAGACAGCGAAAAGCATGCGGAATTTAAAGCGTTTTGCGCGGAGTTTGGACGGCATTTAGCGAGTCATCCGATCAGCCTCATCCTCTGTAGTCCTTACCCAGACTCCTGCGATGGAGAGATTATAAAAGGATTGTGCGCCGCTCCAAGCATCAACAGAAAACTATCCATTGAACTGCACTATCCAGATAATGTCGAGAATGAAGAAGCATGGAATTTGCAATTAGCCAATCTTAACGAAACTATAAAAGTAAATAGGTTTCGCCACGAAACACCCGGCGGAAGAGGCAAAGATGCGATACGCTATTCTTGGCTATATTGTCAGTTACAGGCTGTTTCAATTGCTAACATAATCGTCAGTATGGGCGGAAGAATTGCAGGTTCATCAAACTTGCTTTTGCGGATCGCAGAGACACAGAAAAAAGAAATAATACCGCTAGGCACGTTCGGTGGGGTAGGCGAATTATTTTATAACAGGATGCGCTATAAATTGCAGGATATCTGGGGCGATGACGCCGTTTTATTCAAGCAAATGACCGAAGCGGGGAAACTCGTCGATTTGCTAGTTCAACACCCCAAGGATGCGAACGTCGCAAACTTGAGTCAAAAGAAAGATCTCATTTTTTTCATTAGTTATTCTCAAATTAAACCGGCGGATGCTGATTTTGTAGAAATGATTTTACGTCGCAGAAATTATCAGGTATTTAGAGACGAAACAGATATCGGTCCTGGTGAAGACATACCCTCTAGTATCACGGAAAATATTTTTAAATCCGATATCTTTATTGCCTTATGGTGCGCAGAGTATGCTTGTAGCCCTTGGTGTTACGATGAACTTAATATTGCCTTGAAATCACACGTGAATAAACCTGGAAAATCACTTTGGATTTTTGCATTGGACGAAACACGCATGATTCATCCTCAAGCCCGAAATCTGCTATCTTACCCAATTAATAATCGTTCGGAATTGGAAGGAAAGATCAGCGGTTTGTTAAAAAATGCTTTGAGATAAGCGATTGTTACAGGAGCACTTTGCACTCGATTAAGGTTGCTAAATTCTATGCATTAAGCCTAAAGTAGAGATAGAATATCCCTTCTATTAAAGCGTAAAGTCTTTCAACTCTATTTTCATGAATTAACAGCTTATTATGTAGATCTTAAGAATTTCGATATCAAGAAATTTTATTTGTATTAACTGAATAATGGGCTTCACTTTTATCAAAATTGAAAGGATCGGCGAGAACTAAATTTAGTGAATCGGAAAAGTTATCTTCAATCCACTTAACTAATTTTCTAGCAACGTTATAATCATAGACACGGTGATTAATCCCATTTTTATATCCAATCTCGGAAAGTATTTCAGGTGGTATTATCGGAGCTATATTACCAAAGTAATAAAAGTGCTTAGAAAGTAAAACGTTAGAAGATTCAGTATCTCTGTTTTTGTTATACTCATTGAGTTCACCATCTGGTAAGCTATGGTGCGAATGAGCCTGTTTCCATGTATTATTTTCCAAATCATGAAAGTAAATGTTATCTCCTAAAAGCATTTTTTTGCTTCCATTTCTAACTGGTTTTTTATCTTTAAATTCTTCGGTCTCCCAATATTCATTGAATGTAATCTTACGGGTTACTCTCATTGCAAAAACACATTTTCCTGTTGCGTTCAATCTTCTTCCCCCTACGCCAAACACCCAATCGTTAATCTTTGCCGTATTTCTAATTCTTGGCTTGCAGGTCGCAAGGCTACAAATCCCATGAAAAGGATTAGGAGCGAATCCTAGATCACGATCAACAACATATACATAAACCTTAGCCATACTAACAATTTACAGATCCACCTGAATTTGGACCTGGGCGATCTGTGCCATCGGTATTTTTAAATGTATTATCTCCGTCAATGGCACTAATAATACTATCGGTGTTCCAATTGACAATTGCAGAGCCATACTTTTCCAAACTACTTGGAATGTCTGCTTCGGTGCCACCACGAACAAACACTCCTACGATTCTTTTACCTTGTTCATTTGCTTTATCTATCTCCCAATTAACCCATGGCCGTGTATGAGTATCTTTACCTATCAAAACCACAACAGTACTTGCCCAAGATATTTTCATTTTTAAAAGACGCTGAATCACTTTTTCACTCACGCGTTTTTCATCTAATCTTTTTTGGTTCTCCGGCTTAGCTCTTATTGAACTGTTCCTTATGTCATATCCTTTTCCGGATAACAAATTTGTTAAGTTCGAAACCTCACCATCATCTTGATGGTGATGGCTTATAAAAAGATGCCTTCGCGTTCCTTCTGACATAATGTGTTAATTTGATCGTTAATTTTCCATTTAGGTGGAAAGAAATAAGCAATAGGTCCTTTGGGAGTGGAAAATTTTTGCTTAATTCTAGTCCTTCCCGAAGTTCCATTCATTTCTGGATTAGTGCCTCTAAGATATTTATCAACTTCACAAAAAAGATTTTGACAATCTATTAATTGTAATCTCCTTCCCCATAAGTTTGGTAAGTTAATTCCCAGCCTTTCGCTTTCTAGCTCTTGACTGTCGACCATCATTTTAATTATATCCTCATATGAATAGCTACCTAAAGAATCGAAGCATTTTATTATACCATTTTTTGCGCCCGGGCCGGCAACAACAAAGTCCATTTCTGAAAAGTCTATAAGTTCACTGTAATTCAGATCGATGGTATACTGGAAAGCTAAAAAACTTCCAAAAGAAGGATAGGCCAAAAGCATTTTATATACATCTTCAAGCTTTTTGCTTTCTGCTATCTTCTTGTATAATTCATCATCCATCATTTTTGACAACAGTGCTAAATGATTACTATGTTTGAATTTATACCCAAAAACACTGCCGGCAGAAGGCATGATATAAGCAGCAGAATAAATAGTGTTTTTTTCCGCCATGCGATAAGTTAGTAATTCATCGTATTTTTCAAATAAAAACGATTCATAACTGATTATATCAAGTTCCCGCAGTAAATAATTATAAGTTTCAATTTTATTGAAAATCTTGAATAACATTGTCTTGAAGAAGATATCCTTGGGATCTTCCTCTTGATACTGCAAGTCTATTAAAAACTGACTTACCCGATCAGATGCTCTAAATACATTAGTAAAACGATTATTTTGTATGACACGATCATTCGTCCACGGACCTAAAGGATTTGAAAGTCTTTTTATAAATACGTCTTGTCTCTTTGCAGCAAATGTCCAATACGAATCATACAAAATTGACTTTTGTGGCTTTGTTGGTTTAGTGTAGTGCGTAATTGGCATTTAAAATTGATTAAGTGTCTAAGTTAGTTACTTTCCTAGGTATTGTAACTTTCTATCATGAGGAGATACCAAGATTCGTCCTCCTCTGTTTTCCAACACCTGATGGAAGACTTTGTACGATTCAATTATCGTTTTTTCCCACTGATATGAACTTACGGTTGAAACCTCTAAATCAATTACCAATTGTTTAATAGTATTTAGCAACTCTGTATCTATTCGATCACTTGCTTTCAACATTTTATTTCTTTTAGCATAATTGTATATAATTAACGTGACTGCTTCTTCAGCAACTTGTGGCCTACCTCTATCTTCAGCGTCAAGAGTTATGGTATCACTTTTTCTTTTTAACTTCATTAGATGCCGAATAACCGGAGACCATCCTAAAAATGCTATATGTCCTAAATGAAAAACATCATGATATCTATAATCATTCGGAACTCTTGAATTGTCAGTTAACGGATCTCCTAATGCTATCGGTTCGATACCCGAGCCTTGTTCCCATAACATTTTCACCTCAAATAGATCGTTCTCTCCCTGCTCTTCAATAAAGTTAACTATAAAAGAATCCGGAAATTGTTCTGGATAATCCTTATCAAATCGTGGAATTGCATGGAGATTTAGCTCATCAAATCTATCTTTCGCTTTAGCTAAATTTATCCTCCCAATTTCTTCAAGGCTTATGTTATTATGAGCTGCTATAGAAGAAATATACCAAAGAACATCCCCAAGTTCCTCAGTAAGCTTTTCATGAAAGCTTCCAAAACCTTCTCCATCCCGGATTAACTTCTTCAATGTAGTTAGCACAGAACCGGCTTCGCCAGCAAGCCCTAAATAGCCAAGAAAATAATTTTCTTGATCTTTCGAGTTATATGATTGGACCGTGCTCGCGGAGGCCTTTTGATATTCGTCTAGTGTCATTGCAACTTTTTATAAAATAGTTAAAACGAACTGTTATTATGGCAAGAGTTCAGTTAATGTCTTTAAATTCAAAGACAGTTAAAAAAATGCTGTATGATTTTTATAGAAAAAGACAGTAATATAAAATCTATGAGAAAATAAGGTGTTTTTACGTATTGTGATTGTTAGGCTTAATTTATTTAGCAATATAATTAAAGATATTGGAATAATATAATCACCAAGGAAAATACCTTTTCATATTTGAGTTTCTCATTTCAATTATGATTGTTACGATTATATAAGTAAATTAAAACCTAACCGAACTTATTATATTGGCAAGAAGTATTAAGGCCCTTTTAATTTTCACGCTGATACCTTTTCAAATTATTGCTTTTTATAAATGTGGAAACCGTAAGTCTATGTACGCCTAATATCCTAGCGATCGCACTATAAGAGATTTTTTTGCTTAATAATATATTAACTTCATTTTCTCTTCCAGTGAGTTTAAGATTATTAGATTTACGACCTTTAGGACGACCTAATATTATTCCCTCCGCTTTACGTCTCGCTAATGCCTCTTTAGTTCTTTGTGAAATTAAGTTTCGTTCGATTTCTGCGGAAAGTCCAAATGCAAACGCTAATACCTTAGAATTAATGTTATTGCCCAATTCATAGCGTTCTTTGATAGTAAAGACCTGAATGTCCTTTTCCATGCAACCATGTAAAATACTCATAATTTGCATAAGGTTTCTCCCAAGCCTGGACAATTCTGTTACTATAAGCTGATCGCCTTTTTGCATTTTCTTCAAGAGTTGTCCGAATTTCCTGTCCTCCAATTTTTTTGTTGCACTAATTGTTTCTTCAATCCATTCGTCAATTAAAAGTTTGCGATCACTTACGTAGTTCTTTATCTCATACTTCTGATTTTCTGTTGTTTGTTTGTCGGTGCTTACTCTTATATATCCGTAATTCATAAAATATTTTTTGTCTAAAGTAACAGGATCTTTATTATTCTTTAAACGTTGAATTGAATAAATAAAACCAGCGATTATTTTAGACAGAACAGCAACATGACGACTTTCAGTTTAGAAAGCAGTTGGATTGTTTTATCGTCTATTGAACAAAACATTAAAACGAAAATTGAAAAGGCTGGGGTGCCACTTAAGGATTGGGATATAAATATTTACCGCGGAATACTTACCGGCTATAATGAGGCTTTTATTATTGATTCTGTAACAAAGGATAAGTTAGTTGAATCTTCGCCTAATTCTGCTGAAATTATACGTCCGATTCTTCGCGGCAGAGACATAAAAAAATATAATGCTCGTTTTGCGAATCAGTGGATTATCAATACGCACAACGGGATAAAAGAAAGAAATCTAATACCGATAAATGCAGAGCACGATTATCCAGGCGTATTCCAACATCTCGAAGGCTACAAAGATCAACTAATCAAAAGATTAGATAAGGGGAATCACTGGTCAAACCTTCGCAATTGCGCATATTTGGACGATTTTGAAAAAGAAAAAATTGTTTGGATAGAGTTAACCGACCATCCAAATTTTGCGCTTGATAATGAAGGCTACTATTTGAATAATACGATTTTTTTTATGACGGGTAATCACCTAAAGTATTTATTAGCGTTTCTAAATTCTCGTTTGTGTGAATGGTATTTTGATAAGATTGCAGCCACGTCAGGAGCGGGCACCAGGCGATGGATAAAGATGTACATCGATCAAATCTGCGTACCTGTACCAAATGAAATAAATGAGTTGAAAATTACAACGATGGTCGATTTATTGAACCGGGATTTCAGTATTGAATCATATAAAAAATTAGACAATGAAATCTACAACATGTTTAAGCTTTCACCTGCAGAGATTGATTTAATAGTTACTGCGGCTTTATAAATAGCGTGTTTTTCTTCAATAGTAATATTATACAATGAAAATACTATTTCATCAATTTCACGTTCCAGTGCAGATCTTAATGCTGGGTTCTTTAATAATTTTTCAACTTTAGATTTTAGTTGTTGTTGAATATCTTTAGAAATTAACGGAATAGGAAGTTGTTCTACAAACATTGGCTTATATTCAAAATAGCCCCCATTACGTTTGACACCCAACTGTTGTATATAAAAGTCAGCAAGTTTTGAATTTAATATCGCTATTAAATAAACATCATCCGTAGCTATAAATGCAGAAGGTGCATTGATGTAATAACCTGTATCAACTATTGCAAACTGTCCATTTAGGGCTAAATTACCCCATGCAATCTTTTGTTTTTCAAAGTCTTTATAGTAAGCCACATTATCTTGAATTTCAAACCACTTATATGGTCCTGGTTTTCTACCGGTGAGTTCATTATTGTTTCTGGGCCTTAAATTTTCATAATAAGGGAGCAAATAATCCTTAATTGAAGGGTATTGGTCAATATCGATCCCTTTCCTAGTAAATATAATCCATTTCTCATCCCAATTAAATTGATATCGCTTTATGTCCTTGCCAGATAAAATCGGACGTATAATTTCAGCAGAATTAGGCGAAGATTCAAC
>Ga0302306_10000784_pt1 | contig 18495 bp, 14 predicted proteins | sample III_Palsa_E3_1_FD_198761 | JGI IMG/M metagenome (GOLD analysis project Ga0302306, IMG submission 198761) | Peat permafrost microbial communities from Stordalen Mire near Abisko, Sweden - III_Palsa_E3_1 | ecosystem: Environmental > Terrestrial > Soil > Palsa > Peat permafrost | place: Sweden...
TCACGATCTAACAGCTTTGCATACTTTTGAAAAAAAGTATCGGCGAATTCATAATATCCATCGTCAAAAGATTCGATATTTTTTTTGACTTTCTTGCCGTGCAGCGGATTAATCGTGTCTATCCTTTGAGAGATGTAGTTTATGTGCTGTTTCATCGTTCTTTAAGTTTATATGTTCTTTTTTATATTGATAAGTGACAGTATCTAAAATCCAAAAAAAATCAAAAACTAACCCGTTATCGTCAAACTTATCGGCATGAGTAAATGCCAAGCTGCAATAATTATGTTGTTAATTTGACGGCAAATTAATGAATTAATTGTGATTATTGAAAAAAACAATAATTAATATTGCAAAAAATCATTTTTAATAGCTTTTTGACTTGTTTTACGGAATATTAATAAATTAAAATATTATACCATTTAAGCCCGCGATTTAAATGGCGTACGACGTCGCTATTAAGTGGACGTTAATGCCCGGCCTATCGTCCTGCCAAAATTTATTGAAATTCTGAAGGGTCCTGTTGAATTTTTGGAGCCATTTTTATGGTCTCAAATCTTTCTAAATTATCCGGTAAACGGTTAACACGTCCAGGGGCTAAAATAAACCCTGATGTTAAATATCCTTTAGCCTACCTGAAGTTCTAATGATCACCCATGTATTGTTCCCGCCGCCACCGTCTCGTTGGTTGAATCGTCAATTAAAATAAGCGATCCCGTAATGCGGTTGCGGCGGTAATCGTCCACCACCACGGGCTGATTGGTGCGCATCTTTACCCGGGCCATGTCGTTCATTTTGATATCGGTATCTTGCTCAAGACGTTCCATGGTATTGATGTCAATTTTATAAATAACCTCCCTGATTACGGCTACTACCTCGCGCGTAGTACTTTTCAAATAATACCGGGCGCCTGGCCTGGGTGGTTTAGCCGACATCCAGCACATCAGCACATCCAAATCCTGGGTTACTTCTGGCTGGTTATTGTTTTTTACGATCATATCACCGCGGCTAACGTCGATTTCATCTTCCAGCGTAATGGAAACCGACATGGGCGGAAAAGCTTCTTCAACGGGTCCGTCATAAGTATCGATAGATTTTATTTTTGAGGTCAGGCCGGATGGCAATACCGTGACGCCATCACCGGTCCTGAAAATACCACCGGCAACGCGCCCCGCGTACCCCCGGTAATCGTGGAATTCAGCTGCGTGCGGCCTGATGACCGTCTGTACCGGGAACCTTGCATCGAGGTGATTATAGTCGCTGCCAATATGTATCGTTTCCAGCGCGTCCAGCAGGCTGCCCCCGTGATGCCAGGGCATATTATCAGAGTGGTTTACTACATTATCTCCGAGCAGTGCGCTTATCGGAATATACCGTATATCATTAATTTCGAGTTTACTTGCAAACTGGTGATATTGTTCAACGACATTATTAAAGACCTCCTCCGAATAATCAACGAGGTCCATTTTATTAACGCAGACAATAATATGGGGTATCTTTAACAAAGAAGCAATAAAGGAATGCCGCCTGGTTTGCTCAATAACGCCGTGCCGGGCATCGACCAACACCAATGCGAGGTTTGCTGTAGAGGCGCCGGTAACCATGTTCCGGGTGTATTGGATGTGACCGGGGGTATCGGCAATGATGAATTTTCGCTTTGGCGTGGCAAAGTACCGGTAGGCTACATCAATGGTAATCCCTTGTTCCCGCTCGGAGCGGAGGCCATCGGTAAGCAGAGACAGGTCAACGTATTCCAGGCCTTTTCTTTCGCTTGACTGTTTGACCGCAGCCATCTGGTCTTCGAAAATTGACTTAGAATCGTATAATAATCGACCGATCAGTGTACTCTTTCCATCATCGACGCTGCCGGCCGTTGTAAAACGCAATAACTCCATCTGATTCTGCCGCGAAGGTATCGAATTTATTTTTAATTTGTCTTCTATGACCGTATTATCCACCGTCTTAGTAGTATAAGCAATTGCTGCCATTTAAAAATAACCTTGTTTCTTCCTGTCCTCCATTGAAGTATCGGAACGTTTATCGTCGCTTCGGTGACCGCGCTCGGTGCTGCGGGTTACCGAAACCTCCTGAACAATCTTTTCGAGTGTATCCGCATCCGATTCTATACCACCGGTAATGGTGATATCGCCCAGCGTGCGGAAGCGCATGTATTTCAGCTCGAACTTTTCGCCTTCCCGCAGCACCAGGAAGTCGGACTTAGGCAGCCAGGATCCATCCCTGAAGATGGCTTCGCGCTGGTGAGCAAAATATAAGGAGGGGATAGCAATGTCTTCTTGTAAAATATAGTTCCATACATCCATCTCGGTCCAGTTACTTATCGGGAATACCCTAAAGTGCTCTCCCATTCTTTTGCGGCCATTAAATATATTCCATAGCTCGGGGCGCTGGTTTTTGGGATCCCATTGTCCAAAATCGTCACGGTGCGAAAAAAAGCGCTCTTTAGCGCGCGCCTTTTCCTCGTCGCGGCGGGCTCCGCCCATTGCGGCATCTATTTTATGCTTTTCAATGGTATCCAATAAAGTGACGATCTGCAGTTCGTTCCTGCTTGCATTTATACCCTTTTCTTCCAGTGCCCGGCCGGCGTCGATGGAGTGTTGAACAGAGCCAACAATCAACTGAACGCCTAAGTCCGCCACCAGGTTATCCCTGAATTCGATGGTTTCCTGGAAATTATGGCCTGTATCAATATGTATCAGGGGCATGGGAATTTTGGCGGGCCAAAATGCTTTTCGGGCGAGATGCGTAACAACGATGGAATCCTTCCCTCCGGAAAATAAAATAGCGGGCCGGTCAAACTGGGCTGCAACCTCCCTGATGACATAAATTGCCTCCGACTCGAGTTCCCGGAGATGTGTTAAATAATAGGTATTGGGCATGATGATTAATTATCCAACTTGATCTTTGGTAGTATCTTTTCCAAAATCAAGTTTGCGGACTGTTCAATAGAATATTTACTTGTTTCGATATGAATATCAGGCGACAGGGGACGTTCAAATGGCGCGCTGATACCGGTAAAATTGGCAATTTCGCCATTTTTGGCTTTTTTGTATAAACCTTTAATATCGCGCTGCTCACAAACTTCGACCGGGGCGTCCACAAAAATCTCTATATAAAAATTACCCAGCAAGGCACGTACCGACTGGCGGCTTGACTCAAATGGGGATATAAATGCCGCCAACACTACCAATCCGGCTTCGCACATCAATTTGGTCACCTCCCCTATCCTTCTCAAATTCTCTTTCCTGTCTTCTTCGGTAAATGTAAGCCCGTTATTCAATCCTTTGCGAATGTTATCCCCATCCAATACAAAAGTTTTTATGCCCCGGCTAAACAATTCCTGTTCGATATAATTGGCCAATGTACTTTTACCGGAGCAGGAAAGGCCAGTAAACCACAGACAAGCGGCTTTATGCCCGTTACTGCTCTCGCGATCACTACGGGTTATTTTATATTCATGCTCTGTTAAATGGGCTCTTTCCATTATCAATGCTAAGTATCCTTATTATTTAAGGACAAATCAATCTTTTAAACAATTATGCCTGTCCCATTGTTCCGCCAAAATTCATCGGAAAGCCTGAGGGATCAACCTGTATTTTTATCTTGCCGTTCGCATTTTCAAACTTTTCCAGGTTATCATGCAAAGCTGTCAACAGCCTCTTTGCATGTTCGGGGGTTAAGATAATACGCGACTTTACTTTTGCCTTCGGTACGCCCGGCATCACCCGTATAAAATCGAGCACGAACTCGGAACTCGAATGCGTGATAATGGCAAGGTTTGAATAAACGCCTTCTGCAATTTCTTCAGAAAGCTCAATATTCAGCTGATTTTCATTCCTTTCTTCCATGGTGCTAAAATACTAAAGGGAGGTTACTTACACGAAGCCTGTAAAAAATAATTAAAAACGTTACAAACAGTCACTTATGAGGTTATTATCATAGCCGGCCGTCCACAATTTCACGATCTAAAACGGCCTTTGTATCAAAAATTACCGTATTGGGTTTACAAAAAGACTGAAGACTTAGCCCGATAAACTCCTTATGCGACACTGCTAATATAATAGCATCATATAAGAGGTTATTTGCCCCGATGAAACTTACATCACTTATCAGATCGATACCATGTTGCTTTTTCACCGCGCCTGCACTGGCATTGGGATCATAAATATCGACGCTCAAGCCAAATTGGCCGAGCTCCTTGTAAATATCGATCACCTGGGAGTTACGTATGTCAGGGCAATTTTCCTTAAAGGTAATACCTAAAATAAGCGCTCTTGACCCGGCGATGCTGATGCCCTTTTTTACCATCAGCTTGATGACCTTGTTGGCTACAAACACGCCCATGTTATCATTTACGCGGCGACCGGATAAAATAACCTGTGGCTGGTAGCCCAAAGATTCCGCCTTGTGGGCCAGGTAATACGGATCGACGCCTATACAATGCCCTCCGACCAGTCCCGGTTTATATTTCAGGAAGTTCCATTTGGTGCCAGCCGCGGCAAGCACGTCGTTCGTATCGATACCGATCAGGTCGAATATAAGCGCCAGCTCGTTTACAAAGGAAATATTGATATCACGCTGGGCATTTTCAATTGCTTTGGATGCTTCCGCAACTTTTATACTTGGGGCTTTATAGGTACCGGCGTCAATTATGGAACCGTAGAGCGCATCGACATAATCGGCAACGACAGGCGTTGAACCTGACGTTACTTTTACGATTTTGGTGAGGGTGTAAAGCTTATCGCCGGGGTTTATCCTTTCAGGAGAATAACCACAGAAAAAATCCACGTCAAACTTTAAGCCTGAATGTTCCTCGAGCACCGGTACGCAGTCCTCTTCCGTACAACCCGGATAAACGGTTGATTCATAAATCACAACATCGTTTTGTTTGAGCACTTTGCCTATAATTTCTGACGCATACAGCAAAGGATTTAGATCAGGCGATTTAAATTGGTTGACGGGCGTTGGTACGGTAATGATAAAAGTGTTACATTCCTTTAAGTCGCCGGCATCTGAGGAGAGCGTGAGGCCAGGATTATTTTTGCCAGTTAAGACTTTTTTCAGTTCATCGGTATCCGCCTCATTGGTGTAGTCGCGCCCTTTTAATAAATCATCAATCCGGGCTTTATCGATATCGAAACCTAAAACATCATATTTTTTGGCAAATTCGATCGCCAAAGGCAAGCCAACATAACCAAGGCCAATAACAGCAATTTTAGCATCCCTTATGTCAAACTGATCCATCTTGTTACCGGAGTTTGCTGCAAGGTATCGTTTTAAGTATAAATATTGAAACAGCAAGGTATAAAATAGCGAAGCCTTCCCTTTTTGGGGAAGGCCTGCTATCAATTTTATTTCATTGCGACATTAAGCATCAACGTCTTCGGCTTTTGATGCCATCAGGCGATCGAACTCTTCCTGTGAGCCTACACGGATATTTTCGTACTCGCGCAAGCCTGTACCTGAAGGAATAAGGTGACCTACGATCACGTTCTCTTTCAGACCGAGCATCAGGTCTTTCTTCCCTGCGATAGCTGCTTCGTTCAGCACCTTAGTGGTTTCCTGGAACGATGCCGCAGAGATAAACGACTTGGTGCCTAACGATGCCCGGGTTATACCCTGTAATATCGGGCTTGAGGTTGCAGCAATGGCGTCGCGAACTTCGACCAGTTTTGAATCCTTACGTTTCAAAATTGAATTTTCGTCCCTTAACCTTCTTACTGAAACAATTTGACCTGATTTAAGGCTAGCGGAATCACCCGGTTCGGTAACCACCTTTTTATCGAAGATCTCGTCATTTTCAATCATGAAGTCCCAGCTGTCAACCGCCTCTCTCTCGAGGAAGCGGGTATCGCCGGCATCTTCAATCGCTACCTTCTGCATCATCTGGTGTACAATCACTTCAAAGTGTTTGTCGTTGATCTTTACACCCTGCAGACGATACACTTCCTGGATACCGTTCACCAAATATTCCTGCACAGCGGCAGGGCCTTTGATGGCCAATATATCCGAAGGCGAAATCGATCCGTCGGACAATGGCATACCGGCTTTCACAAAGTCGTTATCCTGTACCAGGATATGTTTTGACAATGGAACAAGGTATTTTTTGATCTGCCCGTCTTTCGACTCGATGGTGATCTCACGATTACCACGCTTAACACCACCCAAGGTTACCACGCCGTCAATTTCGGTTACGACAGCCGGGTTCGACGGGTTACGTGCTTCGAATAACTCGGTTACACGCGGCAAACCACCGGTGATGTCGCGGGTTTTACCAGTTGAACGAGGTATCTTAGCGATAACCTGGCCTGTTTGCAGCTTTTCGCCTTCATCTACAGCGATGTGAGCGCCAACCGGGATGTTATATCCTTTAATGATATTACCCTTGTTGTCAGCAACCTGGATAACCGGGTTTTTGGTTTTATCGCGGGTATCAATGATCACCTTTTCGCGGTGACCAGTTTGCTCGTCGGATTCTTCACGGAAAGTAATACCCTCCAAAACCGCTTCGAACTTGGCAAAACCGGCAAACTCCGAAATAATTACGGCGTTATACGGGTCCCATGAACAGATACGGGTACCCTTACTGATCTTGCTGCCATCCTTTACATACAGGTATGAACCGTACGGAATGTTGTTGGTAACAATCACCTTATTGGTGCCGGGTTCAAGAATACGGAACTCGCCTGAACGACCAAGTACCACATCCACTAATCCGTCTTCGGTATTAAATTCAACGGTACGAACATTTTCAAATTCGATCACACCTTCGAATCTCGCATTGATCTGCGATTCAGCCGCGATGTTTGAAGCGGTACCACCCACGTGGAACGTACGCAGCGTTAACTGGGTACCCGGCTCGCCAATGGACTGCGCGGCAATTACACCAACAGCCTCACCTTTTTGCACGCGTTTACCGCTTGCCAGGTTACGACCGTAGCACAATGCACAAACACCACGTTTGCTTTCGCAGGTTAAAACCGAACGAATTTCGATCCCTTCCAGCGGCGAATTATCGATCTTTTTAGCGATCTCTTCCTCAATATCCTGACCTGCGCCAACTAACAATTCGTTAGTGATAGGATCGTGAACATCATAAAGTGATGTACGGCCAAGTATACGCTCATGTAACGGCTCAACAATATCCTCGTTATCTTTAAGTGCGGTTGTATAAATACCTCTTAGCGTACCGCAGTCGGTTTCGCCAACGATCATATCCTGCGCAACGTCGTGCAAACGACGTGTCAGGTAGCCGGCATCGGCTGTTTTTAACGCTGTATCCGCCAAACCTTTACGGGCGCCGTGGGTAGAGATAAAGTACTCCAATACCGACAAACCTTCTTTAAAGTTTGAAAGGATCGGGTTCTCGATGATCTCACCGCCTGAGCCGGATTTCTGAGGCTTAGCCATCAAACCACGCATACCTGCCAACTGCCGGATCTGCTCTTTTGAACCACGCGCACCTGAATCCAGCATCATATAAACAGAGTTAAAGCCCTGGTTATCGGATGACAGGATTTCCATTACGTTCGCAGTCAAACGATTATTGATACGGGTCCAGATGTCGATGATCTGGTTATAACGTTCGTTGTTAGTAATAAAGCCCATATTATAGTTGCCCATAACCTCTTCAACTTGTTTCGAAGCTGTTTCAATAAGGGTAACTTTTTCAGCCGGGATGTTTATATCCTTAAGGTTAAATGATAAACCTCCCTGGAATGCCATCTTGAAACCTAATTCCTTGATATCGTCCAGGAACTGGGCGGCACGTGCCATACCGGTGATCTTTACCACCTCGCCGATAATATCACGAAGCGATTTTTTGGTCAGCAGTTCGTTGATATAACCTACTTCAACCGGAACATGCTGGTTGAATAATACACGGCCAACGGTTGTCTCGATGATTTTTGATACGATGACGCCGTCCCTTTCTTTTACAAAAGCCTTAACCTTTATAAAAGCATGAAGGTCTATCTTCTTCTCGTTATAAGCGATGATCACTTCTTCCGGGGAATAGAAAGTTAAGCCTTCACCTTTTACCACACGGCCCGCATCAGTTTTACGGCCTTTGGTTATGTAATACAAACCAAGCACCATATCCTGTGATGGTACGGTAATTGGCGTACCGTTTGCCGGGTTAAGGATGTTGTGCGAAGCCAGCATCAATACCTGTGCTTCCAAAATTGCGGCGTTGCCCAGTGGTACGTGAACGGCCATCTGGTCACCGTCAAAGTCGGCGTTGAACGCTGTACAGGTTAAGGGGTGCAGTTGGATCGCCTTGCCTTCAACCAGTTTAGGCTGGAAAGCCTGGATACCCAAACGGTGCAACGTAGGCGCACGATTCAATAATACAGGGTGACCTTTTAATACGTTTTCTAATATATCCCAAACCAATGGGTCTTTACGGTCAACTATCTTTTTGGCCGATTTTACGGTCTTAACCACACCGCGCTCGATCATTTTGCGAATGATGAACGGTTTGAATAATTCAGCGGCCATATCCTTTGGCAAACCGCACTCGTGCAGCTTGAGGTTAGGACCAACGACAATTACAGAACGGGCCGAATAATCGACACGTTTACCCAATAAGTTTTGACGGAAGCGGCCTTGTTTACCTTTCAGAATATCAGAAAGGGATTTCAAGGCACGGTTACCCTCGGTTTTCACCGCGTTTACTTTACGGGAGTTATCGAATAAGGAATCGACAGCTTCCTGGAGCATACGTTTTTCGTTACGTAAGATCACTTCAGGAGCTTTAATTTCGATCAATCGTTTCAAACGGTTATTACGGATGATCACACGACGGTAAAGGTCATTCAAATCCGAAGTAGCGAAACGGCCGCCTTCCAAAGGCACTAACGGGCGCAACTCGGGCGGGATAACCGGAACGATCTTAACGATCATCCATTCCGGGTTATTTTCGATCCGGTTTTTTGCATCGCGGAAAGCTTCAACCACCTGAAGGCGTTTCAAAGCTTCGTTTTTACGCTGCTGTGAGGTTTCGTTAGCAGCCTGGTGACGCAAATCATACGATAACTGATCCAGGTCGAGACGTTTCAGCATCTCTTCCAGGGCTTCAGCACCCATCTTAGCCACAAATTTTTGCGGATCTTTATCATCCAGGTACTGGTTTTCCTTTGGCAGGGTATCCAATACGTCAAGGTATTCTTCTTCAGTAAGGAAGTCCATGGCGTTGATGCCATCAGCTTCTTTCACGCCTGCCTGGATAACGACATAACGCTCATAGTAAATGATCAGGTCGAGCCGTTTGGTGGGTAAACCAAGCAGGTAACCGATCTTGTTAGGCAATGAGCGGAAATACCAGATATGTGCAACAGGCACCACCAGGTTGATGTGGCCCATACGCTCGCGGCGCACTTTCTTTTCGGTTACTTCAACACCGCAACGGTCGCACACAATACCCTTATAACGGATACGTTTGTACTTGCCGCAATGGCATTCGTAATCTTTAACCGGCCCAAAGATACGCTCGCAGAATAAACCATCGCGCTCAGGCTTGTAGGTCCTGTAGTTGATGGTTTCGGGTTTTAAAACTTCACCGCTTGAACGCTCCAGTATAGATTCAGGCGAAGCTAAACTGATGGTGATCGTGGTGAAATTGCTCTTGATTTTATTATCCTTTTTGTAAGACATAGTCTCCTTTGTTTTTTTGTTGTTGAAAGGTTGTAAAGTTGTAACGTTGAAACGTTGAAGCTAACCTTACAACATTCCAACCTTCCAACGTTACAACAAACCTTTATTCTAACGTAATATCAAGTCCTAAGCCTCGTAATTCGTGAACCAATACATTGAATGATTCAGGAACTGACGGAGTTGGCAGGTTTTCGCCTTTAACAATGGCTTCGTAAGTTTTGGCGCGGCCGATAACATCATCCGATTTAACGGTGAGGATTTCCTGCAGGATGTTGGATGCACCGAATGCTTCGAGCGCCCAAACTTCCATTTCACCAAAACGCTGGCCACCGAATTGTGCTTTACCGCCCAATGGCTGTTGCGTGATCAATGAGTATGGCCCGATTGAACGTGCGTGCATCTTATCATCAACCATGTGACCTAACTTAAGCATGTAGATAATACCTACCGTAGTTTGCTGGTCGAAACGGTCACCGGTTAAGCCATTGTACAAATAGGTACGCCCTGATTCCGGTAAACCTGCTTTTTTAACCCACTCTTCCACTTCTCCATGGCTTGCACCATCGAAAATAGGCGTTGCGAATTTAACACCAAGCTCCTTGCCGGCCCAACCTAATACAGTTTCGTATATCTGGCCGAGGTTCATACGCGAAGGTACGCCCAGCGGGTTTAATACGATATCGACAGGTGTTCCGTCTTCAAGGAATGGCATATCCTCATCGCGAACGATGCGGGCAACAATACCTTTGTTACCGTGACGGCCTGCCATCTTATCCCCTACTTTCAGCTTACGCTTTTTAGCAATGTAAACTTTGGCCATCTGTACGATACCTGATGGCAGCTCATCACCTACACTGATAGCGAACTTATCGCGGCGGTAAGCGCCCAGCTCTTCATTCACCTTAATATTATAGTTATGAAGCAGCGTTTTGATCAGATCGTTCTTGTCTTCGTCAGTTGTCCACTTAGTTGGATTAACATTTTCGAAGGTCAGATCAACCAGTATTTTCTGGGTGAATTTTACGCCCTTAGGTACCTGAAGCTCCTTGTAAACATTATAAACACCCTGGGATGTTTTGCCGTTTACGATTTCGAACAACTTGTCGATCAAAATATTCTTAAGCTCTTTGATCGCTTTTTCGTGCTTGGTATCGAGTTTTTCGAGTTGTGCTTTTTCTTCGGCTTTTGAGGTTTTCTTAGCACGCGAGAACAGCTTGGTGTCGATAACCACACCGGCAATTGACGGAGGGGTCTTCAACGAAGCATCCTTTACGTCGCCTGCCTTGTCACCAAATATGGCACGTAACAGTTTTTCTTCAGGTGAAGGATCGGACTCACCTTTAGGGGTGATCTTACCGATCAGGATGTCGCCTTCTTTAACCTCAGCGCCAACACGGATAATTCCGTCTTCGTCGAGATCTTTGGTAGCTTCTTCCGATACGTTAGGAATATCAGGCGTCAATTCTTCTTCACCGCGTTTTGTGTCGCGTACTTCCAGCTCAAATTCTTCCACGTGAAGCGAAGTAAATATATCCTGTGAAACAACGCGCTCTGAAATTACGATCGCATCCTCAAAGTTATATCCCTGCCATGGCATGAACGCAACCTTCAGGTTACGACCAAGGGCAAGCTCACCATTCTGTGTAGCGTAGCCTTCGCAAAGCACCTGTCCTTTTTCAACGCGCTGGCCTTTTTTAACAATCGGCTTCAGGTTGATGGTAGTGCTCTGGTTGGTTTTTTTGAATTTGGTTAACCGGTAGCTCCTGCTGTCGCCGTCAAATGATATCAGGCGGTCAAGTTCATTCCTGTCATAACGGATACGGATCTCGTTAGCGTCAACGTATTCAACTATACCATCGCCTTCGGCGTTGATTAGCGTCCGCGAATCTTTCGCCACGCGGCCTTCCAAACCTGTACCTACAATAGGCGCTTCGGGGCGCAGCAAAGGCACTGCCTGGCGCTGCATGTTTGAACCCATCAACGCACGGTTGGCGTCATCATGTTCCAAAAACGGAATCAATGAAGCCGCGATCGAGGTGATCTGGTTTGGCGCAATGTCCATGTAATCCAACCTTTCCGGTTCAATGATCGGGAAGTCACCTTCAAAGCGCGCTTTTACACGCGGCGTGGCAAACACACCTTCATCACTATAAACCGCATTGGCCTGGCCGATGGTTTTACCATCCTCGTCCTCAGCCGAAAGATAGATAACGTCTTCATTAACACGAACTTTACCGTCAACAACACGTTTGTATGGCGTTTCGATAAAGCCCAGGTTGTTGATCTTGGCGTGAACGCAAAGCGAAGATATCAAACCGATATTCGGTCCTTCCGGTGTTTCGATAGTACACAAACGGCCGTAGTGGGTGTAGTGTACGTCACGAACTTCGAAGCCAGCACGCTCACGCGACAGACCACCTGGCCCTAAGGCCGACAGGCGGCGTTTGTGTGTGATCTCGGCCAATGGATTGGTTTGATCCATGAATTGAGATAACTGGTTGGTACCGAAGAACGAATTGATCACTGACGACAATGTGCGTGCGTTGATCAGATCGGTTGGTGTAAATACTTCATTATCGCGAATGTTCATACGCTCGCGGATGGTACGGGCCATACGGGCCAGACCCACGCCGAATTGCGCATATAATTGTTCGCCAACGGTACGTACACGACGGTTTGACAAGTGATCAATATCATCCACTTCAGCTTTTGAGTTGATGAGCTTGATCAAATATTTAACAATAGCGATGATGTCAAGTTTGGTTAAAACCTTTGTTTCTTCGCTGGTAGTAAGCTTTAACTTACGGTTGATGCGGTAACGGCCCACATCACCCAGGTCGTATCTTTTGTCCGAAAAGAACAGGCGGTCGATGATACCACGGGCGGTTTCCTCGTCAGGTGGTTCAGCGTTACGCAATTGGCGGTAGATATGCTCAACCGCTTCTTTCTCGGAATTTGAAGTATCCTTTTGTAGGGTATTATATATAATGGTGTAGTCACCGCTGGTGCTTGAATCTTCCTTGTTAAGGATGATGGTTTTTACACCGGCATCGATGATCTGGTCGATATGATCGTCTTCAAGCACGGTTTCGCGTTCCAGGATAATCTCGTTACGGTCAATGGAAACAACTTCACCGGTATCTTCGTCAACAAAGTCTTCAACCCATTTTTTAAGCACTCTTGCGGCCAGTTTGCGGCCGATGTACTTTTTAAGGCCGGATTTGCTCACTTTTACCTCGTCGGCCAGTTCGAACAGCTCAAGGATATCCTTGTCTGAATCATAGCCGATTGCACGGAGCAGGGTAGTTACCGGGAATTTCTTTTTACGGTCAATATAGGCATACATCACGTTATTCACGTCAGTAGCGAATTCGATCCATGAACCCTTGAAAGGGATTACACGGGCCGAATACAATTTTGTACCGTTAGTATGACGGCTTTGTCCAAAAAACACGCCCGGCGAACGGTGCAATTGTGATACAATCACACGTTCGGCGCCATTGATCACAAATGTGCCTTTAGGGGTCATGTAAGGGATAGTTCCGAGGTACACGTCCTGCACAATCGTTTCAAAATCTTCGTGTTCCTCGTCATTACATGACAGGCGAAGCTTGGCTTTTAAGGGCACGCTGTAGGTTAACCCGCGCTCGATACATTCTTGTATGTCATAGCGTGGCGGGTCGATAAAGTAATCAAGAAACTCTAAAACGAAGATGTTTCTTGAATCGGAGATCGGAAAGTTTTCGGCAAACACTTTGAACAGCCCTTCTTTGTAACGGTTGTCAGAAGTAGTTTCCAATTGAAAAAATTCCTGGAAAGATTGCAACTGAACGTCGAGGAAGTCTGGATAATCCAATACTTTTCTGCTGGTTGCAAAATTTACTCTTTGATTATTTTGGTTTGCCAAGGGATTAAATTTTAGTTTATTTTTAAACTTGATAGATGTGAGATTTGAGATATGAGATTTGAGACAACTGTTGGATTTTAAGCGTTTTGCAAGGCAATAACGCCAAAATCTCACATCTCATATCTCACATCTAAAAATCTACTGATTATAAACAGCAATAGACCCCGACCAAAAAAGGTCGGAGTCTGATGCTATAATTGTATGGATTAACTTATTTAACCTCAACTACTGCTCCGGCTTCTTCTAATTGTTTCTTTAAAGATTCAGCTTCTTCCTTAGATACACCAGTTTTAACCGCTTTAGGCGATTGGTCAACTAAGTCTTTAGCTTCTTTTAAGCCAAGGCCGGTTAAGTCTTTTACTAATTTTACAACTGCCAATTTAGCGCCACCTGGTTCTTTCAGGATAACGTCGAATTGAGTTTGAACTGCTTCAGCTACAGGAGCGTCATCGCCGCCGGCAGCAGCAGGGGCAGCAACAGCAACAGCTGCAGCAGCAGGCTCGATGCCGTACTCGTCTTTTAAGATCTGAGCTAATTCGTTTACTTCTTTTACTGTTAAGTTTACCAACTGTTCAGCAAACGCTTTTAAATCCGCCATTTTATTTTAAGTTTTCTTTTAATGCTTTTTGTTTTTAATTCGGTGCTTAGGGTGCCCGTTAACCTCTTTCCTGTAATGTTTTTACAACGCCTGCCAGTATATTTCCGCCTGATTGCAGTGCAGAAATAACGTTCTTTGCTGGTGATTGCAACAATCCGATGATCTCGCCGATCAGTTGTTCCTTTGATTTTAAATTGATCAAAGTATCTAACTGGTTATCGCCTATAAATACTGCTTCAGAAATGTAAGCAGCCTTTAAGATAGGCTTATCGCTTCTTTTCCTTAACTGTTTGATCAGTTTTGCCGGGGCAGTACCTGATTTGGAGAAAAGGATGGATGAGGAGCCTTTCAGCACATCATAAATAGGCGAGAAATCGCCGCCGGCAGCTTCCATAGCCTTTTTAATGAGGCTGTTTTTTGCTACCTGCATCGTAATGTCGTTTTCGAAACATTTACGACGGATGTTGTTGACCTTTTCAACTGATAAATCCGAGGTATCGGTAATGTAAAAATTACCATACTCCTTCATTTGTTCAGCGAGCGCGGCGACTAATTCGTGTTTTTCTTCTTTGTTCATGATTAGATCCCCGCTACTGTTTTGGTTTCAACTTCAATTCCTGGCGACATGGTCGACGAGAGATGGATACTCTTGAAATAGGTTCCTTTTGCTGCTGATGGTTTTAACTTTGAAAGCGTTTGCAACACTTCCAAAGCGTTATCATAAATTTTATCAGCAGGGAAAGATACTTTTCCGATTGAGGCATGGATGATACCGGTTTTGTCAACCTTGAAATCGATCTTACCGGCTTTTACCTCAGTTACAGCTTTGCCAACTTCGGCAGTTACTGTTCCTGATTTAGGGTTAGGCATAAGGTTACGCGGACCTAAAATACGGCCCAAACGTCCAACCTTCGCCATAACACTTGGCATAGTGATGATAATATCAACATCAGTCCATCCGCCTTCAATTTTGGCAATATAATCATCCAAACCAACGTAGTCTGCGCCTGCGTCCTTTGCTTCCTGTTCTTTGTCAGGTGTGCAAAGCACTAAAACACGCACAGTTTTGCCGGTCCCATGAGGTAAGGTAGCAATACCACGCACCATTTGATTGGCTTTGCGCGGGTCGACACCTAAACGTACATCAATATCAACTGACGAATCGAACTTGGTGGTGGTAATATCCTTCACCAACGACGATGCATCCTGTAATGAGTACGATTTGTTAGCCTCAATTTTGGATAGTGCCAATTTTTGATTTTTTGTTAATCTAGCCACTGTCTTAAACTGATTTGTATAAATTAATAATTTAGATTTGAGATATTAGATGTGAGATATGAGATTAAAAAATCTGAAATCGTACATCGTAAATCTGAAATCCGTTTAATTCCAGGGAGCCGTACCTGATACGGTTATTCCCATGCTGCGGGCAGTACCTGCCACCATTTTCATGGCCGACTCTACGGTAAATGCATTCAAATCAGGCATTTTATCTTTCGCAATTGTTTCAACCTGGCCCCAGTTTACACTGCCAACTTTTTTACGGTTAGGCTCGGCTGATCCACCTTTTAAACCTGAAGCTTCCAATAACTGGATAGCAACGGGAGGTGTTTTGATGATAAACTCAAATGATTTGTCTGTATAAACAGTAATAAGTACCGGTAGCACTTTTCCAGCTTTATCCTGGGTACGTGCATTGAACTGCTTGCAAAATTCCATAATGTTCACCCCTTTTGCACCCAAGGCTGGGCCAATTGGAGGCGATGGATTTGCAGCGCCGCCCTTTACCTGCAGTTTCACCATTGCACCGACTTCTTTTGCCATTTTTACTTATTTAAATTATAACACAATGTTAGTAGTGGAAGCTATGTAACATTTCTCTTTATTAGATTTGAGATGTTAGATATGAGATTTGAGACTCTTTTCTAACTTCAAACCTTAAATATTTTTGATTGATCAATTCGATTTTGATGTCTCACATCTAAAATCTCATATCTCAAATCTATTCTTTCTCCACCTGCATGTAATTCAATTCAAGCGGCGTACGGCGCCCGAATATCTTTACCATTACTTTCAGCTTTTTCTTTTCTTCGTTCACTTCTTCTATCACACCGCTGAAGCCGTTGAACGGCCCGTCCATCACTTTAACACCCTCGCCTATATAGTAAGGCACATTCATGGTTTCACCCTGCGCGCTCATTTCGTCAACCTTACCTAAGATGCGGTTAACTTCGGCCTGGCGAAGCGGAATAGCATTTCCGGCCTTATCGCCCAAAAAGCCAATAACGCTGTTTATATTCTTAATAATATGCTCTATTTCAGCATCCAGCGCAGCTTCTATCAACACATAACCTGGGAAAAAATTGCGTTCTTTTGCAATTTTCTTTCCGTCCCGCATCTGGTAATATTTCTCCGTCGGGATCAAAACCTGGGGAACCAGGTGTGTAACGCCCAAACGGTTTATTTCAGCATCAATATATTGTTTAACCTTTTTTTCCTTGCCGCTAATTGCACGCACCACATACCATTTTACCTGATCGCTCATTTGCTTTTCCTTAAATTTAGGTTAGTGATTCGTAAAATTGTTTAAGCAAAAAGTGAATGCTCTGATCCATCACCAAAATAATCATCGCAATGATCAATGCAGCTATCAGCACCAAAACAGCGCTATTTTGCAATTCGCGCCAGGTTGGCCAGGTAACTTTTTGGGTTAACTCAATGTAAGACTCTTTTATATACTCAGATACTTTAGCCATGTTGCTCTTTTCTGTTATGCACGGGAACAAGGATTCGAACCCTGATCAAAGGTTTTGGAGACCTCTATTCTACCATTGAACTATTCCCGTTTTCCGTAAATCCCCAAAGGGACTTTTTAATTAACAAAGTACTTAGCCAAAACAGCTAAGTACTTTGCCATAAATTAACCTTGCCTTTTCCTCCCCCTTTAGGGGGCCGGGGGGCGTGGCTTATTTCAATATTTCGGTTACCTGACCGGCGCCTACTGTTCTACCACCTTCACGGATAGCGAACCGTAAGCCTTTTTCCATAGCGATAGCGTTGATCAGCTTTACAGTGATGGTAACGTTATCACCAGGCATAACCATTTCTACGCCTTCAGCCAACTGGATTTCGCCAGTTACGTCGGTGGTACGGAAATAGAATTGCGGACGGTATTTGTTGAAGAATGGCGTGTGACGACCACCTTCAGCTTTTGACAATACGTAAACTTCGGCTTTGAAATCAGTGTGCGGAGTTACCGAACCTGGTTTGCAAATAACCATACCACGACGGATATCGGTTTTTTCAATACCGCGTAACAATAAACCTACGTTGTCACCAGCTTCACCCCTGTCAAGTATCTTGCGGAACATTTCCACACCAGTTACGGTTGATTTCAGGTTTTCAGCACCCATGCCCAGGATATCAACCTGATCGCCGGAGTTGATAATCCCACGCTCGATACGACCGGTTGCTACAGTACCACGACCAGTGATCGAGAATACGTCTTCAACAGGCATCAGGAACGGAAGCTCAGTTAAGCGCGGAGGAATTGGAATGTGTGCATCAACTGCATCCATCAGCTCCATGATCTTACCAACCCATTTCGGATCAGCATTTAAGCCACCAAGTGCCGAACCCTGGATAACAGGGATATCGTCGCCAGGATAGTCGTAGAATGATAATAATTCGCGGATTTCCATCTCAACCAATTCCAACAATTCCGGATCATCAACCATATCCACTTTATTCATAAACACAACCAATGAAGGCACGCCAACCTGGCGGGCTAAAAGGATGTGTTCACGTGTTTGCGGCATCGGACCATCAGTGGCGGCAACAACGATAATTGCACCGTCCATCTGCGCGGCACCTGTAACCATGTTTTTCACATAGTCAGCGTGTCCCGGGCAGTCAACGTGCGCATAGTGACGTGTTGCTGTTGAGTATTCAACGTGTGCGGTGTTAATAGTAATACCACGCTCTTTTTCTTCAGGAGCCGAGTCGATCGAATCGAACGAACGTGCTTCTGAGTAACCTTTATCAGCCAATACCTTTGTAATAGCTGCGGTAAGGGTTGTTTTACCGTGGTCAACGTGACCGATTGTACCGATATTTAAATGCGGCTTACTGCGGTCATACTTTTCTTTTGCCATGATGTATATTTAATTATTTACAGGTTAATTTTAAAACTTAAGTAATCTTCTCGTGTACTTTACAATTAGTTGAGCCAACAATGGGATTTGAACCCATGACCTCTTCCTTACCAAGGAAGTGCTCTACCCCTGAGCTACGTCGGCTGGTTTTTTTCGTTCATCGGTTC
>Ga0302306_10000787_pt1 | contig 18477 bp, 18 predicted proteins | sample III_Palsa_E3_1_FD_198761 | JGI IMG/M metagenome (GOLD analysis project Ga0302306, IMG submission 198761) | Peat permafrost microbial communities from Stordalen Mire near Abisko, Sweden - III_Palsa_E3_1 | ecosystem: Environmental > Terrestrial > Soil > Palsa > Peat permafrost | place: Sweden...
CCTTGATAGGTGCAATTACTATGGCTCGACAATAATAAATACTTAGAACGATTCCAAATTCTTAGAATTCTCAATTCTAAATCAAAAAAATCCAAATTTTTGGTCCTTTTTTATTTTGTACCTTCTTTTTCTTTTTTACCTTAATCTATCTTTTCCTTATTTCATTTCCTAAAAAAAGTTAAATTCTATGAAATTTAAGTTAGTTAAAAAAAAGGTAAAATTGATTATTTGGGAAATCAAAATATCTTTATCTATATTATTTTCATTAATCAAAATAATATTTTATCTTTATTACCTTTTTGATAATGATAAATTCCAAAAATTTTAAATTTCTATATTTGACTTAAAGTCTTATTGTCTGATTTCTTATTTTCTGATTTCTTATTTATTTTTTACATTATTCTTGAACTTCAAATATTTTAATAAAGATAAGAATTGGTTAATCAAAATTTCAGAAAAGAAAAAAATATCAATTAACAATGAATCTTCTTAATACCTTATGGAACATATATATCAATACGCATGGATAATACCTTTTCTTTCACTTCCAGTTCCTATATCCATAGGGCTTGGACTTTTACTTATTCCGACAGCAACAAAAAATATTCGTCGTATATGGGCTTTTCCAAGTATTTTCTTTTTAATAATAACTATGATATTTTCCTTGAATTTTTCTATTCAACAAATAAATGGGAGTTTGATTTATCAATACCTATGGTCTTGGACCATTAATAAGGATTTTTCCCTAGAATTTGGCTATTTGATTGATTCACTTACCTCAATTATGTCAGCACTCATTACTACTATTGGAATCACAGTTCTTCTTTATAGTGACAATTATATGTCTCATGATCAAGCATATTTGAGATTTTTTGCTTATTTGAATCTTTTCAATGCTTCTATGTTGGGACTAGTTACAAGTTCAAATTTAATACAAATTTATATTTTTTGGGAAATAGTCGGAATATGCTCCTATTTGCTAATAGGGTTTTGGTTTACACGACCGCTTGCTGCAAATGCCTGCCAAAAAGCTTTTGTAACTAATCGTGTAGGCGATTTTGGTTTATTATTAGGAATTTTAGGTTTTTATTGGATAATTGGTAGTTTCGAATTTCGAGATTTATTTGAAATAACTAATAATTTAATTCAAAAAAATGGAGTAAATTCTTTATTTACTACGTTATGTACCTTTTTATTATTTGTTGGTGCAATTGCTAAATCCGCACAATTCCCACTTCACATATGGTTACCTGATGCCATGGAAGGACCCACTCCTATTTCTGCTCTTATACACGCTGCTACCATGGTAGCAGCGGGGGTTTTTCTTGTAGCTCGGCTCTTTCCTCTTTTCTTAATAACACCTTATATAATGCATATTATTTCTTCAATAGGTTTAATAACATTATTCTTAGGAGCTACTTTGGCTCTTGCTCAAAAAGACATTAAAAGAAGTTTAGCCTATTCTACAATGTCTCAATTGGGTTACATTATACTAGCTTTAGGTATAGGTTCGTTTCGAGCTGCTTTATTTCATTTGATCACTCATGCTTACTCTAAGGCTTTATTGTTTTTAGGGTCTGGATCTATTATTCATTCAATGGAACCTGTTGTTGGATATTCACCGGATAAGAATCAAAATATGGTTCTTATGGGTGGTTTAACTAAATATATTCCAATTACAAGAATTGCCTTTTTATTGGGTACACTGTCTCTTTGTGGTATTCCGCCCCTTGCCTGTTTCTGGTCTAAAGATGAGATTCTTAGTAATAGTTGGTTACATTCTCCAATTTTCGGGATAATAGCTTACTTAACAACAGGATTAACAGCATTTTATATGTTTCGAGTATATTTACTTACTTTTGATGGATATTTGCGTATTCATTTTCAAGGTTACAGTAGTACTAAAACAAATTTGTTTTATTCAATATCTCTATGGGGTAAAAGTATGTCCAAGAGATCAAACACCAATAGAAATTTGTCTTTATCAACAATGAATAAAAAAGTTTCCTTTTTTTCAAAAGAAAAAAAAAAGAATGTAAGAAATAAAATATATTTCTTTAATACTTTTTTGACAAATAAATATACTTCTATATATCCTCATGAATTAGACAATACTATGCTATTTCCTCTTCTCCTATTAGTACTTTTTACTGTGTTCATTGGTTCAATAGGAATTTGCTTTGATCCAAGAGGAATGGATCTTGATTTATTATCGAAATGGTTAACTTTATCAAAAAACCCTTTCATTGAAAGTTCAAATCAATGCGTAATTTTCTATGAATTCTTTCAAAATGCAATCATTTCAGTAAGTATAGCAACTTTTGGATTATGCATAGCATTCACTTTCTACGGATCTATAAATTCCTTTTTTCCGAATTTATATCTTTTTAATTTTTTTCTTAAAAAAGGTATTCAAAGAAATTTTTTAGACCAAATACAAAATGTAATATATAATTGGTCATATAATCGTGGTTACATAGATATTGTTTATACTAGTGTTTTTACATTGGGTATAAGAAGATTAAGCAAATTCACTGAATTTTTTGATAGACATATAGTTGATGGGATTCCAAATGGAATTGGTGTTACAAGTTTTTTTATAGGAGAAGGAATTAGATATATAGGAAATGGGAGAGTCTCATCTTATTTATTCTTTTATTTATCTTTTGTATCATTGTTTTTTTTAATCTTCTTATTTTTTTAATTAATATACATAAAATTTTAGAAATTCTTTTATTTCTAATTGAAAAACATATTGAAATTTAAAACATATTTAAAAACATATATTATATAGAAGATATAGAAGTATAGAAGGAAATATTCTCTGTAGTTCAATAGATAACTAAATATCTTATAGTTGAGTAATATATTTATTTATTTTTATTAGAAAAAAATAGAATATATAATTCTAAAATATATAACTAAAGTTTTCGAAAGAATTCAATAGTCTTTCCTTTTTATTCAAGTTATATCAAGTTATCAAGTTATATCAAGTTATATATAAATAACTTATTATTAAGTTAATAAGATTCTCCATTGTTTTTTTCTATTATTTTATCCTCCTTTTCTTTGTCTTTCATTTCAATACCTAATAATATAAATGCAAATACATTATTTATTATTTTTTGAAAGTCAGATCAAAAAAAAAATATCTAAGAGTTTTTTCCTCTTAGCTTAGATATTTTAATTATATTAGAAAAAAAAGATATAAAAAATACATCTTAATTCTTTTTTTTCAACAAAAAATGTCTTTCACATAAAAAATAAATAAAAAACTTCCTTTCAATGGCAGTTCCAAAAAAACGTACTTCTATGTCAAAAAAACGTATTCGTAGAAATATTTGGAGAAAAAAAGCATATTTAACTGCAATAAAAACCTGTTCTTTAGTAAAATCACTTTCTATTGGAAATTCAAAAAGTTTTATTCAAAAAAAACCAAATAAAAGAACTTTTGGTTTTTACGATGTTCCTTTTTTTTTTTTTGATAGAGAGGGATTCAAAATAGATATAGATGAAAATGCTATAGATTAGAGAACTAGCTTTGAAATAACTGATTCATATTAATTTAAATCCCTTATTTTTTGAATTACTTTTTTTATTTTATTTAGTAAAATTTTAGTTAAGATTAGACTCTAATTAGAACTACTATACTGTATTATATATACAGTATAGTTTTGAATATTTTAGAGTTTCAAATATTTAAATTAGTGAATGTTTCACAATAGAAGAAAAATCTTTTCTTTTTTCTATTGTGAAAAGTTTAATAGAACTTCAATCAATATAAATTGAAATTTATATATTCCCTATATATCTTTCTAGAAATTTTGATAATAGAGTTATAAATTCTTACCATCAAATTAAAATGATAAAAACTTTGCATTTATTTTCTTATTCTACTAAGATATTAAATAATTAAAAAGACTCAATTATTTTTCTTTTTTGTGACATGAAGAAATAAAAAAATTTTATTCTTATTATTCTTAATAAGATAAATACAAAAAAAGTAAAAAATAGTATAAAAAATAGTATATAGTAATATATATATATATATTATGTAAAAGAAGCAGGATTTTTTCTAAATAAATATTGAGGATTTCAATATAAGATAAAACAAATCTTTTTTCTTCATTGATTCTAAAGTTTCTTAGAATTTTTGAATCTTGACAATTGATCATGAATTCAATTATTATTGAAAATAAGCCGCCATGGTGAAATTGGTAGACACGCTGCTCTTAGGAAGCAGTACATAACGTATCTCGGTTCGAGTCCGAGTGGCGGCATAACAATATATATGTTAAAATATATTGAAAAATTCAAAATTTATTATTACACATTAATAATGTAATGTGTAAAATTTATTAATGGAATGAGAATTCTTTATTGATTCTCAAAATTCTTATTTCAATATCGAATTTTTTGAATCTTGAGAATTTCTTATGAATTTAACTAGAATTTAAAATAAGCCGTCATGTTGAAATTAGTAGACATGCTGTTCTTAGCAGTAACGAACATATCTAGGTTCGAGTCCGAATAGAATTTTGGAATCTTTACAACTTCTCAAGATTCAATTCAAATTCAAAATGAGCCGCTATGGTGGAACAGGGTAGACACGATTGGTATAGACTGCCAATATGTTGAGTTCACACATTGCTGAGCTTACAACACAATTCTCATCAGTGTCTGACGATTGACCACTGCTCAAAGCTGAATTTCAAGTAAAGCAGCAGTACGCTAGACTAAAGCAGGACGCTGCTCTGAGCAGTGTACTGGGGTATTTATTACTCATTGCTTACTGTTGGCACGTGAGCAGTATCTGCGCCCCCTGCGGTGTGGTGCAATGCGTGGATACACTGCTGTAAACAGCAGTTAGCTTATTGCTCTTACCACTGGTATTTTATTTATCAGTGGTATTTGAGTAAAAGCTTTCTTTGTGGTAAATATTTCGAACCAACTTATCGATCGAAGTTTGAAACCAATTTCTCGCTTCGAATCCGAGTGGCGGCATGGCTATATATATGTTAAAATATATTGAAAAATTTGAAATTCAAAATCCTGTAAGGAGAATTCTTTTATGATATTTCTAAATATAGAACATATATTAACTCATATCTCTTTTTCAATTATTTCAATTGTCATTATAATTAATTTGATTACCTTATTATTTGGCGAAATTTTTGAGTTACGTAATTCCTTAGAAAAAGGGATGATTATTATTTTTTTCTCTACAACCGAATTATTAATTTTTCGTTGGATTTATTCAGGGTACTTTCCATTAAGCAATTTATATGAGTCTTTAATCTTTCTTTCATGTAGTTTCTGTGTTATTCATATGGTTCCAAAGACTCAGAACCATCAAAATGAGTTAAACACAATAACTACACCAAGTACCATTTTGACTCAAGGTTTTGCCACATCAGGTTTCTGTCTCTCAGCAGAAATGCATAAGTCCACAATATTAGTACCTGCATTGCAATCTCAGTGGTTAATGATGCATGTAAGTATGATGTTGTTGAGTTATGGAGCTCTTTTATGTGGATCTTTATTATCAGTTGCTCTTTTAATTCTTACATGTCACAAAAAGATTCATTTTAAGAAATTACGTCATTCCGTTCCAAACGGCGAAATTCATTATTGGAAAGAAAAGATAAATATTTTGAAAAAAAACTCCTTTGCTTTATCTACAAACTATTACAAACATGAATTAATTGAGCGTTTGGATTATTGGAGTTATCGTGTTATTAGTTTCGGATTTATCCTTTTAACCTTAGGTATTCTTTGTGGAGCAGTATGGGCTAATGAAGCTTGGGGATCCTATTGGAATTGGGATCCCAAAGAAACTTGGGCATTTATAACTTGGATTATATTTGCAATTTATTTGCATATTAGAATGAATCAAAATTGGAAAGGTAAAAATTCTGCGTTTATAGCTTCTATTGGATTTCTTATTATTTGGATATGCTACTTTGGTATCAATCTTTTAGGAATAGGTTTACATAGCTACGGTTCATTCAGATTTATATAATAATTGAATTTTTCTATTAGAAAACAGACCAATATCTATAGATATGAATTCTATATATATATATATATTAAAAAAAAGTAAAAGAAAAAAATCTTTTTTTTGAGTTTTTGAGAATTTTTTAAAAAATTCTCAAAAACTCAACATATATCTTATCTGATTAGAATTTTGTTCATTTTGGAATAAAACAAAAAAGCTTTTATGTAATTTCAATAGAAAAATTCTATTTTATTTTTTATTAAAGAAGCTTCAATTTTCTTCCAAATGAATAAAATACTATCCATGATAATAATTAGATAAGATAGTTTGCACTCTCTCAATGGATAACGATAAAATAAAATCAGGATAAATACCAATTCCTATTATTGGTAAAAAAAGACAGGTTGAAAGGAAGACTTCTCGTGATCCAGAATCCGAATCCAAAAAATTCGAGTTTGAAACATGAAATAACTTGTAGCCATAGAACATCTGACGTAATATAGATAAAAAATAAATTGGAGTTAATATTATTCCAAGAGCCATTACGAAAATAGTTATGATTTTTGATATTAAAAAATATTTTTGACTAATAATAAGTCCCAGAAATACTAAAAATTCTGCAATAAAACCGCTCATTCCTGGTAATGCAAGAGAAGCCATCGAGAAACTACTGAACAAAGCAAATATTTTAGGCATTGAGATAGATATCCCTCCCATTTCTTCAAGATAAAAAAGACGAATTCTATCACAACTCGTCCCTACCAGGAAAAAAAATGCAGCACCAATAAATCCATGAGAAAGCATTTGTAAAATAGCTCCATTTAATCCTATGTCGGTCATAGAACCAATTCCTATAGCTATAAAACCCATATGAGATACAGAAGAATATGCTATTCTCTTTTTGAAATTGCGTTGACCAAGAGAAGTTGAAGCTCCATAAATAATTTGTATCGTTCCTATTATTACCAACCAAGGAGAAAATATAGAATGAGCATGGGGTAATAATTCCATATTAATCCGAATTAATCCATATGCTCCCATTTTCAATAAAATCCCAGCTAAGAGCATACATGTACTATAATGTGCTTCTCCGTGGGTATCTGGTAACCATGTATGCAGGGGTATAATTGGCAATTTGATAGCATATGCAATAAGAAAGCCGATATAAAATGTTATTTCTAATACGATAGGATATGATTGATTAATTAATCTTTCAAAATCTAGTACTGGTTTATTGGAAGCATACAAACCCATACCTAGAACTCCAGTTAATAAAAAGATAGATCCTCCTGCTGTATATAAAATGAATTTAGTAGCCGAGTAAAGACGTTTCTTACCCCCCCACATAGATAAAAGTAAGTAAATGGGAATTAATTCTAGTTCCCACATGATAAAGAAAAGTAAAAGGTCTTGAGAAAAAAATAATCCCATTTGACCGCTATACATTGCTAACATTAGAAAATAAAACAATTGGCAATTTCGAGTAATTGGCCAAGCTGCTAAACTGGCTAAAGTAGTAATAAAGCCTGTGAATAAAATAAGTTCTATGGAAAGCCCATCAACTCCCAATCTCCACTGGAAATCAAAAACATCTATCCATTTCAGATTTTCCTTAAGTTGTATTAATTTATCATCAAATTGGAAATGAAAAAAAAATACATAAGCTGTTAGAATAAGTTCTAGTAAACATATACATAGAGTATACCATCGATATATCTTGTTCCCTTTATGAGGAAAAAAGAAAATAAAAGAACCCGCAAATATGGGAAAAATAACAAGTATTGTTAACCAAGGAAAAAAATTCATGAATGATTAAGAATGAGATACGTTTTGACTAGAGAAACCCGTGCTCGAGATTATAGCTTTTATCGAGTACGGGTTTTTTCGGTAAATAGGAATCAAATGATTCAGGTGGAACTTTTTGTAACGTATCAATAAGCTAGAGCCATGCTACGAGTTGTTTCAGGCCCTAAATAAACACGAATACTTAAAAAATCTGTTGGACAGGCAGATTCACATCTTTTACAACCTACACAATCTTCCGTTCTTGGTGCGGAGGCAATTTGCTTGGCTTTACATCCATCCCAAGGTATCATTTCCAATACATCCGTAGGACAAGCTCGTACACATTGAGTACATCCTATACAAGTATCATAAATTTTTACTGAATGTGACATTGAATTTCTAAATTAGAATTTTGAAAATTAAAAATTTTCGATCTGGTCAAAGTAATAAACGGGTCAATTATATTCTAGACACCAGATGAAGCAGTGGCTTATTAAAAATATTTCAATAAATTGAAATAATTCTTGTAATGGAATCGACTTAAAAAAAAGGCCAAAAGATTGAGAGTTGGATCTCAACAATCGTTATCAGATGAATTGCACGTACTAAATGCGAATTTTCTCACGAATTGGTTTTTATTATTTGACTAAAAATAATTGAATTGAAAAATTCAACAAAACAAATAAAAGAATCAGTAAAAAACTTTAAATTAATAAAGTTTTGAAAATAAAGTATTGAAATTCAGTTTTTTTGGATGGTTTATCTATGTGGTAAATATAACTAATTTTTTAATAAATTTGATTGATTAATAGTAGTTGATTTTCTGTTACGATAAATAGATGAAACAATTGCTAATCCAATAGCAGCTTCAGCAGCTGCAATAGCTATAACAAAGATAGATAAAATGTCTCCTTTTAATTGTCGATTATCAAACATGTCAGAAAAAATTAAAAGATTTATATTAACGGAATTAAGTACAAGTTCAAGGCACATAAGTGCCCTAACCATGTTTCGACTTGTAATTAATCCATAGAAACCAATAGAGAATAAGTAAACACTAAAAAAAAGCGTGTGTTCAAACATCATTAATTGACTCCTTAATTTTAATTAATTAATTATAAATATAAAAGAAAATCAATATTTTTATTTACTATATATTGATATTGCATATTGCTATTTTATATTTTTTTTAAACTTACTTGCTTATTTTATATTGATATTTTTTTATTTGAAATTGAATAGAAAACTTAGTTGCTTATATTTTGTATTTTGAACTGAATTTCTATTTACTTATTTCAACTGATTACTTAAAACTTATTTCAACTGATTACTTAAAATCAGTATTTTAGACCAAAAATTTGGATTTTTTTGATTTAGAATTGAGAATTCTAAGAATTTGGAATCGTTCTAAGTATTTATTATTGTCGAGCCATAGTAATTGCACCTATCAAGGAAACTAAAAGAATTATAGAAATGAGTTCAAAGGGAAGAAAAAAATCTGTTGCTAAATGAATCCCAATTTGTTGAACGTTATTTATGAGATCCTGTTCTATAATTTGGTTTGATCTTGTAGTCCAAAGAATCCCGTACCATGATGTATCTGGGATAGTAGTCATTAGTGAAAAAAGAATAGTTGTACAAACCAGTGAAGTAACCCCATCTCCAATGGTCCAAAGATAGGAATCTTTGGAATATTCTGAACCATTCATGAACATTACAGCAAATAAGATCAATACATTTATGGCTCCGACATAAATAAGGAGCTGTGCGGCAGCTACAAAATAGGAGTTCAATGAAATATAGAATAAAGATATAGAAATAAGAACCAATCCCAACGAAAAGGCAGAATAAATTGGATTGGTAAGTAATACTACCCCTAGACCCCCTAATACAAGAACTGATCCCAGAAATACCACAAGAATATCATGTATTGGTCCAGGTAAATCCATTATGTATAAAAAAAACAAAGAACTTGAAATATATCATGACCGTACTAAAAGGTCCAGGAAAGGAAAAGGGGTTACCCTGTTTTCTTCTTGTATATAATATAGTTTCTAATACATTTGTCATAGAATGAAATGGGAATATGGATTAATGTAAATAGAATCTTTATCCGAAAAAAGACTAGTTTGAATAGTGGTTCAAATTGTATATTTCGAAATCATCCCATCACGAAAAATAGATTCTCAGTTTCAATCAAAGAGTGATTTTCGACAATCAATAGTTATTAGTTTTCTTTGTAGTTACTGACTAACCAAAAAAAAATCTTAGTAATTAGTAATCGTTCTTGAATCAAAGGAATTCTCTTTGTCTATTTGGATTTGAGTCGAATTCATAACAGTTTGAATTGTGTAATCTCCAATTATTGAGATTGGTAACCGACCCAAAGCAATTTGATTATAATTCAATTCATGACGATCATAAGTAGAAAGTTCATATTCTTCAGTCATTGATAAACAGTTTGTTGGGCAATACTCGACACAATTACCACAAAATATACAAACCCCGAAATCAATACTATAATTAAGCAATTGTTTCTTTTTAATATCTCTTTCCAATCTCCAATCAACAACGGGTAGATCTATCGGGCATACACGAACACATACTTCACAAGCAATACATTTATCAAATTCAAAGTGGATTCGACCCCGGAAACGCTCTGACATGATCGATTTTTCATAAGGATATTGAATAGTGACAGGTAAACGATTTGTGTGGGATAAGGTAATTATGAAACTTTGACCAATGTACCTTGCAGCTCGTATTGTTTGTTGACCATAATTCGTGAACCCAGTTACCATAGGGAACATATTGTAAATATCAATGAGAAAATGGGAGTTTCTTTCTCTTGTTTGAGAGAGATTATGAATCGAGAATCTTGTTATCGTATTCTGTTATTTATAGTGAGACAAGTTGAGAAGAAGTTGTTAATAACAGATTACCTAGAGAAATAGGTAAAAGAAATTTCCATCCAAGATTTAATAACTGGTCTATTCTCATCCTAGGTAAAGTCCATCTTGTTGTGATAGAAATTAAGAGAAAAAAATAAGCCTTAGCTAATGTAATAAAAATACCAATTGTCATTCCAAAAATTCCAGTCATTTTATTGATTCTGAAAAGTTCAGGAATAGATATGTACGGAATAGAGAAATTCCACCCACCTAAGTAAAGAATTGTGACAAATAATGAAGAAACTAATAGATTTAGGTAAGAAGCAAGATAAAAGAGAGCATATTTGATACCCGAATATTCGGTTTGATAACCTGCTACTAATTCCTCCTCTGCTTCTGGTAAATCAAAGGGCAATCTCTCACATTCGGCTAGAGAAGAAATTAGAAAAACTAGAAAGCCTATAGGCTGACGCCACAGATTCCACCCCCAAAAACCATATTTGGACTGTGCTTCAACTATATCAACTGTACTTGAACTGTTAGATAATCATAGTCGAAAATAACATCACTGTTTTCATCGCTATTTCAAAACCGTACATGAAACCTCAGCTTCATACGGCTCCTCTATGGCCACAAAAAATGTAAGGACTAGTTCGGTATTATCGGCATCTTTCTTTGGGGGTAGACAGAATAAAGATACATCGGAGAGTCCCAAGACCAATGGAATTCTGTCTGCTAGAATAATCAAAAAGTTGCTTCCGAATTGATCTTATCCTTTATAATGAGAATCTCTCTTTGTTCGGTAATAACTGAATCTTTCAATAAAATACTCGTTATATCAATAAATAGAAAGAATTAGGGATTAGTTCATGAATCATGATAAGAATTGTATATGTATGAATATGGAAGAAAGAATAAAGAAAGATTTTTTTTATTATTCATTCCATATATGGCATTCCATTTCTTTTTTCCTCTTCTTCTGTCTCAGGGGAGGGTACTTCAAAAAAAAATAAAAGATTAATTCGTTCTTGATAGTCATTTCTTTAATCAGTGAATAGGAGCATACTCTAGATCGGAATCGTAGGGAAGTACTACTTGATCATTTCTACCAATTTCAAGTCCTTATTATGATTCGTTTTATGTGGAAAAACCTCTTTTTTGATACCTTACATTATCTCGATTACTAATCTTTTGTGTACCTTGGTGTTCCTAACTGTCCACTGCCTTTTGATTGATCGCCGGTATAGTAATAAATACAAGAAAGTAGTAGAAACTCCATACAGTTGATCTTTTGTTTGCACCCGCTTCAAGATATGATGACTAATCAAAAAATCGGAATCTTGGGGTAAACAGGTTACGCTGCTTATGTTTAGATTCTTGTACACAGGGAATGAGATTTTTTCTTCTTACTACAAATGGATAAGCTGTTTTGTTTCACTCATATAACTATCTGGTTTAACTCATCAACCTGAATGCTGAATCAAAAAATGAGAATATCTATTCAATACATTGAACCTCTTTTTGTTCTTTGATTTCTAGAAGAAAAAGAGGTAAAAGTTCATATTCCAACGAATCACACGTAGAGATATTGATAATACACATAGAGTTAATGGTATTTCATAACTAATAGATTGAGCAGCAGCTCGTAGACCACCTGAAAAGGAATATTTATTATTCGATCCATATCCTGACATAAGAAGACCAATAGGAGCAATACTTGAAATGGCGATCCATAAAAAAACACCTATACCGAGATCAGCTAAAACAAGACGATACTCAAAAGGAATTACTAAATAGCTTAGTAGAACTGATATGACTGCTATAGACGGTCCGACACTAAACAGACGAATATCTCCTCGAGATGGGAGGAGGTCCTCTTTCAAAAGTAATTTAGTCCCATCTGCTATAGCTTGAAGAATTCCCAACGGACCAGCATATTCAGGCCCAATACGCTGTTGGATCGCTGCAGATATTTCTCTTTCTAACCAAACAATTACTAGTACCCCTATTGTGATTCCCAATATAAGGGTCAAAATAGGTACAATCCATATCAGTCCATAGACTTCTTTGAAAAATCCCAATGTAGAGAAAGAATTGATAGTTTGTACTTCTGTCGTATCAATTATCATTTCAACGATCAACTTCTCCCATAATGATATCTATACTACCTAATATCGTCATGATATCAGCCAATTTCATTCTTTTAACTAGCTGAGGAAGAATTTGCAAATTGATAAAAGCGGGTGGACGAATTTTCCATCTCCAGGGGAAAACACTATTATCTCCTATCAAATAAATCCCTAATTCCCCTTTTGGGGCTTCCACTCTCACATAAAGTTCTTGTTTCGACAATTCAAAATTGGGTGAAGGTTTTTTACTTATAAATCGATATGCAAAATCATTCCATTCGTAATTCTTTGCTCTATCAAAGCGTCGGACTTCTAAATTCTCATAGGGTCCTCCAGGAATTCCCTCTAGAGCCTGTTGAATCATTTTGATGGATTCCCTCATTTCACCGATTCGTACTAAATAACGAGCTAATGAATCTCCTTCTTTTTGCCATTGGATTTCCCAATCGAATTCATTGTAACACTCATAATTATCAACTTTACGAAGATCCCATTGGATTCCAGAAGCTCGTAACATTGGCCCGGATAAACCCCAATTTACTGCTTCTTCTCCACGAATAATGCCCACTCCTTCCACTCGTTCCAAAAAAATGGGATTCCGTGTAATCAGTTTTTGATATTCAACAACTCCTGTTAAGAAATAATCGCAGAAATCGAAACATTTCTCTATCCATCCATAAGGTAAATCAGCAGCTACCCCCCCGATGCGGAAATAATTATGCATCATTCGCATACCTGTGGCGGCTTCGAATAGATTGTATATCAATTCTCTCTCTCTGAAAATATAGAAGAAAGGAGTCTGTGCACCGATATCTGCCATAAAAGGTCCAAGCCATAACAAATGAGAAGCTATACGGCTCAATTCCAACATAATAACTCGGATATAGCTAGCTCTTTGAGGTACTTGAACATTTTCCAATTTTTCTGGTGCATTTACCGTTATTGCCTCTGTGAACATAGTAGCTAAATAATCCCACCGTGTTACATAAGGTAGATATTGTATAATTGTTCGGTTTTCCGCTATTTTTTCCATTCCTCTGTGTAAATAGCCCAATATGGGTTCACAATCAATAACATCTTCACCATCGAGAGTAAGGATCAGTCGAAGAACACCATGCATTGATGGGTGGTGAGGACCCATATTGACTATCATGAGATCTTTTCTTGTAACCGGTACAGTCATATCTTTTCTTCCTGAATTCATTATTCCATGAATTCCTCAAAGTGAGGCTCATCAAAATGAAAAATCGAATACTACTCAAAAAAATTCAAACGATGAAATTAACGAGTTTGTGGCTCTCGAATATTCAACTGATCAATTAATTTATTATAACGTACTCGATTTTTCTTTGACAAATAAGCCAGCAACCGTTGACGTTTTCCCAGAATTTTTCGTAGACCCCTTTCCGATAAAAAATCTTTTTTGTGCAATTCTAAATGGGAAGTAAGCCTCTGTATCTTATTGGTGAAACTGAATACTTGAAATTCAACAGAACCCTTGTTTTCTTCTTGTGGAATAATAGGAGTGAATGAATTTTTGACCATAAATAACAAAATTTTTCTATCTTTTTTCTTTCTTTTTCATGGATGATTTTTCCGATCAGGAAAAATCCAAAAATCAGAATTATGCCAGTTATTTGAATCTAGTATACACAAAAACTTGGATTGATTCATATACTACTTTCTTATTCTATCCAAATCAAATCCTCCATTTGATTTGGATAGAAGGAGGTAATACATTTCTCTATTATTGGTATAGGAAATAGACTATTTTCGAATTCTAGATTGTGGATACATATGTATCCTTAACATACTGAAACGACTTCCATTATTTGTATCAAACCAATAGCGATTCATACATAATAAATCTTCGAATCGGTAATTGGGCCAAAGAAAAGATTGACATTTAATGAATTCATCTGCATCTGTATTAAGTTCCTTCTCATTGAAAACATTGAATAATTGTCCAGAGTTTTTTATGTTTTTTTTATTCAAATCGAATCGATTCATATATTTATTTCCATAGAATGGCGTAACATTTCGATTAGGGTAATTGAAAGAACTGAAAATTCGCAATTCTCTACAACGTCTAGAAGATAGAATATCTTCAGGACGAAGGAAGTCCTGAGTTTGATCCTGATTTTGATTGAACAATGAGGTATTGATACTTATCATTTGATATAAAATGGATTTCCCATCTATTTTCTGACATAGACGAAATTCTTCGAAAATCATCAATTTATTTTCTAACAAAATGGGAACACTGTCACCTGGATCTTTTAAGATGGCCATTAGTTGCAAATCAATCTCGTTTTTCTCTATCGAGGTGAAACTCATTTTTTCCGGATCTCTTCTCCGGGATATAGGAACTCCCTCTTCGTTTTCCTTTCAATATTCTTTCCACAGTCTAAGCAGGCGATAGGTCACGTTTATAGTATTCATTATTTTTTTCTTGGTGCGCCTATTCAATCTGAATTGATGAAGGAAAGATTTTTTCACCAAGAAATCCAATTCTTTTATGTCGTTTACTTTTCTGGCTTTTTTCTTTTTCTCTTCTTCTTCACTTATGTTTTTGTTAAGGTTTCTCCAGCATAGACTTGTACTATCAAATCTTCTTCTTTGCTATTTCTATTTTTGACATCAAAAGTTTTTCCTTCCTGAACAGGTTCTGGTTCCTTTTTTTTGCCGTCTTTTTGGTCTTCTTTTTTTTGATCTTCATGAGGATCCAAATCCTCAAGAAGTAATTTGATTGGCGTAATCCATGGTTTTTTCTTATATACATTAAAAAGGAGTACCAATTCTGGGAAGAACCAAGATTCTCTAACTGACCTTTCTTCATGCCTTTTTTTCCATTCTTTATTCATTTTCTTCCAATCCAAAAAATCTTTTTTTTATCCGAATTGTCTTTTTGATCTTCTTTTTCGCCCATATCTTTTTGATCTTCTTTTTGGCCCATATATCTTTTGTTCAAATTGTTTTGGATTCTTTCTTCTTCAGTGTGAGTATTTTGATAACCACCTATCAGTATATTGACCCAGGTCTTTATCAGTTTATTCTGATTATCTATATTGGTATAGGTATCTATGGTATAGGTATCTATATTGGTACTGGTATCTTTATTGGTACTGCTATCTATATTGGTACTGCTATCTATATTGATAAAGGTATGTATATTGGTAGAGGTATCTATATTGGTACTGGTATTTATATTGCTCTCTTTTGTAAGGAGAATTCTACAATCAACATATTTTCTATCTCGATTTTTCCATGGATAAACAGAATCTTCTAGATGATCACTAATAGCTATACTCAAAATTTGAGAAAGATATAAGTCCTTTTTATCGCCATAATTCATATTTTTATCCCTATAACTCATGTATATATTTGATAAAAGATCATATTTCCAGTTTTTTCTCTTTTATACTAGGGAATGAATCAAATTCATAGGAATCTTGTCTCACGTAATCAATGCTGTTGTCTTTTTGTTTTTTATAGGAATCCAATGGCATTGAGTCTTTATTTGGAATCATACAATGTTGCTGAATTCTATTTCGCCATTCTTGCAGTTCTAATTGGGACCATTTGGTCTGAGATAAATTGTATTGATAATGACCCCTTAACCAGTTTTTCCACAATTCACTCTTAGTCATTTTCTTATGACTTGATTTGGAATCAAATATCCCTCGACAATAATCTTTGATTTCATCCTTAATAAAAGGATAGGTCTCATGATATTTAAGTAAAGATCTCAAGTCATATTTGTTAAGTAATGGGTTTTGTGATAATTTGTAAAATACATATGCTTGGGACAAGGAGGATAAGTCATAATCCATTTTGAAATGATTCTTTTCTTGAGTCCAAAAAAAGTTCATCGTATTTTGATCTCTTTCCTTCCTCCCTTCTTGATTTGTTTTATTCTTTTTATTGATCATTTTTTTGATTGATTCAAAGAAAAGGTGCGAATTTCTCCTAGTCCTAGGAAGATTTTGAATCATCCATAGCAAGATATTTATGGATGTTTTTTGAATGAAAAATTTTCGAAAATAACGTGATTTACGTATTAATCGAACACTTTTTCTTTGAAATATCTTCCAGTGATTCCGGTCTTTTATCTAGAAGTATTTTGTTCTTTTCTTTTGTGATTTCTTCTATTTCATTCCTGATTCTGATTGTTCTATCAGAAAGATTTTGCATTTTTCTTTCTATGAGTGACTCAATTGTCAGTGAAAGTACGTTTTTTGGTCATCACTTTCTTGATGCTTTTCGAGCTCTTGAAAAAAATCTTCTTTGGTTTGAATGCGATTGTTGTGTACGAGAAGTATTTGTTTTATATTAGACCATAACTTTTGTATATCCATACGCAGATATTTCTGAAAAATTTGTTTAAATATCAAAAAGAAATCCTTTTCATCCCTTTCTCTCAAAAAGAGATTTTCTTCTTCATAAGAGGGGGAAAATTTGAAAAAAATCAATCAAATGAAGACAAGCTTCACGAAGTGCTTCTACAGGAGTCAAACTTCCATTCGTACTTATTTCGAGAAATAGTATTTCCTCGGAGTCAATTTTTTTTCTAACCGGATCATAATACTGTTTATTCGCATGATACGTATAATTGACCTGTAGCACAGGAGTAAATGTGGTATCTATGGGAAAAGTAAAACTGCAATTTTCATCGCTATAATCGCCATATTTGACATTGTCATTGACGACACTTCTTTTTACATTTCCAGTGAAACTTCCACTTTCAATTCCCCTTTGATTTCTAATCTTCGAAACAGTATCTAAGTGTCGAGGGTGATACCCTCTATCTCGTTCTAATATCAATTCAATTGATAAATCTATTGGTCCTGTTATATACGCAATAGGTTGGTCTTGGTTGACTATGTGAACAAAATCCGGTAGGTTTATATTTTTGGCAGTAAAAAGCATTGGACCACTCTCCGAAATCGATATCGATGCTTTGATAACTCGATTGGTGAGGCTTTTAAAGACAATTGTCTTTAAATTTTCTAATATTTCATCTACAGATTCTCTTATACCAGGTATGGTACTATATTGATGAAAAGATTTTTCTTGTTTTTCTTTCAATTTAAATGTAGCATGTGTTATACGTGTTCCTTTTATTTCTGCAAGTAGAACTCTTCGTATGGTAGTACCTATTATATTAGCCTGACCTTCCTTAAGCGACGATAGCATGAAACGACCATAATGTAAACTACTACTTTGGCGGATAAAGGAAACAGATTTCCATTCATGTTTATTGGTCATAGATTCGATTGAACCTCCTTAGTATTTCGAAAAAAATAAAAGTTTAGTGATTGTATGGCCAACCATTGAGGGTATAATAGTAGATGCCCGAGACCAAGTGACTATTACTAAAAATACTACAATTCTTTTTTTGACAATTCTTTTTTGAATTCTTTTTTTTTTGACCAGCTGATTACTCCTTTTTTTGCATGTTAAAGATTAATTGTCATTCTATGTCCTATAGAATGATCTAAGTATCGAGGTCAGAATAAATACAATAATGATGAATGGAAAAAAGATAAAATCCTTTCTTTAGCTAGATAAGGGGCGGATGTAGCCAAGTGGATCAAGGCAGTGGATTGTGGATCCACCATGCGCGGGTTCAATTCCCGTCGTTCGCCCATCACATTATTTCGAATTCCAAAAA
>Ga0302306_10000793_pt1 | contig 18443 bp, 14 predicted proteins | sample III_Palsa_E3_1_FD_198761 | JGI IMG/M metagenome (GOLD analysis project Ga0302306, IMG submission 198761) | Peat permafrost microbial communities from Stordalen Mire near Abisko, Sweden - III_Palsa_E3_1 | ecosystem: Environmental > Terrestrial > Soil > Palsa > Peat permafrost | place: Sweden...
ATAAGAAAGCAATATGCCGGTAACGATCTGCAGGGCAATCATCAGGAATACAAAGCTCATAACCTGCTGCTGTACAGAATGCCGGGTGAACCCGTTTCGTATCAAGGCGAATAAAACAATGTTGGCAAGCACTACCAAAATGGCGATGTCGCGGTGCTGTACAAATATTGCGCCTGCATCGGCTATCCATTGTTCCCGGTAACCGCCCTGCAGGTGGGCCGATACTGCGTCGATCTTTTCGCGCACTTCGGTGCCGAAGGCAATTTGCGTTACGGAAATAATTACGGTGAGCAACGTTACTACATGTGTGATGGCGCTTGTTTGCAGCTTATGTTTGCCGTAAACTTTAGCCATGTGGTACGTGCCGATGGCAATGGCAACGATCGCAAGCGCCAGTAACATGTGTATGGTAACTATTCCTGGCACAAGGTTAGTGGACACTACGATAGAGCCAAGCCAGGCCTGGAAGCCCACCAGCAAAAGATTGATCACGCATAAAAACGGGATCAGCTTACTTTCGCGGCGATAGCTGAAGGAGAAAATTGCAGCGAACAGCAGTCCAAGACCCGTAATTTCGCCCAACACCCGGTTGATGTATTCCGTCCAGGTTTTGGCGGCGTTAAATTCTTCGGGCAGGAGGATGGATTTATCCTCGCGGATGCGGCGGGCCAACTCGCCGAAACCGAATACATCGAGCGTTTTAGCGAATTGTTGATTTTTGGCCACCCGGCCGGCTACATATTTTTGTTTGTAATCTTTTGGCAGCTCGCTTACAGATGTGGGCGGAACGTACCTTCCGAAGCATTTGGGCCAGTCGGGGCACCCCATTCCCGAACCGGAGCTGCGCACAACGGCGCCAGCCAGGATCAAAATAAAAAGCAAAGCGATTGTGATCAAAATGGTTTTCTGAAATCTGCTTTGTGAAGGGGATGTCTTCATTTGTGGATGTTGTCCCGGTGCTGAGTCTTAAGTCTTGATTGGTGAATCTTGAATCTTGATTCTTGGCTCTTGATTCTTGACCAGGCTTTAACTTTGTAGCAAAAACAAAATCCTTAGTCTTAAGCCAATTGAACTAAGCACGACTCAAGACTAAGGACTTCAGACTTCCGGACTTATTTTACCTGTTCGTTGGCTTTGTTTGTAACGGTCCATTTATTGTATTCCTCCAGCCCTTCGGGGTTATCCTCGAAGTCGTGCGGAAGGTTTGAGCTCATTGTTTGCGAGAATGGTACGGTTTGAGGGATAAAGTCCTCTTCGGCGCCGGGCTTGCTATAATCATAAGGCCAGCGATAAACGGTTGGTATTTCTCCTATCCAGTTACCATGATAGTGCTCGATAGGGGCTGTCCATTCCAGCGTGTTCGACTGCCATGGATTCTGTATGGTCTTTTTACCCCAAAATATGGAGTAAATAAAGTTTACGATGAATGCGATCTGTGCGGCGCCGGTCATAAAGGCGGCCCAGGTGATGAATACGTTCACAGATAACCAACGCGCCATCGACGGGAATTCAGTGAAGGCGTAATAACGACGGGGAACGCCATCTAAACCCATAAAGTGCATCGGAAAGAACACCAGGTATGCGCCGATGAACGTTATCCAGAAGTGCAGGTAGCCCAAACGCTCGTCCATCATACGACGGAACATTTTCGGGAACCAGTGGTACACACCGGCAAGCATGCCGAATATAGCAGCGGAACCCATTACCAGGTGGAAGTGGGCGACCACGAAATAGGTATCGTGTAACGTAATGTCAAGGGCGGAGTTACCCAGGAAAATACCTGTTAAACCACCGGAGATAAAAAAGGAAACCATACCGATAGCAAATAACATGCCCGGCGTGAAGCGTATATTGCCCCGCCAAAGCGTGGCGAGCCAGTTGAATGTTTTTACCGCCGACGGTACGGCAATAATGAGTGTCGTGATCATGAATACACCGCCAAGGAAAGGATTCATACCGGTCACAAACATGTGGTGGCCCCATACGATGAATGACAGTACGGCAATACCGATGAGCGAGTAAACCATGGCGTGGTAGCCAAAGATTGGTTTACGCGAGTTTACAGACAGTATCTCGGACGAGATCCCCATTGCCGGCATGATAATGATATAAACTTCGGGGTGACCGAGGAACCAGAACAAGTGCTCGAATAAGATCGGGCTGCCGCCTTCAAATGGCTGAACAACCCCGCCCAGTACAATGTCTGAAAGGTAAAAGCTGGTGCCAAAGCTGCGGTCGAAGATCAGGAGCACTACGCCGGCAACCAGTACCGGGAACGAAAGTACGCCTAATACGGCGGTAAGGAATAACGCCCAAACGGTTAAAGGCATTTTCCAAAGGTCCATACCTTTGGTACGCATGTTCAATACCGTACTGATGTAATTGATGCCGCCCATGAGCGAAGATCCGATAAAAAACACCATGCTCACTAACCAAAGGGTCATACCTTCAGCAGAACCGTTCATTGCCTTTGGCAAAGCCGACAAGGGCGGATATATCGTCCAGCCGCCGCTTGCGGGGCCTTTTTGTACAAAGAATGAAGAAAGCATAATGATACTGGCGGTAAGGAAGAACCAGTAAGAGAGCATGTTTACAAACGGCGAAGCCATATCGCGGGCGCCTACCTGAAGCGGGATCAACAAGTTGGCGAAAGTACCGCTCAAGCCTGCAGTTAATACAAAGAATACCATGATGGTACCGTGTATCGTAACCAGCGACATGTAAAAATCGGGGCTTAGACGACCACCAGGGGCAAAACGACCCAGCAAAGTTTCCAACAGCGGGAATTTGTCTTCCGGATAGGCTAATTGTATCCTGAATAACATGGAAAGGAGCATACCGATGAAAGCCATGGTAATACCTGTAATAAGGAATTGCTTGGCGATCATCTTATGGTCCTGGCTGAACACATAAGTATTAAGGAAAGTTGCTTTATGATGGTGTTCGTGACCTTCTTCGTGATGTACCAACCCGTGATCGTGAACTGCTAATGTTGACATAATCGCTAATCTTTGTTATATTAATTGTTTAACGCTAACCTGCTTGCCGGAACTGATTTTTCTGCAGCCAGCTTTAATTGTTGTTTTAATTGCGGTGTTAAATAGGGACGTTGGTGCGAAACCCAGTCCTGGTATTCGGCCTGGGATACCACCCGGACAACTTTTTGCATGTTATAATGGATGCCACCGCATATTTTGTTGCAGTAAAGCAAAAATTCGAAGTTCGGATTGTCTGTTTCCACGCGCATTTGCGCGGTAGTGATCGTAGGGGTAAACCTGAAGAACGTTGGCAATCCCGGCACGGCATTCAGCTGTACACGGAAGTGTGGCATAAAAACACTATGTATTACATCCTGTGCGTGGATATTTAACCTTATAGCTCTGTTAACCGGTAATACCATCGTGTCGGCCTGCAGGTCATCTAAACTATAGCGATCTTTAAAATCGACGCCTAATATATTCTCCGGGCTCGACAGTGTGTAATTTACGGTTCCAAGCTTTCCATCGGGTCCGGGGTAACGGAGCTCCCATTTAAACTGATGACCGGTAACGTCGATATTTAAGTCGCCTTTTTGTTCGTCGGAGTTCATTACTTTTTGCCAGGTGAAGAATCCGAATACCACCAGTACGGTAAGCACGATAGCCGGGATAATAGTCCATAATTTTTCGATGGTATTGTTATGCGGCAAATAGTAGCCTTTGCGTTTTTCAGAACCACGGTAAACGAATGCAAAGCCGAACAATAAAATTTGGGTAATAACAAACACGATGAGTGTTAGTACGGTTGTAACGTTAAACATGGTATCGATATCTCCGCCATGGGCCGAGGCCGCTACAGGAAGCTTCATGCTGCCCTGGACAAATATCGACCAGAATGCGCCATACATGCCTGCAATCAGGAATACCAGGCAGACAATGCCCATAAAGCCATTCCAGTTTATACCCTTTTTACCCTGCATTTTCTGGGTAATGTCATAAACCTTTAATATCCGGCCCACAATGGCAAGGCAAACGCAACCCACCAGGAATAACAACACGTAATATAATACGCCGGTCCACATTGCGCTGTTAGCCATGGAGTCGGGTGGTCCTGGGGTTATTGTGCTTTGGGCAACTGCTGGGGTAGCATCCTGTGCCATCACAGCCGTGCCAAACAACATCAGCGCCGCGAAGAGCGAATATATTTTTTTAGATCTTATTAGTTTTTTGAATGCCATTTTTTTGTCGTTTGGTATTCTGCTGATTTTGCAAATTTAATAATTATTAGATGTGGTGATGCAGGCTCTCTTCCAGGAAGGGGTGCTTCTTTGGAATAAGCGATTTGAATGTGCTCAGCGCGCTCATAGTCGTAAACACAAACAATCCTGCAAAACCTATAAATATGGTGATTTCGGGAATACCGATCTCTGTATACCAGGCTGATTGCGGGCCTACGGCACCCGGCATGATCATTTGCCAGTAATCCAGCCAGTGACCGCAGATCAGGATAACGCAGGCAGTTTTTAATACTTTAACCCCACGTTTTGAATCGCGCGACATCAACACCAACAAAGGCGTTAAAAAGTTAATGATGATGTTTAGCCAGAACCAGGGCTTGAACTGCGGTACCCACCGCAGGTAGAAATACGATGCTTCATCAGGAATGTTAGCGTACCATGTTAACAGGAACTGCGCAAACCACAAGTATGTCCAAAAAATTGAGAAGCCGAACATTAACTGGCCCAGGTTATGCAGGTGATCTTCGGTAATCCATTGCACATAACCGTTTTCACGTAAGCGTATGATGGTGTACGTAATCACTGATAGACCGCCAACCCATAAAGCCGCGAAGTTATACCAGCCGAACATGGTCGAAAACCAATGTGCTTCCAGCGACATGATGGCATCGAAAGCGAACAGTGGAATACTAAATCCGAAGATAACCAGGAATATTACTGATACGTTGAAGCTCTTTTTGTAGTTGAACATACCGCCCAATGCGTCTTCGTTTTCCGAATACTTGATCAGCAAGCGACCGAGGACAGCGTAGGACACCAGGTAAAAAATAATACGGATGAGGAAGAACGGGATATTTAAAAAGCCCGATTTTTTGGTGATAACCGCATCGTAGTTAACGCTGCCGGGTGTAGTGATGCCTTTCAATGCCCATGCCTTGTACAGGTAAGGCAACGTTGTTTGTTTGCCATATTCGTTCAAGCCGGTGTGCGTGATGAACAAGCCGCCAAGGATGATAGCCAGCAGGATTGCGGCTGCGATCGGCAATGTTTTACCAAATGCCTGTGGGATCCGCAGAATAGAAGCCGACCAACCGGCCTGGGCAACATACTGTACGGCGCAAAAGAATATGCCGCAAATACAAACACAGGTAAAGTAGTAACCCATCAGCAGCAGGTTTGCAAAAGTACGTTCGCCGCCAAAAACCACAAAGCTGAATATGGCGCCAATCACGCCAATCGCTATCATGATGAGGCTCCAGCTTTTAGCTTTCCCCTGGAATTTAAATATTTCGTCGAAACTATGAGAAGTCTTCATTTAAAAAACGTGCTTATAAAGTTTGTAAATGGTGAACATACATGATCACTTTCCAGCGCTCTGTAGGATCAAGCTGCGAAGCATAGGACCCCATTGCATTCAACCCATAAGTAATTGTATGATAAATTTTACCGTCGGTAAGGTCTTTCATAGCGCCCCCGCGTGACGATGTGCCAACAGAATACGATGGAGGCGCAGGGAAACCGTGTGCAACTACCAGCCCGTTGCCCTGGCCATTAATGCCGTGGCATGGAGAGCAAAAATGCAGGAACAATATTTTCCCTTCGGCATAATTTGCCTGGGTTTGGGGCAGCGGGGTTTTCACCTCGGCGCTTGCCGCCAGGTAACCGTCCTTTGTGTTTGGATAATCAAAGCGGACAAAGCCAATTGGGGTGGTGCCTGCAGGCGGAAGCTGCGCGGTTTTTCCATCTTTAAAATTGGGGTTCTTTTGATCCGGATCGTATGCAATATGCTCATACATATTGGGGGCGTATTCCCAGCCGGTGCTCCGCTTGTCATTGCACGACGATACAGCGATCGATGCAGTAACGGCGACAACGATGGTTCCCAATATTTTTATTTTATTCATAGCTAACATATTTTCTGTCGTTATGCTTCACTTCTACAGCGCCTGCTTCTTTTAATATTTTTGTTATATCCTCGTGCGGGGTGTTTCCTTTTGCATCAATAGCGATCACAAAACGGTCGTCTGTCGCCCTTAGGTCCATCACCCTTGGCGTACGGCCGGGGAACAGGTGCGTGGCATAGAAGAAAGTAAGCGTCATACCGAAGGCGGTGAACAATACGGTCCATTCAAAAGTGATGGGCACAAAGTCGGGTATGGCGAATGCCGGTTTACCGCCAATATTCATCGGCCAGTCGTGTACCAGCATGTAATAAGCCATACTGAAAATGGTGGTGCCGCCCAAACAGCCAAACATAAAGGCTGCATAACCCAGGCGCGAATCTTTTATACCTAATTTTCTTTCGATACCGTGGATAGGCATGGGGGTGTACACATCGTATATAGGCACGCTGTTTTTTTGCAGGAGGTCGATCCCATGCATCATTTCATCAGGATCAGCAAAAAGGCCTAAAATATATTTGGTTTTACTCATTTTTATACTTTTTGATAATCAGCAATTTCAACGCTATCAAATTTTACAAGCGATTCCTTGTAATATTTTACCTGCTCGGGATCGAGGTCGCCATGGGCCAGTAATTTTTTCTTCGCCTGCTCACTCGTGCTCTTCAGGATCAGCTTCACTTCACCCATTGCTATGGATGGCAAAACGCGTATGAACAGCAGGAACATGGTGAAGAACAAACCGATGGAACCGATAAATACGCTCATATCAACCCAGGTTGGGTGAAACATTGCCCAGCTTGACGGAAGGAAATCGCGGTGAAGCGAAACAACGATGATCACAAACCTTTCGAACCACATACCGATGTTTACCACGATAGACAGCACCCATGAGATCGGGATATTTCTGCGGACAGATTTAAACCACATCAGTTGGGTCATCAGTACGTTACAGCCGTACATCATACAGCCGGCCCACCAGTAGGGGCCGATGAACCTGTTCAGGAAGGTATAACGTTCGTATTCGTTGCCGGAGTAGTAGGCGATGAAAAACTCAGTAAGGTAAGCCACACCTACGATAGATCCTGTTAACAGGATGATCTTGTTCATGGCCTCGATGTGGAACATCGTGATATAATTCTCTAACCCTAACACCTTTCGCGTCACCAGCAGCAGGGTTTGCACCATGGCAAAGCCGGAGAAAATAGCGCCCGCAACGAAGTATGGCGGGAAGATGGTCGTGTGCCAGCCCGGTTCGAGCGAGGTGGCAAAGTCCATGGATACGATCGTGTGAACCGAAAGTACAAGCGGGGTTGATATACCTGCCAGGATCAAACACACGGTTTCAAATCGCTGCCAGGTTTTTACCGAACCTGTCCACCCGAATGACATCACCGAATATATTTTTTGGCGGATACCCGTTGCGCGGTCGCGGATACTTGCCAAATCGGGCAAAAGACCTGTGTACCAGAATACTAATGAAACAGAGAAATAAGTTGATATCGCAAATACGTCCCAAACCAGGGGTGAGTTAAAGTTAACCCAGATGGAGCCGAATTGGTTTGGCAGCGGCAATGGCCAATATGCTAACCAGGGGCGGCCCATGTGCGAAACTACATAAGTGGCGGCGCAGATCACCGCGAAGATAGTCATGGCCTCCGCGGAGCGGTTGATGGAGTTACGCCAGTTTTGACGGAAGAGCAGCAAGATGGCCGAGATAAGCGTTCCGGCGTGACCAATACCTACCCACCACACAAAGCCGGTAATGTCCCAGGCCCAACCCACTGTTTTGTTAAGGCCCCATTCGCCTATGCCGTACCAAAATGTCCAGCTTACGGCAAAAACCCAAAGGCTTGCGCCCAGGGAGGCTATCGTAAAGCCGATCCACCAGGCCCGGCCGGGCATATTTTCCACGGGACGCAAAACATCATTAGTGATTTGCGCGTAGGTAATATTGTCGCCCGTGATTAAGGGTTCTCTTATTATTGATTCGCTATGAGATGCCATATTTTATCCCTGTTGTATTTTAAGCTTCTGTTTCTGTAATATTTCTAACCTTTACCTGGTAACCTACGCCCGGCTGCGTGCCCAATTCTTCCAAAACGTAGTAAGTTCTGTCGCTCTTTAAAGCTTTTGAAACTTCGGAGTTCGGATCGTTGGCATCGCCCATCACGATGGCGTTGGCAGGGCAGGTTTGCTGGCAGGCAACTTTAACATCACCGTCTTTAAGCGGACGTTTTTCGATCTTCGCTTTTAGCTTACCGGCCTGGATGCGCTGGATACACATCGAGCATTTTTCCATCACACCGCGGAAACGGGTAACTACATCGGGGTTGAGTACAAGTACGGTATGATCGTTCTGGATATAGTTTTCAAAACGGGCATCGTTCCAATAGTTGAACCAGTTAAAACGGCGCACTTTGTACGGACAGTTATTTGCGCAATAACGGGTACCCACGCAGCGGTTGTAAGCCATGTGATTCAACCCTTCAGAAGAGTGAACGGTGGCCAATACCGGGCATACGGTTTCGCAAGGTGCGTGATCGCAGTGCTGGCACAGCATCGGCTGGTAAACTACCCGAACGTTGTCATAGCTATCCAGGTTGGCAATTTCGTGCTCCTCGGTTTTGCCGCCATCCCCATTATCGTCAAAGCTATAGTAACGGTCTATTCTGATCCAGTGCATTTCGCGCCGGCGCCGTACTTCATCCTTGCCTACTACCGGAACGTTATTCTCGGCGCTGCAGGCAACCACGCAGGCGCCGCAGCCGGTACAAGCGTTAAGGTCGATGGCCATTACCCAGTTATAGGTAGGGTGCTCGTATTTTTGCCAGAATAGGTCGTATTCTTTATGATCTTCCTCACCCCCTGAACGTACTGCCGGATCTTTTATGTATTCTTTGAAAGTAGCTTCCTTGATGATGCTGTAACGGCCCTCGATAGAGTGATGCGTTTGTGTTTGCGCCAGCGGAGAATTATCGCCGGTGGAGGTTAGCGTGGCCACGCCCGCTGTTTGCAGAGTGCCGTTGCGGAGGCTATAAAGCGGGAAGGTGTTTTTGCCTACGTTGTCGCCAACGGGACCAGAAATGGTGCGGCCATAGCCTACTGCCAATGAGATTGTGCCTTGTGCCTGGCCGGGCTGTGACAGCACGGGGATGCTTATGCTATAGCCGTTTGCGTCGATCTTTACTACATCGCCATCTTCGTAACCCCATTTTTTCATATCAGAAGGAGATACGTTTGCGTAGTTATCCCAGGTAACTTTCGATACCGGATCGGGCAACTCCTGCAGCCAGGGGTTATTGGCCCTTTTACCATCGCGCAGGGCAACGGTTTGGTACAATGCGAATTCCACAGAACCGCTGCTTGCAACCAATGCTTTGCTATGATCAAGTATTTTTTGGCTTACACTGTCCAAAGTATAAGTGAATGAATAGGTTCCAGGGGCCGTCGGCGCGGCTTTTATAAAGCCGGTTTGCAGCAATGTTTCCCAGCCTTTCTGGCCAGTCAAGCCACCGATTGCCAGTAATTTTTGATCCCAGTTGTTGCGTACATAGGTATAATAGTCCTTTGTAGCGCTGTCCGACCATACCAACAAACTGTGTTCAGCCTGGCGGGTATCATAAACCGGGTTAATGGTGGGTTGTAATATGGTATAATAACCTTCGAGCGCATTGTCATCGCCCCATGATTCCAGGTAATGGTGGTTTGGGGCAACTGCCGTACAAAGGTTGGCTGTTTCGTCGTTATGGTCGGAGAAGGATACCGATAAACGTACTTTTTTGAGGCCGCTTACTACATCCTTGCTCTTGTAATAATCATAAACCGGATTGGCGTCGAGGAAGAATACTGCGCCCACTTCGCCGCGGTTCATTTCGGCAACGAATTCAGTGAACTCGCTGTCGTTACCGGCAAACTGGTGCGATGGGTTATCCAAATCGATGGTTGTGCCATAGCTTCCCAGCAGGGAGTTGATGGCATTAACCAATATCTGAGTAGCTACATCATTCGAACCGGCAACCACAAGTGCTTTTCCTTTTGCGGCAACCAATTCCCTGGCGGCCAGTGCTACGGCATTCGTTGCAACTTTATTGTTTGTCAAGGATGCATCGCCAGGAAGTGTTTTACCCGAAATAGCATTATATAAGCTGATGAGGGCCGGGCCTTCTTCGGATGGTTTGATAGGGATACGTGCATCGGCGTTACTTCCCGTTACGCTCATCCCGGTTTCGAAGTGGATGTGACGCGACATTTTCTTCGCTTCCAGCGATTTATTGTTCCGGTTTTGAACGTACTGGCGAATGAATTCTACCGGTGATATCCAGGTGCCCAGGAAATCAGCCCCAAAGCTCACGATCACATCGGCCTTGTCGAAGTTATAGTGCGGCAGTACGGCTTTACCAAAGCTGTTCTGGTTGCCCTGGATGATGCCGGTATAGGAAACGGCGTCGTAATTGATATGTTTTGCAGTGGGAAACGCCGTGATGAAATCGGCAATAACCGCCAAAGTAGAGGGGCTGGTTATGGTAGAAGTTATCAAACGTATATTTTTGCCGCTTGCTTTAATGGCGGTAAGCTCGTCCTTTATAAAATTATCCAGCTGCTCCCATCCGTAATCACCATTGTTTTTTACAGGATTTTTGAGGCGGGTGATATCGTATAAATCGAGTACTGATGCCTGCGCCCTTGCACTCAAACCGCCTTTTCCGATCAGATCGTTCGGGTTGCCTTCCACTTTGATAGGGCGGCCTTCGCGGGTTTTTACCAGGATAGCCTGACCTTCGTAAGTTGAGACGTAAAAGTTGGCAACGCCGGGGGTAACTTCTTCCGGCTTAATAAGATAAGGCATTGATTTATGAACCGGAACCGGCTGGCATGCCGCCAGTGATACAGCGCCAACGCCGAAGCCGAGGGCCTTTAAAAAGTCGCGGCGGGGTGTTTTACCCATTAAACCGCCACCGGTCAAAACATCTTCAATAGGAATAGGTTCGGCAAATTCGTGTTTGTTCAACTCCACAAATTCCGTGGTTTGGTCGAGCTCTTCTAAACCTTTCCAGTATTTTTTATTGCTATCCATTTAAGCTAACTAAACTGTAATGATGAGTTTCAATCAATATATTAATAGTGGCATTTTCCGCACTCGATACCGCCCATTGCGGCTTCGGTTACCGGCTTACCTGCCTTGATCAAATCGTGCACGGCTTCCATTTTTTCGTAGTAGGCATTGCCTTTCATATTCACGTCGGTACGTTTGTGGCACTGTATACACCATTTCATGGTGAGCGGCGAATATTGGTAAACTTCCTTCATCTCCTGCACCGGTCCGTGGCAAGTCTGGCATTTTAAACCGGCAACCTTTACGTGCTGCGAGTGGTTAAAATAAACAAAGTCGGGCAGATTATGGATGCGTACCCATTGAATGGGGTGCGATTTGGTGCTGTCGTATTTCTGGGTTGTGGGATCGTAACCCAAAGCGTCATATATTTTATGGATCTCCGGCGATTCGGTTTTAACTGTTTTGTGGCAGTTCATACACACGTTCAACGGCGGGATAGAAGCGTTTTTTGATTTGTAAGCCCCGAAGTGGCAGTATTGACAATCTATCTTCATGGCCCCGGCATGCAGGTCATGCGGGAAATGGATCGGCTGCTCTGGCTGATAGCCCTGGTGCACATTGGTATGCCACATGGTAACCCATGTCCAGCTGCCAAGGGCAAGCGTGCCGGCTAATAGTGTGAAAAATACAAACTTTTTATTTTTAGCAAGCTTTTTTATAAGTGCAAAACGGTCAACCGGAACGGCTTCAACTTCTGCTTCGGTGATCAGGATACCTTCGCTTTTTACCAATACTTTTTCGAGGGTGCCGATAACGCGGTTTAGTACGAGTATGATAATGAAGGCGATGATGATGACAGCTATCAGGGCGTAGATTGTCAGGCTGCTCGGGCCGGTTTCAACGGCAACAACGGGCTTTTTGGCATCAGCGGCCTGCATGGTTTTCCACGTTGTGCGTACGTAGGCCAGTACGTTAGCCACATCGGCATCGGTCAGGTTACTGAAAACAGTCATATTCGACTGAGTGAACTGGTTGTAGATCGCCAGCGCCTTAGGGTCTTTGGCGGCGATTAACGCCTGGTTATTCTGGATCCACTTGGTAAGCCATTTATCATCGGTTTCGGAGGTGACGGTGGGCCCTAAAGCGGGGCCAACGAGTCTGTCCTTGATGCTGTGACAGGTGGTACAGTTGGCTTTGAATATTCCTTCGCCTTTGGCCGCATCCCCCTGTGCATGGGCGGCTGTGCCAAAAAGAACGAAAACCGCAGCAAGTAAGACCGGCCTTGAGCGTTGTTTAATAAGTAATGAGAGACGCCTCATATAGTGTAATTGTGCTTAATAAAGTTTTATTTCAAAGGGCTGATGTCCGTGTTGGGATGTAAATTATACCCCGAATTTTCGAACAAAAGTATAATTTATTACAGTATCCCTGACAAATTAGTGACAGTAATGTCTAATTTATAATTGTTCTAAATAAATAAAAAACTTAGCTAAATTCCCAAAAAAAGCATTGCCCTGCATCGGTTTATAAAGGCGGGAAGTGAGGCGAATGCTCATGTAAATTTAGATGTATTTTTGGAAAAATCAAGTTTGTTTTTGAATTGAACTGCTGCGGTTTATTCGTCGGGGACTTTAACCACGGAGTTCAAAGAGGAGGCGCAGAGACCACGGTGAATTTTTGGAATTTGAGAGGACCAGATGTAGAGACGCAATACTTTGCGTCTCCGGCGATAAATTTGTTTTAACCCAATTTTCGTAACAATTTGATGCCCAATCCGGCCTGCGGGTTACCTTTTGCGGGTTGCCGGTATCAATGTTAAATCCAAAAAATTATGAAAACTAAAATTTTAATCCCGCTTGCGGGGATGGCGCTTTTTTGTGCCTGTAAAGGGAGTGGTTCTTCGTCTGAATCAGCTGACACTGTGGGTATTGTACGAAAGGAAAAAGTGGTTACCCATTCGGCGGATACCGCGCCGGTTGACCGAAAACTGGTGAAAACCGCGGATATGCGTTTTAAGGTTAAAGATGTACGAAAGACGGGCGACCAGATTGCGGAATTGACGGCCAGCTGCAATGGAACGGTGATCGATCATTTTACTAATTCGACGACGATTGACAGCACCAATATTTTGAAGACGGATGACTCGTTGCTGCGGATAACCGTTTTGAACACCACCGCGGATATGACGGTGAAAATACCGCCCGCAAAAGTGGAGGCTTTTGTGAACCAGGTTGCAGATATGGGTATCCAGATCAACCAATTGAAGATGTCGGTTGATGATAAGACCTTCGACTATATTTCGACCCGGTTAAAGCTGAAAAACCAGGCTGAACTGCTGGAGCGCGAGAAGGATGGAACTACTCACGCAAAATCTGCAGACGAATTGCTCGCTATTAAAGATAACATGGTGGACCAGGCGGTAAAAAACCTGAAAACCGACGATTCGACAAAAAATAGCGTGATCAAACTGAGTTTTTATGAAAGCAATGTGATCCATAGGGAAACCATTGCCAACCCCGACCTGGCTGCTTATAACCTTCCATTTTTCACGAGGCTGTGGACCTCAGTTAAAACCGGCTGGGATGTGTTTATGGAAATCATCATTGACCTGGCGTACTTATGGGTTTTGCTGCCGGTTGGATATGCGGTATGGATGGGGCTGAGGTATTATAACAAGAAAAAAACGGTTGTTCATTAGTTCATTAGTTCATTAGTTCACTGGTTCATTGGGTGGTTGGCGGGAATGCGTGGTGTGGATGCAGGGTGCGAATGCATGGCGTGAATGTCCGGTGGGGTGCCGATCCGCCAGCTGGCGGACGGCATGACTTGATTTATTTTAGAGAAAATTATGAAAACAAAAATTTTAATCCCGCTTGCGGGGCTGGCGCTTTTTTGCGCCTGTAAAGGGAGAAACGGATACGAGGTGGGAAGCAGCGGGACCGCGGATACCCTCCGAAAGGCTGATACGGTGGTTGGCGCGAAGCTGGTGAAAACTGCCGGAATGAGCTTCAAAGTTAAAAACGTGGCACAGACCGGGCAAAAGATAAGTTCGCTGACCTCGGCATTTGGCGGAATGGTTGTGCACCAGCAAATGGGTTCGGCGGCGGAACGGACCGGGGAGGTTAAAATAAGCGCAGACTCGGTTATGCGGATAACAGCATTAACCTCTACGGCGGAAATGACGATAAAGATACCTTCTGCCAGGCTGCTGAAATTTATGGACAGCGTTGCGACAATGGGACTTTATGTCACTAATCGCAGCCTGGACGTTAGCGACAAAACGCTGGAGTATCTCTCCGCACAAATGAAGCTGAAAAGCAGGAGTGAGCTGATCAGTCAGCAAAAACAGGGCAAGATTATTATTAAAGATCCCTCAAAGGTACTTGATCTGCGGGATGATATGATCGACCAGCAGATCAGCAACCGGCAAATTGATGACGCAGTTAGCAATAATATGGTGAGTCTGAGCTTTTATCAAAGTAATTTCATCAGTCGCGAAGTGGTTGTTAATGACGACCCATCGGCTTATGACCTTCCTTTTTTTAGGCGAATGCTGTTGGCTTGTGAAAACGGGTGGGCATTGTGTAAAGATGTGCTGGTAGGGCTTGCCAACGTATGGTTCTTTTTGCTTTGCGGGATAGGGGTGTGGTGGTTTGTTAGGAGGAGAAAAGGTAGGGGCGTGTTGGTGCATTAGTTCATTGGCGACATAGTAATACTTTGTCATTTCGACCGGAGTACGAGGGAGAAACTATCTCTCGAGCGTAGCGAGAAATCTTATACACCAGACAGTACTATCTGCATGGTCCGCCTGTATGGCGCATAAGTTTTCTTCCGCTGGCTAGCGGATCGAAATGACAAAGTTTTTTTGATGGGACAATGAAATGGGACATGCAAAGAAGGATAACTTTTTTAACGCCTAAATAATTTCCCCAATTCATCAAACATTTATATTTTTGCGTCACGTCAAAATAAATTAATCTCCAGCAACATGAGCTCAACCGAGAATGCAAACGCAGAAAGCCATTATCTAACCATTGTTTTAGCCCTTGTCATTGGCATCCCGGGCGTTTACCTGCGCTTTGTCGATTTTCACAATAACGTTATCGTCGCCAATATCCTGTTGGTTATCGGCGTAGTGATCGCACTGAAAGGTGTCTTCGGTATCTTGAAGTAAGTCCGGAAGTCCGAAAGTCGGGAAGACTGAAACACTGGGAACTGGTTTTATAGCCCGTGGATATGATTTTTTTCCAATCTGCTAAGCTTAACTCACCGCCAACTTCCGCTGCTACTGTCACTTTCACCATTCACCACTGCCCACTGCCCACTCACCCCTTCGGCCTGTATTTAGATTCATTCAAAATTTTCTGCGCATCATTTTCCTTTACTAACTCCCCAAGGGTTACATCCGGGTGCTTTTCCATGTATTTGCGGACGATCTGCCAGCCAAGCCACACGCCGAGCTTGGGGGCCGATTTGTTGTCTTCGCCGAGGCCCGGAGTGAAGGGCGACTCGCCGATGTATTTGTTGATTTTTAGGTCATCGGTTTCGTACAACAGGTTTTCATCGAGGAAGTAGGCCCATATTTTCGGCTCGAATTGCTGGCACCACTTAAGTTGTTCAGCGCTATAACCTATCTTAACGGTGTCGGATCCGTCGGGCAGGATCTTATCCATCAGGTACATGATCTTACCGTTATAGATCATTTTGGAGAGGAGGGTTTTGTCGCTGTCGTTTTCTCCACAAATATTCTCGCGCGCCAATCCTTCAACTACCCTCGGGCAAATGTTTTCCCGATTGAAAGCGCGCGAAAGGTAATGCGGGTATTGCTGGCTCAGAGATGGATAGAACCTGGAGTTGCCACCCAGAAATTGATCGAGACCGATGCCAAAGTAGCTGTTACCAATAACAGTTTGGGCCTCGAAGCCGGAAAAATACGCGTATAATTTTGGCAACTGCTGCTCGGGGAAATAATATTTGATGTGTTTAAAAGCATCGGTGAGTTCTTCAGTGGGTTTGTCGAGATTGGGGTAAACAGAATCGACATCGTGTTTGAGCGGATTGTAATCTTTGTCGGCAAACACCTTCCGCAACAATGAAAAGTAGGCGGTATCGTTGGTATTGATGTCGTTGTTTTGTAGCAATAAAACGATAAAATTGTGATAAAATTCGCCGTATTTTTTTTGCAGGTAGGCCGCTTGCTGCGCCATGGGTTTTGTTCTCATTTCGTCAAATTCCCTGTCAAACCGCTCAATCTTCACATTAACCTGTATATTGCTAACATCAACTTTGTTACCGTTGCGGCAGCCACATAAAATGACGGCGGTTAAAAAAAACAGGTAAATTTGTTTGATTTTGTTTGAAATGACCATTTGTAAGCGTTTGGGCAAAAATAATTTTTTATTTGCTTAAATACCCTAAACGGGATATTTGAAACGTTAGTTTAGCTTACATGATCGTTCTCATTGTTTTTTAACACTGAGAACACTGAGGAGGCGCGGAGAGCGCAGAGAATTTTGGGGCGGGTGGTGTTTTGAACAAACGATTTGTGACCAATTTTTGACGAATATATTCTAAAATGAAAATTGCCTTAGCCCAGCTTAACTATCATATCGGGAACTTTGAATCGAACACCAATAAAATAATCGATCATATAAAAACGGCGCGCGAACACGGCGCGGACCTGGTTGTATTTGCGGAATTATGTGTGTCGGGTTACCCATCCCGGGATTTTTTGGAGTTTGATGAGTTTATTGACCTTTGCGAGGCATCGGCCCAAAAAATAGCAGAGGAATGTACGGATATAGCCTGTATTATAGGCCTGCCTACGCCCAACAACAGGCCCGAAGGAAAAGAACTTAACAATACTGCTTATTTTATTGAGAACGGTGAAGTAAAGGCCCGGGCGCACAAAGCGCTGCTGCCGAACTACGATATCTTTGATGAATACCGCTACTTTGAACCCTCGACCGAGTTTAGCTGCATTGAATTTAAAGGGCACCGGATTGCGCTTACCATTTGCGAGGACCTTTGGAACACGATAGAAAACCCGCTGTATATTACCCGGCCAATGGACATCCTGATAGAAGAGGAGCCTGATGTGATGATTAACATAGCCGCTTCGCCGTTTGCCTATAATCACGACGAAGAGCGTATCGGGATATTGAGCGACAATGCCGGCAGGTATGGTTTGCCGCTGTTTTATGTGAATAATGTTGGCGCGCAAACCGAGCTGATCTTTGACGGTGGTTCGCTTGTATTCGATAAGACGGGCCAGATGATTGACGAGATGCCCTATTTTGAAGAATCCTTAGCCTATTATGACCTGGATAAGCACGGAAATGTAAGCTATGCGCATCCATCGACGATGCGGAAAGCGAGACAAAGCGATATTGAACAAATTCATTCGGCCATCCTGCTGGGTATCCGCGATTATTTTTACAAATCGGGTTTTAAGCAAGCTATACTCGGGTTGTCAGGTGGCATCGACTCGGCGGTGGTATGTGCCTTGGCTGCGGAAGCCTTGGGGGCCGAAAATGTAATGGCGGTATTATTGCCCTCTCGATTTTCGAGTGATCATTCCATCAGGGATGCGGAGGACCTTGTGGCCAACCTGGGTTGCATGCACACCACCATCCCTATTAAAAGCGTTACGGAAGCATTTGAACATACACTGGAGCCCCAATTTAAAGGCCTGCCGTTTAACATTGCCGAGGAAAACATTCAATCGCGCAGCAGGGCGGTGCTTTTAATGGCTATGTGCAATAAGTTTGGCTATATACTGCTCAATACATCCAACAAAAGTGAGGCGGCCGTTGGCTACGGAACTTTATATGGCGATATGTGCGGCGGGATTTCGGTTATCGGCGATGTTTATAAAACCCAGGTTTTTGACCTGGCGCGGCACATTAACCGCAATGGCGGCATCATCCCTGAAAACTCGATCGTGAAACCGCCCTCAGCCGAATTGAGGCCAAACCAGAAGGATACCGACTCGCTGCCGGAGTACGAAGTACTGGATCAGATATTGGCTGAATATATAGAAGGAAGATCGTCGTCGGCGGCGATCATCCGGATGGGTTTTGATGAAAAAACGGTGCGGCGGGTGATCAAACTGACGAACCTTGCCGAGCATAAAAGATACCAAACCCCGCCCATACTAAGAGTATCGCCCAAAGCGTTTGGTATGGGCAGAAGAATGCCTATTGTTGGGAAGTATTTATCTTAGGGTTCATGGCTCATAGCCGGAGGATTGATGTGCAGATGTGCGGAT
>Ga0302306_10000810_pt1 | contig 18228 bp, 15 predicted proteins | sample III_Palsa_E3_1_FD_198761 | JGI IMG/M metagenome (GOLD analysis project Ga0302306, IMG submission 198761) | Peat permafrost microbial communities from Stordalen Mire near Abisko, Sweden - III_Palsa_E3_1 | ecosystem: Environmental > Terrestrial > Soil > Palsa > Peat permafrost | place: Sweden...
GGTGTTTTGACCTCGCGCGGAGCATCGATCTGCACACGGATTCAATGAAGCACACAAGAGAGCAAGCGGTCGCCGGGCGTACGAATGGGTTGATCGAACTGGGCGACACCGTTACCTGGCGTGCATGGCATTTCGGCATCCGGCAGACGCTCACTTCGAAAATCACGCAGTTTGACTATCCGCACAGCTTTACCGATGAGATGGTTAGCGGAGCTTTCCGGTCATTTAAACATGCGCACCGTTTCCGGCACGTAAACGGACAAACAGTAATGACCGATGTTTTTTCCTTTGAAGCGCCATTTGGTTTAATGGGGCGATTGGCAAATTTTCTTTTCCTGAAGCGGTATATGGCAAGGCTTTTGCAAATCCGTAATCGGGTAATCAGACAGGCTGCCGAAAAGAATAATTGAGAGGCACGCCATGAATTCCTGGTATCAATCGAAAAAAAACTAAAGGCGGCGTTGAAGGAAATGTTAAAGGAAATTAATAATTGATCCACACTTCAATTCCTCCTTTCAATCCTTTTTAGCCATTTCGTGTAGTTGCACGAAATGGCTTGTTATCTCCTGTACATAGTTGCAGGCTGAAGTTGATCCAAAAGACAAACCGTGTGTAAAGCCTCAAATTAAAAGCTTTCCCCTAACTCTCTAAACATTTCAATCGTTTTCAGCGTTCGGATACCAAGTAAATTACAAATGTCCGGAATTTTAACACGGGCAATCTTCAAAGGTTGACTCACTTCGTGTGTAACGATAGGTGCGCCGGTCAACAAGGCATGAGCAACAAGCCAGGCATCCGCCTCGTCCGAGTCGAAAAATGTGTCCAACGCACGTTGAAGATATGGTGGCTGCCGGGTCCGGGCAGTATTAATAACAATAGCCTAATGTCCGATCACCGGAGCGGAGGGAGCGAAGAAGGTCGATGGCAAATTTGCAGCACACCAGTCTGTGAGTGCGTCTTTATTTCTGGCCAACTCGGCTTTTACCTTGTCTATACTCATGATTCGCCTGTCGGCGGCGAGTTGTCCGATTTTTTGCCAAAAACTGGTGGCAACGTCAAGCGGATAGGTATCCCTGTGGGCTTGGATAAAGAAGTTACTGTCGACAATCAGTGGCCCCATTAGCTTTAAAAATGTTTGGCCATAAAGTTTTGATAGGTATCACCCTTTAATCCTGTCAACTGGTACGCCTCCCGGTAAAGTAATTGTTTTTCCTGCACTGCCCTGTCTACAAAGGAAGTATAGCGCAAGCCCAGGCGTTTTTTTTGTGTGGCATAAAAGTCTCCGCCACTGGTTGTGCTCTCCTTTTTAGCTTTGACATCCGCCTGATATTGCTGATACCATTGAAAGAAAAGAGCCTTAGTAATTTTTCCTAAATCCAAAGCTCTGCGCGCCAATACAATAGGGCTAACCTTAAAATAGCGCGCTAGCACAGCGATATTGGGATGCCTGTTCCAAAGTTGAATAAAGGATTCTGCAGGCACCAGGAATTCGGCGGCTACCTGATCACATAGCTTTTCTAAAGGATCATTTGCAGGCAATAGTTGCTCCATATCGAAGCCGGCACTTTTACCAACCCATATATGGGCCAGTTCGTGGGCAATCGTAAACATTTGGGCGGCCTTTCCATCGGCCGCATTGACGAACATAAACGGTGCGTAAGGATCGACTAATACAAACCCCCGGCATTCAGCTACTTCTATAGGTCGGTGATTGTTGTTTTCAACAACGCTATTAAGCACCATCATTATACCAGCATTTTCAACCTTTGCTGTAAGATATTCCAACGCTTCAGCCCAATTGCGTTGCCCGCTTGCCCAAGTCGCTTCTATCTCTAATGTTTGTCTGATGCTTTGAACGATAGCCGCTGCATCAATCTGTCCGTCGGCGCTGCCTACAAAGGATAAAGGGGCGAATTCGTTGTCTTTGAGATATTCTACCAGCCAATCCTGCCTTTTTTGGATCAAAAGAATGGTGTCGTATACATTTAAGCTAACCGTTTGTGTTTGTCCACCGCCAGTTCTGAAAAAAGGAAATGTCAGGCCTTCTTGCGGCGGCTGTTCCAAAAACAGATACCCAAAGGGCAGGTGAACGCGGTGCGAAAAAGCTTCCAATTGTTTTAGTGTAGGGCTTTTACTGCCTGCTAACCATTCCTGAACACTTGGGAAACGAGTAATAAAGTCATGCAATTCATAACCAGCACGTGCAATAGCCCAGGTAAGTATGTTAACATTTGGTCTTATCTCTGTGTTCATCGTTCCAAAATAACCGATTGGGAATGGAAATATATTTAATTATTCGCATATCCGATTATAATTTGATAAATATAAGTGTTGTCTTTCGCCGGTTCAAACGTCTTTTTCTCAACTTCAAATAATTGTCAGCAGCAAAGTTTGCGGAAACCCTCGGTTGCGCCCGTCGATTGGCCGCTCCATATCGGAGTTTATCTTAACCAATTTCCCGATCTCGGGAAATTGGTGCGCTTTAAATTACTATCAATGCAATTGATCCTCTGTAAAGAGTGGCATTCCTGCTATCTTTTTATTTTCATCTGATCGGCTTCCCGGTGTCAGGAAAGTGATAATTTCACTCTCCTTGAATCCGTTCTTTGAACCCATGCAACTTTTAATTTGGCCTCCACTTTTAAATATCTTTTTGCACTGTAGTGTCATCTATTACTGCACCTTATAACCTTTATGCACAATCAAAAAGCTCGCCCTTTCGGTTTTATGAAACGGGATATCCCAATTGCCCTGGTAGGTGATCTTCGCGGGTAATAACTCGCCATCAACTTTGGTGAGCTCAATGTTCATTTGGATATCAAAACTAAAGAACAGGTTGCTGTACTTGAGATCGACGTAGCGGCCGAGGATCTGGAAGGTGCGGGTGTCAAAAATGGTGGTGAGCTCTTTGATCACCACATCGTTATCGGATATACTGGGTTTGCGCACCACCCTGAACCGGTACACCGGGATGGAATCAAGGTATTTACCGCGGGCAAACTGGTAGAAGTAATATTCGCGCATATCCTTTGAGAATATTTCGGATTTGCTGCTGATGAAGGGTATGCCGCTCACTTTATGCCCCGGCGCGAAGATGAGTGTTTTTAATTTTTCCTTATAGGTCTGGTTTTTGGTACCCGGGCCGCCCAGGTCCGGTCCGTTTGTGTAATCGGAATTATAGGCGTTGTTGAATATATAGTCGAACATTTCCAGCGTGTACAGCTGGTATTTCCCGTTTGATTTAAAAACGTCGCCGCTATCGCGCTTTGCGAGGTATTCGGTTTTATGTTTGCCGTTTATGCGGCTGTATTGAATCTTGCGATATATTTTTCCGTCGACATGGTTCTTTTTGTCGTAGGTGTAAATGCGGTTTTCCGCCAGGAAGGAAAACCTTTTCATATTGCGGAAGGCCTTGTAAAAACCGGTATCGCTAAGTACGGCGTCGATGAAATCCTGCGCATTAAGTTTATGCGAATGTATATTAATAGCCGAATCGATTACGATGGTTCGAATGGTATCGGGGTTGAAACGTTTGATCTGCTGGGCGTGGGAGCAGAAAGCGAAAAGCAGAAGGCAGAAAGCGGGGAGAATGCTGCGTCTCATTTATTTTTTAGCGACATCACTGGTGGAGGGCCTTCAACCGAAATGACACCATCGGTCATTTTATAATGGATTGAATAAAGATGTAAACTTGCCTCGGTTTCATTAGTGAAATTTTCGCTGACGAGAAATCTAAAAGAACGGCGAGAGCCAGTGACCACAAAAAGATCAGGCAGATTCTGGCTACACCAGGTGACAACTAAATTTCCTTTATAGATGAAAAAACCATATGTCTTCTTTTCATTTTCCAACTCATTCACCACGAAATTTAATGCTCGTTTACTGGATGGCTTAATTTGAAACGAAAACGTGTTGCCGTCGCCCCATCGGAATATTTGCAAATACCAGCAGCTATCCAATAAGTTGTTTTTGTCGAGCTGCTGCTGTTCCGGTTCGTCTTTCATCGCCCGGTCCATTACTTCGTCGACCTTTTTGTTCTCTTTAAGTTTCTGAATAAGGATAGGCTGACCAAGTGCCCGGTCGCTGTAGTTACTTAAGAAAAGGAAAGCCAGGCAGGTCAGAAGAAATACTTTCATAAAACAAAATGCATAAAGACCAAATTACCCAAATATAATCAATTCCCCAATTGTTTTATAGCCAAATAAGCCATTAAGCCGGTGCTGATTTTAAAGGCATCCTCTTCTACATCGAACGTCGGCGTATGTACGGAGGAAATAATTCCCCGGCTTTCGTTTCGTGTACCTAAACGATAGAAGCAGGAGTCGGCCACCTGTGAGTAATAGGCGAAATCTTCTGCGGCCATCCAGATGTCGAGGTCGAGCACGTTTTCTTTGCCTAAATAGTCCTCGGCGTGGCTGCGGGTGATCGCGGTAAGTTTTTCTTCGTTGATGAGGAAAGGATATCCTCGCACGATATTGAAATCGCAGCTGCCGCCCATACTTTCAACGAGGCCTTCGGCCATTTTTTTCATGCGGCGGTGGGCCTCCCCGCGCCATTTTTCGTCCATGGTGCGGAAGGTGCCTTCGAGATAAACTTCATTTGGAATTACGTTGGTTGCGCCGTTAGCGATCACTTTACCGAAAGAAAGCACCGAAGGGTTTTTGGGGTCGGCAAAACGGCTCACTACCTGCTGCAAGGCAGTTAACATATGTGCGGTAATGATAACCGGGTCGACATTCATTTGGGGCTGTGCGCCGTGACCGCCTTTTCCTTTTACGGTGACGTATATTTCATCGGTAGAGGCCATGTATTTCCCCGCCCTAAAGCCCACCTTGCCGGCATCGATCAGGGGCATTACATGCTGTCCCAATACGGCCTGTGGTTTCGGGTTTTCCAACACGCCTTCTTTGATCATGAGGCTGGCGCCACCGGGCAGTTTTTCTTCGGCGGGCTGAAAGATGAGTTTTACGGTACCGGCGAACTGGCTTTTTAGCCCTGTTAATATCTTTGCTGTTCCCAATAATGACGAGGTATGCGCATCATGACCGCAGGCATGCATTACTCCTGTATTTTGAGAGCGATATGGCACCTCGTTAGCCTCGGTGATTGGTAGGGCATCCATATCAGCGCGGAGGGCAACTACATTGCCAGAGGGTTTGTCGCCTGTTATAAGTGCTACAAGGCCATTATCTGCCATCCTTTGATACGTGAGGCCGAGCTCATCCAGTTTCCCGGCAATAAAAGCCGAGGTTTGGGTTTCGTGAAATGAAAGCTCGGGATTGGCGTGGAGATGGCGGCGGTTGGTCACCACATCGTTAAAAATATCCTGTGAAAGCTGCTGTATCTGCTCTTTAATCATTGGGCGTTTCGGATTTTGGCGGATTTATTTTAGTAGGTATGATAAACAGGGTGGAAAACATGCCGTTGAGCTCACTTTCCAGCTTTTGAGCGTCGAGCCTTGTGCGGAAATCGCCGGCTTGTACCTTAAAATTTGGCTCGATGTAAGAAACATAGGTCGGTATTTCGGGGAATTCGTTCGTGAATTTTGCTTGTGCATCGTAGGCGGCCTGGCGGTTGGAGCCAAAAAATATCTGTACCCGGAAACCGGATGACGCCGGATCGGTGCCGGTAATGGTTTTACTGAGATAGGGCCGGCGTGCAGCGAAGGTATCGATAAGGGGATCTTTGATCACCTCGACTTTACCGCGGGTTTGGGCGGAGGACATTAGGGGAATAAATAAAAGGCAGCAAATGAGGGCGGGTAGTATGGCGATGTAGTTTGATGCGTTTTTCATGGTTCAAACGGGTATGTACAACGTCGGTGCAAATGGTTCCTATAAGGAAATCCTCGGATCACTCAACTTTGTTGTAGCATGATGTATAAGATTTTTCACTTCGCTCAAGAGGTAGTTTCTCCCTCGTACCCCGGTCGAAATGACAATTTTTTATTTGTCGATGCGAGCCTGCCTGCAGTCTCGCATTGACGGTTGGGTTATATACTTTATTTATACCTGGCCGGCGCCGTGGCAGTTTTTGTATTTTTTGCCGCTGCCGCAAGGACAGGGATCGTTTCTGCCGACCTTATTTTCTACCCTTACAGGCATCGGTTTTTGAAGCTCACGCATGTCCTGTAAGGCGGCGCCGTTGGCCTCGCCTACCAATTCCGGTTTGGAAGTACGCAATTTCTTCAGATCCAATTTTGGCTGCGGACGTGCCTCGCGCACTTCTTCGGGCTGCTGCTGAACCGGTATTCCTCCCCTGAACAGGAAGCTTACCAACTCTTTGTTCACGCTGGCTAACATCTGCCTGAACAATTCAAATGCCTCGAACTTATAAACCAGCAAAGGGTCTTTTTGTTCGTAAACCGCGTTTTGTACCGACTGTTTTAATTCGTCCATCTCGCGCAAATGCTCTTTCCAGGCATCATCGATCAGGTACAGGTTCACGTTCTTTTCAAATGATTTGAAAACTTCAAGGCCTTTATTTTTGATTGCTTTTTTGAGCGGAACAGCAACCTGGATGCCATTTATGCCATCCGTAAAAGGCACAACGATATTTTCGACAAACTCGCCACGCGTTTCGAACACGTCTTTGAGCACGGGATAAGCCTGCGCGGCTATGGATTCCTGCTTGCGTTTGTAAAATTCGGTGACGGTTGCAAAAACGTAGTCGGAAATTTTGGGGATCGACCAGTTTGTGAAATCATCGTGCGAAAGCTCAACATCCACAGAAAACAAACGGATGATCTCAAGGGTAAGGCCTTCGTAATTATTCGTTTCCTTATACTCGGTTGCCACATCTTCCACCACATCAAAAATGGTATTGTTGATATCCACATCCAGGCGATCGCCGAATAATGCGTTCCGGCGTTTGGTGTAAATAACGTTACGCTGCGAGTTCATTACGTCGTCGTACTCCAACAGGCGCTTACGGATACCAAAGTTGTTTTCTTCAACTTTTTTCTGAGCGCGTTCAATGGAGTTTGAGATCATGGCGTGCTGGATCACTTCACCTTCTTCGATACCCATTTTAACCATCAGGTTAGAAATCCGCTCGGAACCAAACAAGCGCATCAGGTTATCCTCGAGCGACACAAAGAACTGTGACGATCCGGGGTCGCCCTGCCTGCCTGAACGACCGCGCAACTGGCGGTCAACACGACGGGATTCGTGCCTTTCGGTACCTACGATAGCCAGACCACCGGCTTCCTTTACATTTGGCCCCAACTTTATATCCGTACCGCGACCGGCCATGTTGGTGGCGATGGTTACCGTGCCTGATTTACCGGCTTCGGCTACGATATCGGCTTCCTTCTGATGCAGCTTTGCATTCAGTACGTTATGTTTGATGCCGCGCAGCTTCAGCATGCGGCTTATCAATTCAGATATTTCGACAGAGGTAGTACCCACCAGTACCGGCCTTCCGGCCTGGGTGAGCTTGCTGATCTCTTCTGCAACCGCATTGTATTTTTCGCGAACGGTACGGTAAACCAGGTCGTGCCGGTCTTCCCGGCTGGCAGGCGTGTTGGTTGGAATTTCAACCACATCCAGCTTATATATTTCCCAGAACTCTCCTGCTTCGGTGATGGCAGTACCCGTCATACCACACAGTTTGTGGTACATACGGAAATAGTTTTGGAGGGTCACCGTTGCGAAAGTTTGGGTGGCATCTTCCACCTTTACATTTTCCTTGGCTTCGATGGCCTGGTGCAAGCCATCTGAATAGCGGCGGCCATCCAGGATACGGCCCGTTTGCTCATCGACAATTTTTACTTTCCCTTCATCAACAATGTATTCGGTATCCTTTTCGAACAGGGTATAAGCCTTCAACAATTGGTTCACCGAGTGGATACGTTCGGACTTAATGGAGAAGTCACGCATCAGGGCATCCTTTTTGGCGATCTTTTCTTCCGCCGGCAGATCGGACTTTTCGATATCCGAAATTTCGGTGCCTACGTCGGGCATCACAAAGAAACCCGGGTCTTCGCCCGAGGCGGTGATCAATTCTATACCTTTTTCTGCCAGTTCAACCTGGTTGTTCTTTTCATCAATAATGAAGAATAGCTCGGCATCAACCTTATGCATTTCCTTGCTTTGGTCCTGCATATAATAGTTCTCCGATTTGAGCAAAGTTTGCCGGTTGGCGCCTTCGCTTAAATATTTGATAAGCGCTTTACTTTTTGGCAAGCCGCGGAATGAGCGCAACAGCGCCATGCCGCCTTCGTCGGGGCCTAATTTGCCTTCGGCAATTAATTTTTTTGCTTCATTCAGCGCACCATTAACGTAGGCTTTTTGGGCATTCACCAAACGTTCAATACGCGGCTTAAGCTCATAAAACTCATGTTCATCGCCACGCGGGATAGGGCCCGAAATGATCAAAGGCGTACGCGCGTCGTCGATTAAAACAGAGTCCACTTCGTCCACCATGGCATAATGCAATTTACGCTGCACCAGCTCTTCGGGGCTGCGTGTCATATTGTCACGCAGGTAATCAAAGCCAAACTCGTTATTGGTGCCGAAGGTTATGTCGGCGAGGTATGCCTTGCGGCGTTCTTCGGAATTCGGCTCATGTTTATCGATACAGTCTACCGACAAGCCATGGAACTCATATAAAGGGCCCATCCATTCGGAGTCGCGGCGGGCAAGGTAGTCGTTCACGGTTACAATGTGAACACCCCGGCCCGCAAGGGCATTCAGGTAAGCAGGCAAGGTAGCAACCAGGGTTTTACCTTCGCCCGTAGCCATTTCAGCAATTTTGCCCTGGTGCAATACAACGCCGCCTATGAGCTGCACATCATAGTGCACCATATCCCAGGTTACCTCGTTACCGGCAGCAAGCCAGGTGTTATGATGGATGGCTTTTTCGCCTTTTATCAGCACATTGCTTTTGCGGGCAGCCAGGTCACGGTCGAACTGGGTCGCGGTCACTTCGATGGTCTTGTTTTCTTTAAACCGGCGGGCGGTTTCTTTTACCACGGCAAAGGCTTCGGGTAGTATGTCCAATAAAACCTTCTCGAGGTCTTTATCGCGTTCCTTCTCCAGCTTATCCAGCCGGGTGTAAAGCTCAACTTTTTGAGCAACCTCGAGCTCAGGGTCTTCGGTCTGCTCTTTTATACTTGCCAATTCCGCGTCGGTATCGGCCAGGTAATCGGCTATGGTTTGTTTAAAGGCTTCGGTCCGGGCCCTCAATTCGTCGTTGCTTATTCCGTCCAGTTTGTCATATTCGGCTTTTACCTTTTCAACATAAGGCACCAGAACTTTGACGTCCCTTTCCGACTTATTTCCGAACAGTTTACTGATAAAACTTAACATATAATATTTTTATACTGCGGCCTGCTCAAACATTGCGCCACAGCGATATTGAGCCATATTGGCAGGCAAAGGTACTACTTTTTTGTTTTAGGATTTCATCGATTTTAGGAGATGATTCCACCGATTTTGGTTTTTGGGATTACACCGATTTTGTTTTGATTACACCGATTTGTTTAGGAGGAAGGTGGATTAAGCCGATAAGACGAATCATTTGATTGGTCGAATGGTAGAGCACATGTCTAATCGTAAAGCAAAAACCTTTAAGAGGACGACCAAAATACATCGGTCTAAAGGCGGGTCTTATTTGATTAAAACTATCAAGCAATAATCAATGTCAGGATCATTTCCCGTCCGAAAACGAAATCGGTGAAATCAAAAGAAATAATTAGCGTTCTTGTGCATCCATTATCGAACCCACGATTTTTCCGTAAGCCAATACGGATGCGGCGGCGAAGGATATTTTTTTCTTCCAGTTTACGTAGCGGTCATTGATAAAATTATCCCAGTTATAGCCATTCAACTGTGCACGGCCAAAGGAAATGCAGGGTTCGGTGAGTTTGGTGGTATGCCACCAGCCTGAAGGGAACAATACGGTTTCGCCTTCTTCCAGAACGAATTCAATGGGTATAGCCTCTTTAAATAAGGGGAATTTGTCGTAGTCGGGATCCAGGAAATTTACTTGTGAGAACTTCGGATTTCCCGGGTAGGGGTACATACTTGGCGTTTGATCAGGGGGGTACATGATAAAGGTTTTTGACCCATAGATCTGCGTGATCTGCGTATGCATATACAAGGCATCATAGTGCAGATAAGGAAAGCTTGAGCCTGCTCCGCCAAAAAATATTTCGTACACGGTAGTTCCCTGCAGCAACTTTTTCGGCATTAGTTTATGGTTAACGCGGTCCATCTGGCCATAAACGATTTGGGGCATAAAGTCGGCCACTAATTCAGGGAAAACCTTCCTGATATCGAAATTATAGGGGTAAGGGGCAGGGTTTTCGACTGTTGATGTGAGCATCCGGTCGATAAACTCATCCATCTTATAATCAACTCCATTTATGTTTTTGATGATGTGCGGGTAATGCTCTTTAAACCAAAGCGGCGTGAATTTTTTCATGGCCTTCCAGTCTTTCACAGCATCCGTCAACACTACGGGGCGTGATTTTTTTACATAGTCGTTGATGAATTCATCGTGCGGCAGGTTGTTACGTTTATCAACAGATTGTGTTGTGTACATGGGCTTAACCTGGGGTTCTTCAGTTAGCATATTGCTTCAAGTTTAAATCCGGATCGGAAAACGGGCCAATTAGGGCCGTTACATCGGCTTTATACGAGGGAATTGTATAAAAGTTTGCGGTTTTCGGCGGGCAGTTTGCGGTTTTTTGCGTTATTTGAATTAAGTTTCGTCTTCCTGGTTGTCGTCCTCTTCATCGCCCTCGTCGAACTCATCAAAAAAGCGGTCCTCGTCAAACATCAGGTCTTCCAGTTTTTCCTGTTCGGGCGTGCTGGTATCAAAGCGGATGGCCCAATTGTCGGGAATATCGTAGGTTTTATCGAAACCCCGTATCCATTCGTTAAATACCAAACGGAATTCGTCTACCTTATCACGCATCAGGTCGACATAATCCTCCTCGTTGATCTCGACCATGGACGAGAACGATACCGCGTTAAACATATCCTGCACAGCGAGTTTTATGAGCACGGCGTTTTGCATTCGCAAGGAGTACAGGCCGCCGCCTTCGGCGCCTGCAATTTTGGCCTGTATCAAGGCTGCGTTGCTCAGCATCTGAACGGCCAGATGTTCCTTCATCTCATCTTCCTTCAGCGTTTCGGCAATAACCTCAGCCAGGTCAAACAGTTCCTGAGATTTTACGTACACGGGCAATTTTTCCCATTTTTCTAACCGGCGCGGCATACAGAGCGATTTTGTGCCTGTAAAAATACGGATAAATGTGGGAATGATGTGCAGATGTGCGGATGTGCAAATGTGCAGATTCGGGGAATGATGTGCAGATGTGGGGAACGATGTGCAGATGCCGGGAATGATGTGCAGATGTGCAAATGTGCAGATGTGCGGATGGTTTTGATGCGGGGATGAGGTGTGGTGAGCGGATTTCAAATGTCTGGATGGGTCTATCGTCGAGTAACTATTAAGAACATGTGGATTTTTCATCTGCACATCTGAAATCTGCACCTTTGCACATCTTTTTTTTCATCTGCACATCCGCACATTTGCACATTCACACATTTGACTATCTTTGGCCGCATGAACATCCTGGTCCTCGGCTCGGGCGGAAGGGAAAGCGCCTTCGCCTGGAAAATAGCGCAAAGCGCTCAATGCCAACAACTTTTCATTGCCCCGGGCAATGCCGGTACCGGACAGTATGGCACCAATCTCGACATTAAGGCCATGGACTTTGCGGCTATCAAACAGGCTGTGCTTGCCCATGGCATCGACCTGGTATTGGTTGGGCCCGAGGAGCCGCTGGTAAAAGGTATACACGATTTTTTCCTGGCGGATGCGGAATTAAAACATATTCCGGTGATCGGCCCGGAAGCGGAAGGCGCCCAATTGGAAGGAAGCAAGGACTTTTCCAAACGGTTTATGCAACGGCATAACATTCCTACAGCCGCTTCGAGAACCTTTACCCGCGACACTCTGGACGAAGGATTGGTTTACCTGGCCTCTGCCGGACTGCCTGTCGTACTGAAGGCCGATGGCCTTGCTGCGGGCAAGGGCGTTTTGATTTGCGTTAGCCTGGAAGAGGCGCGGAAGGAATTGACGTCGATGCTTGTTGATGCCAAATTTGGAGATGCCAGCTCAAGGGTAGTGGTTGAACAATTTTTACAGGGCATTGAGCTTTCCGTTTTTGTGATGACCGATGGTTCCCATTATAAAATACTGCCCGAAGCTAAGGACTATAAGCGCATTGGTGAGGGGGATACGGGCTTAAACACCGGGGGGATGGGGTCGGTTTCACCCGTGTCGTTTGCCGATAGCGCGTTTATGGAAAAGGTGGAACAGCGAGTGATCATCCCGACGGTTGAAGGGTTGAAACATGATCATATACCTTACAAGGGCTTTATTTTTATCGGTCTGATGAATTGTGGAGGCGAACCTTACGTAATTGAGTATAACTGCCGGATGGGCGACCCGGAAACCGAAAGCGTTATGCCGCGCATCACTTCTGACTTTGTCGACCTGCTAAACGGGGTAGCTGACGGAAATTTGCATGAAAAGGAGTTGGTGATCTCTGACAAAACAGCGGCCACGGTAATGATGGTTTCGGGCGGCTATCCGGGCGAGTATTTAAAAAACAGGACGATCACGGGGATTGAAAACGTGCGTGATTCGCGGGTTTTTCATGCCGGGACGTACCTCGATGGCGAAACGATCAAAACATCAGGCGGGCGCGTGATCGCTGTTACTTCGCTGCAGGATAACCTGTTTTCGGCATTACAACAGGCAACCGCCGATGCCAGCCGCATTTACTTTGACGGTATGAACTTCAGGAAGGACATTGGCTTTGATTTACTGTGATTTTATTTTTTTAGATTATTTCCGAGTTGTTTGTTTTCAGCGGCGTTCATGAGATCGCTTCGCTTAGTTTCACCGATTATCTTTTGATTTCACCGATTTTTTGTGAATGGTTGATTAGGTTTGATGTCGTTGTAAAATCTATTCGAAAGTCTTTGAAACATGTTGAATATCCATTAATAACTCAGGCAAGCTTAGTTTTATAATATCCCAAACGATGTTATTGTCGATTCCAAAATAATCATGCACAATTACATTGCGAAAATCTTTTATCTGACGCCAGTTGATCGCTATGTGTTTTCTTTAAATGCCGCCGGCATTTCGACAGCGGTGGAATCCACTAGAAAAGCGGTCTTGGTTTTATAGTGCAGGTAAACCTTTGCAGGTGCGCTATAGGTTCCAACAGTGCCTTCAACGATGTATTTGCCCCCCTGCGCAAATACGGCGACAGGTAAAAAGAGGGTAATTCCTATAATGATTTTTTTTATCATGACGCGACTTGGTTGACTGGGTTATCAGTGGAGTCTCAAACTAATACTATCTTTTGTAAAGCCTCGCCTATTATTCCTAATATTTTGGCTGGTATAGCTGAATAGCGAAATTTCCGGGCACTTTGAAGTGCGTTACGAATCCGTATCCATGGTCTTCAACCGGGGCAGTAAATTCTACTCCCTTTGCTTTTAATTCTTTGACCGTTTCTTCAATATTATCACAATAAAAAGAAATATCATGGGTGCCGGATGGCGCCCCACGTCCATCTTCGGCCGGGTGGCAGCCCATGTCAGCCTCGGGAAGATCGAAGATCAGCCAACCTCCGCCTATATCGGTAAATTTTAAGTTTAGTTTATCTTTTAGAAAGTCCCTGAGTCCATCAGCATCCGAGCTGTAGAACATCGTGTGTACCCCTTTTATCATTGTTGAAAATTTTAAGGTATCAAAAAGCTATCGGAGAAATTATTTAATAAAATAACACTCAAATGTACTGATTTGGTACATAACAGTAAGTCCTGGAAAACACCAAATGAAATGTTCCGACTTGCTGGCTTAAATCTTTCCGAACAGCTCTTCGAGTTTATTTTCCAGGTCTTCGCCTCTCAGGTTTTTGGCGATGATCTTCCCATTGGGGTCGAGTAAAAAGTTTTGGGGAATTCCGCGTACGGCATATAAAGCTGCGGTTTTACTGTCCCAGAATTTAAGATCAGAAACATGTGTCCAGGTGAGGCCGTCTTTATGTATGGCAGCCAGCCATTTGTCCTTAGCGTTGGGGCGGTCCAGTGAAACGCCGATTATTGTGAAATTACGGCCTTTGTAGCGATTGAATGCCTTTACCACATTTGGATTTTCGTGACGGCAGGGGCCACACCAGGATGCCCAGAAATCGATCAGTACATATTTACCGCGGAAGGAGGACAGGTCCACCATGTTGCCGCTGGTATCGGCCTCGGTGAATTCGGGTGCTATCGCGCCTAAAGCCACGGCCTTAATATGCGGGAGCCTGTCGGCGAATTTCTTGCCGGCCGCGGTTTCTTTTATAGCAGGGGAAAGACCATTGAACAAAGGTGCAATGTCGACGTAATCGGCGCCGTAAGCATAACTATCCAGTACATTGAGGCTTAAAAACGAATCCGGATGATCCTGGATGAATTTTTTATTCAGGGCCGCTTCCTGCGCCTCTATCACCTTTTCGGCCTTGTCATTTGCTTTTGCAAAGTCGTCCGACTGTTGTTGGGCGGGCGTAGCTGCGTTTTGTATTTTTTCGAGGGAATCGTAAGCGGCGTTAACCGGTTTTAGAGCCAACTCATATTCGGTGTTTTCTAGGTTGGTTTTGGTTCCTTCCACCTTTGCGTTGTTCAGTGAGTCGGGGCTGGTTACGGTAATAACGCCGTTTTCGAGGTAAACGGACTTATAGTTGTTGGTATTAGGTCCTGTGCCATTTATATTTAGTACGAGGAAAGCGCTTACCGGTTCGGTTCCTTCCAGGGTGCCATCAAAATGGAATTTGCCTTTGCTGATCAAAACAGAGTCCTTAAGGGTTTTACCTTTTGCCCGGTACTCCAGGTAAACTTTAGCCGGTGCGTTATACCTTTCGTTTACGCTTCCATTAACGGAGTATTTGGTGTCCTGTGCAAATGTGAACAGGGGCAAGCCGGCAAGGGTTAAAAAAGCAATTTTTCTCATCTATCTTTATTTAGAGCCCAATATAGGCTGATTTTTTTAAAGCTAAAAATAATGGACTTGTCATTTCCCCAATACTTCTTCCAGTTTGTTCTCGAGGTCCTGTCCGCGCAGGTCCCTTGCGATGATCTTGCCATCAGGATCGATCAGGAAGTTTGACGGAATTGAAGTGACGTAATAAAGAAGGGCGGCTTCATTGCTCCAGAATTTGAGATCGGAAACCTGGGTCCATGTTAACCCATCGCTTCTGATGGCCGAGAGCCAGCTGTTTTTGCCGTCCGTCTTGTCGAGCGAGACGCTCAATATGGTGAAGTTTTTGTCTTTAAATTTGTTGTACGCCTTTACCACATTGGGGTTTTCTTCGCGGCAGGGTCCGCACCAGGAGGCCCAGAAATCAAGCAAAACATATTTACCCCTGAAAGAAGATAGTTTTACAGGCACGCCATTCACGTCGCTCTCGGTAAAATCGGGGGCTGTAACGCCAACTGCGGTATGCTTCAGTTCATTCAGTGATGTTTCAAAAATACGTGCAGTCTCAGTGGCCTTCAGCTCAGGTGACAAGGAGTTGAAAAGGGTATCCAATTCAACCGGATCGGGCGTAGGGCCACCAACCGAATACAGGGCCAATAAGCTCAGGTAACTGTTCGGGTTTGAAAGGATAAAGATTTTTATAACGGCAGCCTGTTCAATCTGCAGCTTTTTGAGCTCATCGGCCATCTTGTTCTGAAACTCGGCTGAGTTCTGCTGGGCATCGGGGGCTAATTTTTTTTCCTGGTTTAAATGCTGGGCGCGGTCGACGATCGGTTTTAGCTGCGCCATTAGTCGCTGGCTGTCGTCGTTTATTTTCGAGCCGCTGATCTTTGCCTTATAAATAGAATCAGTTCCGGTAACGGTAATTTCGCCTTTTTCGAGGTAGAAGTTAAGTACGTCGGCGGTGCTGTCCACCCTGGCTAAGCCTACGCCTTTGTGATCGATCAACAATGAGGCGTTGGTAGGGTTAAGCACGGTGCCCTTAAACAAAAAATCGCCATTGTTGATGACTGCCGAGTCGACATACTTGTTGGCGCCGACCTGGTAAGCAAGATATGCCCTGGCGGGATAATTCAAAAGCCCTACCTTGCCTTTTAATACAAAGGGGTCCTGGGCAAGCGTCATAAACGGTATTAACACCGCGATACATAAAAATAATCTCTTCATTTGTCTCTGTTTCACTAAGCTATCTAAACGGCTAAAACCGCCATAGAATTGTATTTTCAATTTAATTTTTGAAAGGTGCGCCACCAAAGATCGGGCATTTCACCCGAAACGGCCGTCTTGTAATCGTCATATTGGCAGGGGACCAGGTGAAAACGCTCGTTTTTTGATCCACCTGCGGGGTAAGGAACCTGCATCCACCAGCGATCGGACTTTTTGCTTTTTACAAATACCAGTTCGTGTTCATCGTGCTTGAGACTGGTTTTATAAATTAAATACTGGGATTTTGGATTGAGTGGAAAATCTCGCTTGCGGTTATAAACCCCATCCACAAAATACCATATCATCTGGGCCACCAACAGCGCTGTTTGGCCGTTGCTGTCATAAGCCGGGTTGAACTCATAAAAACCGATGGAGCTAAGTTTATCATTGATGCCTGCATAGCGCGCCAATTGGCAGGCTTCACTTCCGGTAAACCCGTTGGGGCCGGCGTTGGCATTTCCCGCGGCATCGGCGGAGCGGATCGCCCCTATATCGAAACTGATCATACCTGCATTACGGATAATGGGCTCTGCAACGGCGACGTTTCCGGCCAGCTCACCCAGGCGGTGAACGTCAAAATAAAGCTTGTCCATCACTCTTAAGCTCTCCTGGCTGGTAAAATAGGTCTGAAAACCCAGGTTACTGTAGTTAAACAGGTAATTAGGCTGGTGCAGGAATATCTTGTTGAGGTAGGATTCGGAAGTAGTTTGAATACCTTCCGGGGACTTATCATCATCGTCAAGGTCGAATTTTGAATCGATGATCACGAGGTCGACTTTTTGTTCGAGCGTTTCATAGGCCAGGTATTGGGCAAAAGTGAGGTCTTGCCCGCCACCGATGATTACGGGGATGATGTTTTTTTTAATGAGCTCGTTCGCGACGGTTTTTAGCGCAATGTAAGTGTCGGTGACCGTGTCGCCCCGGCGGATATTGCCGAGATCAACAATCTTTGAGTTGCAGTTCCCCTCATGCAATTGGTACAGCTTTTCGCGAACATAATCGGGAGCCAGCGCACAACCGGCGTTGTTGACGGCGTTCCGGTCTTCCTGCACACCGATGATGGCGATATCAATTTTTTCTTCCAGGTCGGGGAAGTCAACCGAAAAATGTTCGATCTTGTTACCTAACTGGCTGGTGAAATATCCTTTTTTAGGGATGATCTTTTCAGCATCGATGGGTGTAAAGAAATCGGAAAGGGACATGCTGTGCTGTGCGTAATTGCTTAGGTGCAAATGTGCAGACAAATGTGCGGATGTGCAAGGTTTTGATGTGCGGATATGCAGATGTGCGGATGTGCAGATGCACCTTCGCTAAAGCTACGGCGCACGAAGTGTGCGGATGCGGGAGGGGTCATGGTTCAAAGTTCATGGTTGATAGCCGGAGGGTGCTCTTTAGAACTATGGGTATATGCGGATGTGAAGAGTTGGGGATTTTTGCATCGACATCAATTAAGTTTTTGATAAGAATAATAATCTGCACATTTGCAGAGCTACATGTCTGCACAACATCAAAGAATCCTCGTTACGGGGGCTACAGGTTTTTTAGGGTCCGAGCTGGCTTTACAGCTGGTTACAAAAGGCCACCATATCCGTTGTATCAAACGGGCTTCTTCTATAATTCCGCCAATACTTTTACCTCATCAGGACGTGATCGAATGGGTTGAAGCCGACCTGGCGGACGTCTTCGCCCTGGAAGACGCGCTGGATGGGGTTTCGAAGGTATATCACTGCGCGGCCTGGGTTTCGCTGAAACGGAAGGATAAAAAGCCGATGATCAAAGCCAACATTGCCGGCACAGCCAACCTGGTGAATGTGTGCCTGCAACGGCCTGTTCGCCTGGTTCATGTAAGCTCTGTGGCTGCCCTGGGGCTGGCCAAGCCCGGTGAACTAATCACCGAAAATCATCAACTGGACCTTGACCATGAAGATGATGGGTATGCCATATCCAAATTGGAGAGCGAAATGGAGG
>Ga0302306_10000811_pt1 | contig 18227 bp, 10 predicted proteins | sample III_Palsa_E3_1_FD_198761 | JGI IMG/M metagenome (GOLD analysis project Ga0302306, IMG submission 198761) | Peat permafrost microbial communities from Stordalen Mire near Abisko, Sweden - III_Palsa_E3_1 | ecosystem: Environmental > Terrestrial > Soil > Palsa > Peat permafrost | place: Sweden...
TCATAAAGCGCCACGCGCGCCAATAGCGATAGAGCTGCGCCTTTTGTAATGCGGCCTATGTCGGGACTTGACAAATCTGATTGCAGTGGCAAATTAGCAGCCGCGCTATTCAAATCGCTTAAGATAAAATCAGCTGTTTGCTGTTGGGTAGATCGTGGGGCATATAAAGCAGCATCATTCGTTTGCGGCACAGTTGTGACCAATGGTACTCCACCATATATTTCCATGATTTTCCAGTAATACCATGCCCTAAAAAAGCGGGCTTCAGCAACATATTGTTGAATTCCTGCATCGGTTAGGCCTGCTCCATGCGCCAGGATATTATTTGCATCGCGAATGTACTGATAGCTCATAGCCCATTGGGGCTGGCCGCCGACATTATCGGTGCCGTCTTGCGACACGGTAAGTGTCCCATTACTGATTGGATTAGGATTATTAAACGCTATATCAGACCAGGTATCATCAAACCCAAAACGATCCAGGCCCTGATACAGCGTATTTGCAGCCGTTTTAAAATCACTGGCGGTCTTCCAGTAAACCACATCAGTTATTTCATCCTGAGGTACGATGTTCAATTGTTTCTTGCAACCCGTGCCACATAGCGATATCATAATGGACAGCGCTGCAAAACGACATACTGCCGGATTAAACAGCGATTTATAAGCAGTAACTTTTTTATAAAAAAGTTGTATAAATAATTTATTTCGTTTCATGATTTCTTATTAAAATTTAACATCTAAGCCAATTGAGTAAACTCTGTTGAATGGATATGTGCTGGCATTTTGATCACCATCTTCTGGGTCGAAATTTCCGCCAAGCGTACCCTTGGATATGGTAAACAGGTCAGAACCGCTGATATAAATCCTTGCAGACTTCATTTTTAACCTTTGTGCAAACGTAGTCGGAACATCATAACCAAAGGTGATGGTTTTGAACCTCAGGTACGCATCATTTTCTAAGGTAAGTGAAGATGTATGGTAATCATAGTTCCTAATGTCATCATATCCCAAACTTCCTGCTATATATCTAGGGTATTGCGCGTTTGTATTTGTCGGCGTCCAGGTCTTACCATAATAATAATCCAAAGAATTATAATAATAAGCATTAGGAGTTGCGATACCGCCGCCATATTGTACTGTCCTTTTGCCAACTCCCTGTATAAACACGGCGAAATCAAACTGTTTGTATTGAAGGGAAATATTCGAGGAATATGTGTATCTTGGAATGGCATTGCCCAGGTACACCATATCGCCCTTCTGTCCCTTTGCCGAATTGCCGTATTCGGTCAATGCGCCGTCTCCATCTACATCTTTATACATTACGTCGCCAAGCCCGATATCTTGCGGAACGCCTTGCAATTTTTTATAAGCAGTCAACTGCGCCTGGGTTTGAATAATGCCGTTATATACATACCCAAAATAAGAATCGATAGGGTAACCCTGGCGCGCAAAGTTTAATCCCTCGACATAATTATCACTATTTTTCAGCGCAACCAATTTATCGGTATTATCGCTCAATTGCGCCATTATACTGTAGCGTAATTCTCCTATATGATCCTTCCAGGATAACGAAGTCTCAAAACCTTTCGTAACTAATACTCCCTGATTTTCAGTTGGAGGAGTAGCGCCAAAAGTAGCAGGAACCGCAACGGCAACAAGCATGTCGTTGTTGGTCTTATTAAAGTAATCAAATGAGAAGTCTAATCGAGACTTTAGCATTTGCAAATCAATACCGATGTTTTTGTTCGTGATGGTTTCCCACGTCCTGGTTGTTGAAGCAGGAGAAGCGGTTGCCCCGGGTAGCCCCGCGTTTGGCGATCCAAGGGGGTAAACTCCGCCAATTGAAATTAAGGGAATATAATCAAACAAACCGAGCGCATTAATATCCTGGTTACCAGCTTTACCATAGGAGACTCTTAATTTTAACTGGTCAAAGATATTCAGATTCTTAATAAAGCGTTCCTCGGATAAATTGTATGCTGCGGCAATTGACGGAAATAACTCACTCCATCGTTCGTTAGCAGCAAATTTTGTGCTCGCGTCGGAACGCGCCGTAACATCCAAAATAAATTTATTTTTGAAGGAATAGCTCAATCTACCGAAATAGGACTCTAGGGCCTGATTATTTAGGTCTCCGGTGTAGTTGATGTACGCTAAGCTGGTTTTGTCAGCCAGATCTAAAGTTAAAATATCATTATTAGGAAAATTGTATCCGGTAATAGACTGACCTTCGTTGTATGTTTTTTCTAATGAAGATCCAATGGTTAAATCAATTTTATTGTCACTGTTAAATTGTTTGTTATAGTCGGCATAAAATTGATACAACTGGTAAGTGGTTCGCGAATTAGCATAGGTAGCTGCATTTGGTGTATTCCGGATGTCCTGCTCAGCGCCAGCCCAATTGTAGCGCTCGAAAGTAGGCCACAAGGCATCGCTGTTTGAAAGATCTAAATTAATAGCTGCCTGGCCGGTTATTGTAAGACCAGCAATGGGCGTATAATTAGCTAGAAAATTAGTATGAACCCCGGTGTACCATGCGGTACTTTGGCCACCCTGACTCAAAGTCTGTGCAGGATTTTCATACCCTTGGTAGCCATAAAATTCACCCTCGGGATTGTAAACAGGCTGAAAGGGGAATTGGTTCGGCTCCTGAGTCAAAGCGTCTGTAATCATTGTAGGCGTTTTGGTTATAGTATTTTCTATCTCCGCCTTCGTCTGAAGTTCCAGGTTTTTCAGCAAATGCATATTATCATTAAATCTCAAGTTATACCGGTCAGCATAGTTAGTTCCATAATTTAGCGTTCCTCCGTCATGATTGTAACCTGCCGATACTAGGAAAGTGTTATTTTCACTACCGCCCGAAATGGCCAGATTATGGAGCTCTTGTATACCGTCTTTAAAAATCACTTTATTCCAATCGGTATTACCGTAAAATCCCGGGTAATCTGTCAAGCCATGGACCCATCCTTGAGTAGTATTGACAGGTGCATCACTTGCTATATCTGTAAAAACAGAACTTGGGAAACCGGGTTGGCCCGCGTTCAGCAAACCTTCATTCATAAAGGTTGCGAATTCCTGCGTATTCATCATTTTCTTCAGATATGTTGGCTGCTTTATGCCAACGTTTACCGAATAATCCACTTGCAAGGGACCTTTCTTTCCCTGCTTAGTAGTTACAATAATAACACCGTCAGCAGCTCTGTTACCATAGATAGCGGCAGCAGCGTCCTTCAAAACTGTTATGGACGCAATGTCACGCGGATTTAACGTGCTCATGTCACCAGGCACACCATCAATTAACACTAATGGCGTACTACCATTAATTGTTGAATAGCCCCTTATCTGTAGTGCATAGCCTTGATTACCCGGCTGCCCACTGCCTGTAGTTATCGTAACGCCAGGTATTTCGCCTTCCAATGCATCATAAACATTATTGAGAGGCCTGTTTTCAAACACCTCCGCTTTTACTGTGGATATAGCACCGGTTATAGCTCCTTTTGTCCTAGTACCGTAGCCTACCACAACTACATCGCTTAATTGATTCGCGTTAGTTGCTAAGATAACGGTTAGGTAACTTTTGCCATCGATAACAATTCTTTTCATTTTATAACCGACGAAAGAAAATCTTAGCGCTGACTGTGCATTTGGAACATCGATTGCGAAATCTCCATTAGCATCAGTAACGGTTCCTCCAGCCGAGCCATCAAGAGCAACACTGACTCCAGGCATTGTCTGATTGGTTGCGCTGTCAATCACTTTACCGGTAATATGAATTGCATTTTTTTCGTTTGACGAAAAGTGCCTCGTGGGACTCTTTGCGTTCACCTTAAACAGGCTTACAATTAGTAAGATAGCAGTCAGGTTAATTCTTAGGAGGGGTGTATAGAGTCTCCATCTGAATTTCGATTCAGTAAATTTTTTATACATTTGAATGTTAGATTAATTAAGATAATTGGTTAACTACAATCTGTTGATTACCTAATTTCAGCCTTTTGCTGATTGGCCAAGGGTGCCTTCAACATCCTTGGCATTGGTAAATCTTCGTATTTAAGTATTAATGATTTATATATTACCTCCTTTCTAAAGTTGATTTTCAATAATGTATTTTGTGCTTTTTAAGATTTGCCACAATTAATAAAATGAAAAATCCGGAAATCGTTTATTACAATTCGCATTCAAAAACTTTTAATTAATCATCCTAATCTGATATTTTCGATAAAAAAGCAGCAGCATAAGTCATTATAATTAATAGTTGATCAGAGTTTATATGTGCCATACAAGGTTGGATGCCATAAAATTTGACGTCTTTTCCGCTTGGATGATGTAAATGTCGACGATAATTGCGCACAAAAAAATAGCTGTTTTTACGATAATGATGGATTATGTTACGATAACAAGGTGACAGGTGCTCTTAGAAATTAAAATCCAAAAAACTATTTACTGGTTGAAAAAAAATTATGGCTTACGAGTGAAATAGCTTGAATACGGTGGTGCAAAATAAACCGCCCCAAGCTTTAACAGTTTGCTTAACGCCTATTGAACAAGGCGATAAATGGCGGATTATATATTTTTAAACGGAAAAGGAACCTTATTTAGTAACAAAATATTATAAAGGCGTGCCTCTTCATAAATGGCGACTGCGCATTGAATTTTTAGCTAGTTGAAAAACTCGATACCTGAATAACATGTTTTCAACTTGAATAAAGGCGAAATGTGATGTGATAAACTGCATCAATGGTATTTATATATACAGCACTATAAAGCTATTTAGGGCTAATTCGTATATTGTTAGGTTAAATGTCAACTTTAAATAAGTGCCGGTTACCAGCCGGCACTCTACACTAAACTTACTCAATTAAACAAACTAAGTATCTTTAAAACTCTAATGGCCTTCGCTTAGCAAGGCGGATAAATTATATCCACATAATAAATTCTTGAAATAATACTATTTGCGTTCTCGAGACACGGGCAAAGCAATCATAGGCGACTATATTTCTCATTATCGAGGATTAACAATGTCCATATAAAGCACCATTAATTATTAACCATTGAATTGGTTAACAATTCTTCATTTTTCAATAATTTTAGTTCAATTCTGACTTTTACCGGAGAATTTACATCCGTTGTACCGTCAAAGGTTAACGTATGAGTTGTCTTTGTCAATTCCGGAAGATTGGCAATGATTGGTATTCTTTTAATAATCTTCCCTTTACTGTCATAGAGACTCGCTCCGTTTGCGTCGTTTAAAATTAACGTTTGTCCCGCCTGAATCGCAGTTTGGATAAGGAGATGGAACGTGTGATCAATGTCAATAATGGGATTAGTTATTTGTCCATCTTCACCCTCAGCATGAATTATCAACGTAGGAACTTGTTTGATATCTTCATTGTCAAACTGCCAACTTTCGGACGTGGGCTGACCTGGCTGTAATACTTTCGCTTCATACGCCAACTCTACCTTTTTAAACATCTGAAAATAAAGCAGGGTTCCCCGCTGTTGTAACTCTGCATCATTATCCGGATTTTTTAGCCATAACTTTTGTGCTATGTTAAATAAGCCCGCCTGCTGAACCGATGTCCATAATTTGATTCGGCTTACAATATTCTGCATATGCGGATTTGTAAGCGCCTCTGGCCGCAAAACGAGGGCATACCCAGCATTATAGCCTGCCGCTCTTGCCAGCATCCAATCTATGTCATCAGGACTAGTTTGTGCCGTAATTAAAAACCACCCCAGCATATTAGGCATATAATTGTCCTCATAAAATTTCTGGTTCGTTATCCTCAATTCGGATTGACTTTCTCTGAAGCCACCATACCAGGGTTCACCCCAATTAAGGTAACTATTTATATGCCAGAAATAATGATTGTCGCGGCTTGAACCAAATACAACCGCATGATCTGCTTTTTTAAATACATCCTCAGCAAAAGTATTAAATGACAAATCGCCCATCCCCGTTGCATACGTTCCTTCATGTCCATCAAAATCCATTTGATCTGCGCCGGTTTCGTTAATAAATGCGGCCAAATTTTCTGCAACTTTTTTTTGAAGCTTCCAGTCAGGAAAAAATACTTTATACGGATGGTCTATTAATCTACTGATGGTTGTTCCCGCTTTATAAGTCTGCTTCCGTGTTCCGAATGCGCCTCTAACGCAGCCAATAAGACGAAACGGTGGCATCTCAGTAATACTTGTGAAACGAATAATTTCGTTTCCGATGAGTACGCTATTTAAATCACTTTTTAATTTGAAATATTTGTCTGACATTACCGGTATTTCCGAAGCATTTGCCGAAACATCTGCTGATAATTCGTCGCTTCCGGCTTGTGCTAAATCGGGACTTGGTGTTGGTGTAACATAGGCATCATTTGTAGTAATAAAATTGGTAAGTGTATGGAAACCCAGGCGAAGCCCCATCGAGTGCGCTTTTTCTACGCAGGCCTTGAATCCGGCACGGCCATTAGGAAATAATGATTTTTTTAGAACAAAATGCCCCCAAGTTTCAAATGGGTCCTCATGATAGACGGCCGCCATCCCCATCTTTTTTGCATAACTTAAAAGCGTATCAATGTTACTTTCTGAGAAAGAAGTAATCATATACGGTTTTCCCGTTTCCGGCGATTGCTTAATCCATCGGTTCTTTAATTTTGGGTAAGGCAACCCTTCGCGTTGAGTTATAGATTCAATTATTGATAAGACCTGTGACGGAACGCAGCCAAAAATCGCTATCGACGAACCATTCAACCCGCCATCTTCTATCTTTTTAACCGGAACATCAGGCCATCGCCCCCAAACAGTTATCTCACGATCGTAACTGCGATTTATCGTAAATGCCTGTAATGATGACCCAAACCTTTTTTCCGTTGCCGTAGTTCCTCTTTCAAATACAGCTCCTTCTTCATTTACCAATTCACCTCCGGAGGTTTTTTTGTTTAACCCTTGTATACCGATAGCAAACGCACGTGAACGAACAACACCAACTGTATTGCCAATAGTATCGTTTATAAATGTATTAAACGGCCCCCATTTTATGGCACTTACACCGTTACTGACACTTATTAATCTGAATGTTATATATAAAGAATTTACTGCTGCTTTTATTTGTGCTACTTTGCCGTCAGCAAAAAATAATTCTATATTTTCCTTATCAAACGCTGCACGTACCGGCCTAAGTACTTTTCCTTTTTCTACCAATTGCAGGAGAACGCCCGGCGAATCTATTGATCCATACTCATGCCCATTAGTCAGGCTCTTTAATGAACCGATCCTTCCATCATCACCTACTTTAAGTGAAAATGAATGACTATTGTATTGCTGCGCCTGCGAGACCCTGCTCATCAGTATAAGTAACAAAAGACAATTAAATAATTTATTCATAAATAACGATATACGCCTCTTCGGCCTTGGAAGTAAATGTCGAAGATAATTTTGCGATTAAAAATGGCTGTTGTTATGATAATAATGGATTATTTTATGGAAATAAGTCGCTAGCAGTTTTTGGGGAACTAAAAAATTAATAAATCATCTACAGCGCAAAAAAAATATAGGCGGACAGATTGAATTATAGTAGTAGTATGAAGCGAAATGTAGCAGCGGCGGTAGTCATCAAAGTCTATTGTGTGCGACAATAAATGGTGAACTATTTAAATTTTGAACTAGAAAGGATGCTTTTCTTGATGAAAAATATTACGCAAGTGTGTTTGTTGCAAAATGGCGGCAATACCGTAATGGAAAAGGGCTATTTATGCGTCGGTTTTATTTTTCTCCTGTATTCACTGGGTGAGCTACCCATCAATTTAGTAAACACCCGGGTAAAATAATACTGATCTTCGAAACCCAAGCTTAAAGCAATAGCCTTTATTGCCATATTGGTAAATGAAATATATTGACAAGCTTTTTGAATTTTTAGCTGATTAAAATATTCAATGGGCGAATAACCTGTTTTGGCCCTGAAAATAGCAGAGAAATGTGAGGTGGATAAGTTTGCATAGGTTGAAAGTTCGTCCAGGCGTATCAATTTACATATATTGTCCTGCATGAAATTTATGGTTCTGACTATTATATCATGTCCATTCTTATTATCGTTACGATTAAACTTATCCTCATAAATTAGTGAGGTCAAAAAATGCGAAAAAATCATATTTACGTATCTAAGGTTGTCACTACTATACCCGTTTTCAAGATTATTACAGATGTCCTGAAATAATTTAATGCGGTCCTCACTAAAGGATAAGTATGGTTTATAATTCTCAGAGTTTTTTAATATTAGATCAATTATAAAAGATGCACTTTCTCCTTTAAAATGTATCCAGTATATTGTCCAAGGTTTATCAACGTTAGCCGCATATCGATGAGGAGTGTTAGCGGGGATAGCTATAAATTGCGATGGTGAAACCTCAATTTTTTTCCGATTAATTTCTATCCATCCATAGCCCTCGGTGCAGTAGATGATAATATGCTGACTAATGCCTCCGGGCCGTTCTGCATAATGGTGTCTGGCCTTGGGATAATAGCCAATGTCCGTAATGTATATCTGCTTCGTGACGGGATCAACATTTAAGAAATTAGTAATTACCTTCTTTGGCAAAACAATAAGTTTTTGCCCTTCAAACCCCTCGCGTCGCCTTGTCGCAGCCGTTTTTATCATTATGTCATCTATGAGAACCCTATGAATTAGAATGGCAATATGGTTAAAAAAATGGAATAACTAAATTAAAATCCACGTCGGATGATATAGAGTGGTTATCAACTGGATTTGCCATAAAAAAATCCATCATTATAGTAAAATTGCCCATTTCATATAAGCATTTAAACCAAGAGATTTACGTAATACCCACCAAAATTATTACTTGATTTAAATTTTTAAAATTACAATAAGATATATTCAGGCTGGTGTTCACAATTTACTTTGAATCAGCACCGCACAGTAAATTCATTAATACATACAAAAATGACAACAGTAAATTCTGCAAGCTAAATTAATAATGAGAAGTCATAATTGGGTGGCTTATCTACAGGCTTTTTATTTTTTGCGTATTGATCAATCGCATGTTCATTTTACCATACCGAACGGTTTTAACCCCATCGATTTAAATCATAAGGATAAAAACTTATTACTAAATAACCATTAATAAATGCCTTATAATATTACTTATGAAAGATGGGCTTCCGACAAAGATAAAGAAATCTACATCTTTAGGCTCATGAATTCAAGCGGCGCATTTGTTGAAATTACTAACTATGGAGCGACCATTGTTTCCGTCGTGACACCTGACCAATTCGGTGAATTTGGCCATGTAGTATTGGGTTTTGACAATCTCCACGCTTATTTGAATAATACTTGCTACATAGGTTCAACTATCGGAAGATTTGCCAATAGAATAGGAAAGGCTACTTTTATGTTAAACAATCAGCAATATTTTTTAGAAGCCAATGAATTTGAGAACTGTAACCACTCCGGCCGTTTTGGTTACCATGCTAGAATATTTGACTTCGATATTGTTGAAAATATTTTAAAATTTACGCTTATGAGCCATAACGGAGATGGCGGGTTCCCAGGGAATTTGGAGCTAAAAATATCCTATCAATGGACAGAAAATAATCAACTTATCATCGGTTATGATGCGGTCTGCGATGAAGATACCATCGCAAATTTCACTAATCATGCTTATTTTAACTTATCCGGAGAACGGGATAACATTCTTGGTCACCGGCTTACACTTAATGCGGACGGTTTGCTTGAAACCAATAATGAACTTATTCCAACAGGAAAAATACTAAACGTCGGGCGACGTTCACTTACTGCAAAAAAGATAGCTGAAAAATTTGGTTTGGCTGGTATACCCGCATTTAACCAGTATTATATACTTAAAAAAGAGCCAAATAAACAGCCGGGGGGGTTAAATCACGCTGCCATTTTGGATTATGAAGCCTCCGGCAGAAGATTAAATATCTATACTACCTATCCGGGGCTGATGGTTTATTCTGGAGATTATCTTTTGAGTTCCTACCCAGGTAAAACATTAAAGAACTATCAGCCTTTTGATGGTTTATGTCTGGAATGTCAGTTGTATCCTGATGCGCCCAATCATATGTCATTTCCATCAGCAATATTGCGGGCTGACGAGCGATATGATCAAAAAATTATTTACGAATTTACAATAATGCCAATAAAGGATAATGACTAAAGCCAACCTATAAAATGGATCAATTAAAAACTTTTAATTACCGGTATATCACCGGAATTTCCTTTATCTCAGCTTTAGGGGGTTATCTTTTCGGATTTGACTTTGCCGTCATTTCCGGTGCATTGCCTTTTTTACGTACGCAGTTTATGCTGGATGCATGGTGGGAAGGGTTTTTAACGGGCTCATTAGCTTTGGGATGCATAGCAGGTTGCCTGATAGCCGGAAAAATAGCTGATCGTTACGGCAGGAAACCAGGCCTGATGGCTGCTGCTACTATCTTTGCATTATCATCAGTGGGGATTGCATTTAGTAACATCCTCACTTTTTTTGTGATAATGCGTTTCGCAGCGGGTATTGGCGTTGGTATGGCATCCATGCTTTGCCCAATGTATATAGCCGAAATTTCGCCTGCCGAGGTCAGGGGGCGTAATGTTGCTGTTAATCAACTAACGGTTGTAATAGGAATCTTAGTAACTAATCTTGTCGATTACTTTCTCGCGGATACCGGGGCCAATGCCTGGCGCTGGATGTTTGGATTGGGCGCGGTGCCTTCATTATTCTTCTTATTTGGTGTTATTTGGCTTCCAGAGAGCCCACGATGGCTCATTAAAGCAGGATATGATGAAAAAGCAAACCTTGTTTTAAATAAAATAGGTTCGACTGCTTTTGTAAAGCAAACAGTAACGGCTATTGAGCAATCACTAACTGGCACAATTCAAAAATCATACAAAGCTGTTTTTGAAAAAAGTGTGCGCCCTGCTGTGATCGTTGGGATAGTCCTGGCCGTCTTTCAGCAGCTTTGCGGTATAAATGTGGTGTTTAATTACACATCCACCATATTTGAATCTGTTGGTGCCAATTTAAACAAACAACTTTTTGAAACAGTTGCTATTGGTATTGTTAATCTGGTATTTACTTTACTGGCCATGTGGCAGGTAGACAAACTGGGCAGACGACCTTTAATGCTTGCAGGTTCTCTGGGCTTATCAATATTATATATTATTCTGGCTTTGCTATTGCAAAATCATTTCTCAGAAGGCTTGGTTTCCATATTTGTATTAATGGCCATCAGCACTTATGCAGTTTCACTGGCACCGGTTACATGGGTACTTATTTCTGAAATTTTCCCTAACAGAATCCGAAGCGCAGCATCAACAGTGGCAATTGTATCGCTTTGGGGAGCTTACTTTATACTGGTTTTTACTTTTCCTATACTGGCTAAGAAATTAGGTGCTTACGGGCCATTTTATTTATATGCGGGTATATGCTTTTTAGGCTTTCTGTTTATAAAAAATAACGTAAAGGAAACAAAAGGACAAACACTGGAAGAGCTTGAACAAAGTTTAACGCAACATTAATAACAATACAGATGAATGATTTAACGGTATCCGTTTGGCAGGAAAAAGTTACTATACCAACTTATGGAATAGGCAAGCCTGATAAAAACCCAATGTTTTTTGAAAAAAGGGTTTACCAGGGCAGCAGTGGTGTGGTATATCCTAATGCGGTAATTGAGAAAATTGAAGATAATAAGGCTGATAAGGAATATATCGGATTGTTTTTAGAGAACAAATATCTTAAAATAATGATTCTGCCTGAGCTTGGTGGCAGAATACAAATGGCTTATGATAAAATTAAGCAAAGGCATTTTATATATTACAACCAGGTAATTAAACCGGCGCTGGTAGGTTTGACAGGGCCGTGGATTTCAGGCGGTATTGAATTTAACTGGCCCCAGCATCATCGGCCAAGTACCTTTGAACCGATAGACTTTGATCTATCTGACAATAAAGATGGCAGTAAAACAGTATGGGTAAATGAAGTTGAACGCATGTTTCATACAAAGGGGATGGTGGGCTTTTCCCTTCATCCTGACAAGGCTTATATCGAGATTAAAGTGAAACTTTATAATCGCTCAAGCCTGCCACAAACTTTTTTATGGTGGGCCAATCCGGCAGTAAAGGTAAATGATCACTACCAATCGGTTTTCCCGCCTGATGTAAATGCGGTATTTGATCACGGCAAGCGCGATGTATCTGACTTCCCCATAGCCACTGGGACTTATTACAAGGTTGATTATTCCCCGGGAACGGATATCTCCATGTATAAAAATATTCCTGTACCCACTTCTTTTATGGCCATAAATTCAGCTTATGACTTTGTAGGTGGATATGAACATGATACTAAAGGGGGGTTATTGCATGTGGCCGACCACCATGTTTCACCGGGAAAAAAACAATGGACATGGGGACACAGCGACTTTGGGCAGGCATGGGATAGGAACCTTACAGATGAAGACGGCCCCTATATTGAACTGATGACAGGTGTATTTACAGATAATCAACCAGATTTTAGCTGGTTGATGCCATATGAGCAGAAGTCATTTACGCAATATTTTTTGCCCTACCGGGAGCTTGGGGTGGTAAAAAACGCGAGTAAGGATATTCTACTGGCAGCAGATGTGACAATGGACAAGTTACAGGTTAAGATATATGCTACATCAGCCCATAAAACAATATCCCTGAATGTATTTTATTATGGCAATTTAGTTTTTGAAGAATTTATTTCCGTTTCCCCTGAAAACGTTTTTACTAAAGACATCGCTATTAAGCCAGAATCCGATGAAAAACAACTATTAATTATCATTAAAGCGCATAACGGACTTGAGCTGTTGCGTTACGATCCATCGAAAAACAAAAAGAACGACCTCCCCGAAGCTGCCAAACCCGCATTACCTGCGAAAGAAATTACAACAAATGAGCAACTGTTTTTAACAGGTCAGCATCTTGAACAATACCGGCATGCCACTTACAATCCAGTTGAATATTATCAGGAAGCACTAAGACGTGATCCAGGCGACATCCGGAATAATAATGCTCTCGGGAAGTGGTATTTACGCAAGGGGCAATTTGTCAAAAGTGAAGCATACCTCAAAAAAGCAATTGAAACAAGCACCCAGCAAAATCCAAACCCTTACGATTGCGAACCACATTATAACCTTGGCATATGCTTATTGTTTTTAGGAAGGGCAGATGAAGCTTATGAAGCTTTTTTTAAGGCTACGTGGAGTAATGCATGGAAAGATAGTAGTTACCTTTCACTTGCACAGATTGATATGGCAAGAACTGATTATATGCTTGCACTAGAGCATGTGGATGAAGCCTTAAACAACAATAAAAATAATAGCAAGGCTTATGTTATCCAAGCCGCTGCCTATCGTAAATTAAAGCAAAGGGCTACAGCATTACAAATTGCTGATTATGGATTAAGCCTCGACCGATTCAATTTGGGGTTGCTTTTTGAAAAGGTAGTGATAAACATGGAGAACGGTAATAGTGGCATAGCGGAGGCACTTCAAACACAATTACTATCGCTTTCACGCAAGGATGAGAATAATTTTATAGAGTATGCGCTTGATTATGCAACGGCAGGCATGTATGAAGAAGCGGGCCAATTACTAGGGCTTGCGGTTAATAATGATGATAACAACAATCCTATGGTGTATTATAGCCTTGGGTGGCTTAATTTCAAAGCAGGAAATAAACAAAAAGGAAAGGGATGGTTTGCAAAAGCGGCAGTAGCAAACCCTTATCTTTGTTTTCCCAACAGGCTTGAAGAAATAGGCATTTTACAGCTTGCCGCCAAAGTTAATCCGGCAGATTCCAAAGCCCTTTATTACCTGGGCAATCTTTTTTATGATAAACGGCAATATGCTGATGCTATTAGCTGTTGGGAACAATCTGCCAGATTAGATAATACTTTTCCTACCGTATTACGAAACCTTGGGTTAGCTTATTTTAATAAGGAAAACAATGCGGAGGCAGCATTGAATTGCTATGAAAAAGCATTTTCACTCGACCCATCAGATGCCAGGATTTTAATGGAATTGGATCAGCTCTATAAACGATTAAATAGGACCCCCGAAAACCGGCTGAAATTTTTGAACGAGCATTTATCCGTGGTATTCCAACGTGACGACGTTTACTTGGAACGCGTCAGCCTGTATAGTTTGTTAGGAGAATATGAAAATGCATTAAAGCTGTTGGAACATAGGCAATTTCATCCGTGGGAAGGCGGGGAAGGCAAAGTTTCAGGTCAGTATGTACAAAGTCTTATTCAGTTGGCTCGTAACTATATGGCACAGGGCCTTTACGATCAAGCAATCAATAATCTAACTATGGCACAAACCTATCCCCACAATCTTGGGGAAGGTAAGCTTTACGGTGCTCAGGAAAATGAAATTTTCTATTGGCTCGGATGCGCCTATGAGGGCTTTGGACAAAATGATTTGGCAAATGAATATTTTGTAAAAGCTACTATGGGTTTGGATGAACCTTCTGCCGCAGTTTTTTACAATGATCAGCACCCTGATAATATCTTTTACAAGGGTTTGGCTCATAAGAAACTGGGAAATAAAGAGCATGCCGATATCATCTTTAATAAGTTGATTATATATAGCCATCAGCATGCTAATGACGAAGTGAAAATTGATTATTTCGCGGTTTCACTGCCTGATCTTTTAATTTTTGAAAACGATCTCAATCTCCGCAACCTGGTTCATACTTTTTTTATGCAGGGCTTGGGTTACCTTGGCCTTGAAGAATTGAATAAGGCGAAATATCTGTTTAATAGGGCATTAGAAATCGAAGCAAGTCATTCAGGAAGTAGGATCCATATAGAAACGATAAAACAATCCTTACGTGTGTCTGATATTAATTAAAGAGATCTAAATTTAAATTTTTAACTGGCGGTAGTGTTCCGCTTCCTCGAGGGTCATACAGGATAATACGCTAAGTGATTTGCCGGCCGGAGCCGAGAAAGCGGAATTGCTCTTTTGCGCCGTTTCAAAGAACTGGATCGTATACTTTTCGTGAAGGCCGGGATTATTGCAAACGATCGCCGCAAAACGCTTGTTAAAGTTTTCTTTCTGTCCGGTGGTCGCCGGACTTCTACTGGTTTTGGCCATCTAAACTTTTTTAACTTTAACGGCACCCGGACCCTTTTGCCTTCTTCTACTTCGTTAGTAACCTTTTTGCCGGTCCCGACGCGTTCATTCAGGCCGCTGGAGTGGACAAATATTTCCTTGCCGCCATTATCGGGCGTAATAAAACCGGAGCCTTTGACTAGTTGTATAGATGCTTTTGCACCTGCTGATAAGCGAATGCTGGCCGACCTCAGCCTCTAATGCTATTTACCTGCTTACGACACATCGATAGGTGACCTGCCGTTACCAATTATCTACCACCACGTAATCATCTTACCGATACCTTTACGCCACAACTAAATAATTCATACCATCATGGAAACACTCGCGCTCGAATTAACAGTGATCTTAATCACCATCGATGATAAAATTATGCCCGAGCAAACGAGGCTGATTGAGCAGTTTATGAATTACGTTTATGAGTATCACAACTAAGCAGGCGCGCTTGTCCAATCCTTTCAGGTAACAGCAATAGACGCTCAGCGGGTTAGTTATAACATTATTAGCTATTTATGCCTTTAATGCCAGTCCTTTGATATGCTTATCGCGATTTTATAAATGATTTTCAAATATCAGTTGCTAACCATGTTTCGCGGAGTTAACTGGGGTACAATACATGGCTCATGAACGTTCGTTTCGATTTGGACTTCCTTTTTTGGCACCCTGCGTTGTACGGGTTTTTTACTTTTTGAATTAAGGGTGGCGATAACAGATGATAAAGGCATTTTAAAGCTGTTGAAGCAAGACGGCACACTCACGTATAAAGAGATTGCTTACAGGCTGCATAAAACCGTTAATCCCATCCACTCACGTATTCGGAGCCTGGAAAATAGTGGCTATATCAAAAAATATCGTGCAGATATAGACCACAAGAAAGTAGGGAAAGACCTTATCTGTTACATACAGGTGCGGCTTAAACAGCATTCAAAAGAAGGCCTGAATGCGTATAAAACAGAAGTTGTAAAAAGTCTCAGAAGTTATGGAATGTTACCACCTTACCGGCCCGTTTGACTTCCTGCTCCGTATAGCTTGCAAAGACATTGACGAATATGACCTCATCCTCAACGAAAAGCTTTCCGTCCTGCCTGATGTGGGCAACATGCAGAGTTTATTCGTTATGTCCGAAGTGAAGCACGAGACGGGGTATATGTTCGATGAGCTTTAGATGAGTAAATCTCACACAAATAAACATAGGGAAATATTGTTAAACGCCTGCTTTAGGGAATGCCAGGTTAAATAACATTGAATTTGGAAGTTCAGAATTGTTTTGCTATCTTTAGTAATAAAAGTTGTTAAGAAATAATTAAGAATGCTCAATGACTTTTATGTAAATCATTCTTTTGTAATCACTTGCAGAGATAGAAAATAGGACTGAAAATCCTTGTGTCGCTGGTTCGATCCCAGCTGATACCACAGATACAAAAAAGGTTACATTAACAATGTAGCCTTTTTTTATTTGCTTAAAAAATTAAGATGAACAAGCATACTACTCTCGAATCTTATTATCTATCTAAACCTGAACCTTACCAGGGCTGCCTGCTGGCGCTAAAGGATGTTATTTTGCGTGCCAACCCCAACATTTGCCATGAGCGTAAGTTCCAGATACCCTTTTTTACATATAAAGGAAAAAAATTGGGCTACCTGTGGCTTAACCACAAAAAGCTGATGCTGGGTTTTTGCCTGGATAAAAGTTTGCAGGAATTAACAGCGGGAATTAAACCAAAAGATAAATATGAATCGATGCAAATAGACCCCAATGCCGACCTGCCGATTGATATTATCCTGCAAAAATTGGGGTATTATCTTGCGCTTATTGATAAAGGTTAAGTACTGTAGTCGCAGACTACAGGCATATTGCTCCGATTTGGAAACTTCGGACAGCGAGAGCTATGGGTTTATAACAAAAAAGCAGGAAAGCTATTGGCCTCCCTGCTTTACCGTTCATAACCAGGAACAAAATGTTTATTTCTTCCTGACCATTGGGATCTGCAAATTGTCGGGCCGGTTTTCTTCTTTTTCAAAGCTACGTCCATCAACATGTTTTGCACCCCAAAATAGCATATCATGATCGATAAATACTAAGTCGTACTCGCCATAAATTTGTCCATCTGTAAGGCCAAATGGTGGAAAAGCCTTCCCTAAAATATTTTGGGTTTCGCCTACTGCCCATTTATTAAAGTCCGTACTGGCAACATGGTTCATGGCATCGGCAAAACCTTGTATCAAAGGGGTAACTTCGTAAGCTTCATCAGCTATATAGTGTATTTTTTGAGCACCCGGAGCAATTGGATGTTCACCTTGCCACTCGGTATGTCCTCTTAACACAATTTTTACTAATGGCACTTTGCCATAGGCATCAGCAGTATTAACCATTTCGAGGGTGAATTTCCCATCTGCCGAATACGTAAAAGTCCTGGTCAGATAAAATGGTTTCATGTTACCATTGGCGTCTTTAGATATACTGGGACGAACCTCAGGTGCAATGCTCACCCATTCACCAACACTTAATTTTTTTACTTGTTCAGTTGTCATATTTTTTTGTTTTTGAGTTTTAGCATTTTCGCCTTGTGCCGAGGCATTGTGTATAATTCCAATGGTTAGTAATACCAATTTGCCGCTATTATTTTTCTTTTGAACATACTTTTATCTGTTTTTGAAAGTAAAGATGTTGTCTTTACCCAAATGATACAAGTAGTCTATATTTTAATAGTTAGTACAAAATTTCAGACTATTGGAAAAAACATTGAAAGTGCAACCTAACTCAAAAATAACAATCCAACATATCTTCGATAAGTCCCGGCCCATGTGGCTCCCAACCCAGTGCCTGGCGGGTTTGCTCACTCGATGAGGGACAGTTGATAGCAGCGAAATGGGCAAACCAGCCGAAATGCTCGGCTACTTCGTCACCGCTCTTGCTCACCACTGGCAGGTTCAGGCCTTTTCCAATGGCTTCGGCTATTTCGCGGAACGGTACGCCCGTTTCAGCTACTGCGTGGAAGACCTTGAGTGAAGGCTGTTTTTCCACGATCAGGCGGTATAGCGCTGCTGCATCTGAAC